>Ga0123519_10016698_pt1 | contig 10167 bp, 9 predicted proteins | sample YelNatPaOPRAMG02_FD_87396 | JGI IMG/M metagenome (GOLD analysis project Ga0123519, IMG submission 87396) | Hot spring microbial communities from Yellowstone National Park - Yellowstone National Park OP-RAMG-02 (version 2) | ecosystem: Environmental > Aquatic > Thermal springs > Hot (42-90C) ...
ACATGGCAGGCTGTCCCACGACATACTCTAATAATATTTTTACCGCTTGGTTTTAATCTGAACAGCGCATAGAAGGTTGCCACTCCATAGATGTTGCTTTCCGGTATGCGCAGTCGCCGGGATATTTTTAACATCGCTTCCCGCGGCAAGTAACCGAATTCTTCCTGAACAGCTTCCAGAATTGGAATCAGTTCATCTTTTGTACCTTTAAACCTTTTAAAAACTTCCGTCAGTTTTTCTTCAATGTCCAACGAACGTCTCCCCTTTTATAAAATGAATTTAGCTTTCGAAGCGAAAATTGGAAATTATTATATAGTCGATATCAGTACAACGATTGTGCAAAAATCTTCCCGTAATCCTGACAGGCACGCATGCCATCCACAGTATCTACCATATCATCCTTCAACTTCAGAGCTCCAAGTTCAAATCGCATCATTTTAAGGGTATCTTCCATAAAGTCCAGAGCAATATCCGCAGATTGCCCACCCTTTGTATAGCCAACTTCATGCCTGTAGGAAGCGAAGGCTCCCGCTAGCTTGCCATTTAAATTTAGAGTTTTCATTAATTCGAGAAATTTCTTTGCTTCCTCTGGAAGGTCCTGATAATAGGTTGGGGCACCCAGAATAAAGCCATCGTATCCTTGCAATTCATGAGATGAGGAGATGTCATCAATCTTTCGGGTCTCTGCCTGATTTCCTGTAAATCTAACTCCCTCGGCAATATACTGAGCCATCATTTCGGTTTTTCCGCTTTTGCTCAAATAGGCTACCAGTACCTTTTTCAATTTCATCCTCCAGTAGAAAAGTTAAACTATCACCGGGACCTTGAATAGTGAATCAGAGAAAAAGTAATAGTTTGACATAAAATATTAATATCTTCCACAGTAAGATAATCAAGAATACTGCTATCGAACAAAATATTGCCACTCGGTGGGAACTCCTCATCTCCTTTCCAGATTATCAGTGTAACAGGAACCCGTTTAAAAGCGGGTATCATAACAGATAAGTCCCCGAAATCAGTCTTGATTCCCCCCAGCATCCTGGAAGCTTCCAGAAGTATTTCCGGTTTATTCCCAAAGTAATCTACCAACGGTTTAATAGCACGCTTGAAAAAACTGGGATAATATACGGCTCCTTCCTGCAATTCCTGATAGGTGATCAATCGGTTGGGAAGTGGAGTGCCTTTTGCTCTGACAAAATAATGCATTATCAGGAGTTTCTCCCTTAATTCAACCGGATCATCACCCTGAAATCTTAAAACATCAATTTCCGGGAAAACAATTTTATATAAATTATTCAGATAGCCTATAACGACTGAATGCTGGCCGTTTTTATCAAGAAAAAGGGCATCGCATTTCCTGCATTGCTCTTCGATATTCGGGAGTTTTCTGATCTCTTCTGTGACCAGATTAAAAGCCATTGTATAGGCATATTCATAATTTTTCTGATCCGGCACGTTCAGCGGCGAAGGCTGTCCCTGGTTAACAGGCATAATCATTACCTTGATAATAATTAGAATTCAATAGCAGATATTTTAAGATTTATATTTCCAGCCATGAATGGGAATATAATGTTTCCCCGGTCAGTACCTTTACAGTTTTATAATATTTTAATTGCTCGGTATCAAGAGAAGCCACATCTACTTTTTCACCATTCATGACTTTATGAACTATTTGCACAAGCTTCGGTCTGCGACCGCGTGCAATATCAATCAATTCCTTATCAAAAGCATCGACTATAGCAGCGTATAAACCATATTTCATCAACATTATTAACAGAGTGCGATTTAGATATGGTCTAAGGTTCGACGGTGTTCCATTAGAAACGTTTGATAGTCCTACCACAGTTTTACAGCCGGGCGCGATATCCGGCAGCATGCTCAGGAATTCATAGCTGGCTTTCAACTGGTTAATTTCGCCGGAAACAGGGGTGATGATCGGGTCTATCCAAATTTTTTCATTGGGGATTCCCTGTTCATTTGCCTTGTAAACCAGATCTACCGCCAGCATACATCTCTCATTAGCATCCCGAGGCATCCCTTCGACTCCCCAGAGTAGACCTATCATATCTGCATTATATTTATTCACCATCGGCAGTTCAGTCTGCAATCTCTCCGGTTGGAGTGAGATCGAATTTATCAGGGCTTTATTCCTGCAAACCTTCAGACCCGCTTCCATAGCAATCGGATTGGTCGTATCCAGTGAAAGGGGTTTCCGGGTAACGGATTGCACAGTCTGAACAACCCAGGCCATAAACTCATCGCCTGATTTGCGTGCGGGACCGATATTTAAATCAATATAATCCACCTCAGAAGCATCTTCAGTTTTGGCCATCTCAATAACAGGGCCCGGATTCCTTTCACGCAAAGCTGGACCAAGAGTTTTTGACATAATATTTAAATTTTCGCCGATAAGAATCATTTTCTCACTCCTTATGCTGGTTTCCAGTTTTTAAGATAGGCTGGGATATGTGAAGCTTCTCTCGGCCCTACCTCGATCTTCCATCCAGGTAACTCCTCTTCGAGTCCTCCGCTTTCCTGGGCAGCATAGCCAGGAATAATAAGCGTACGGTGTTTCACTTTATCGGCAATACCGGATTTTTTCACAAACTGGGCTATTGTATCAGCCACGAATTTCCCGGCTGCCCAGGCAGTCATGACCGATAAACCTTCAGTGTCCTTCACAAGTAAATAAGCCGGGACTTTGCTATTTTCTATCTCACCGGAAACGATGAAATACGTCAGTGAGAAGTTTGACGTGATCAATACTGGAGAATTTTCACCGGGTCCTCCGATTTCATAAATACCTTCTTTGGTCGCCAGTGGTTTTTGCGGATCTGTATAAATATTCAGCCTCTCAACGAGCAATGGAAACAGGCTGTGTCCATCAAAGTTAGAAAGTACAATCAACCCGGCATATTTTGCGATAAAAATTGAAGCGATTAAAGCCTCTTTCATTGGATCAGTTGACATCTCGCAGGGAAAAGTAATTGTCGGGAAACCAAACAGGCGATTTTTTGCCAGAGCTGCTTTTCTGATGAAAATCTGATCCTCAAAAGCTTTCTTGAGTTTTCGAGTTCCGGAATCGATTACCATGTCTTTAATACCGGACTTGCCCAACTGGTCGGTGAGCTGCATTACCTCTTCCAGATTTTCACCCCTTACAGCGACCGGGCAGTTATATTCTTTCGCCAGATCGGCGACCTGCGCGGCATTATCCTTTGTTGCGGCATATATCAATGGTTTACGATCCGCACAGATTTTCAGTGCCGCCGATAATGCTCCGGTATCTGAGCTCATCAAAATGATACTGCAGTCGCTCTGCTTTTTAACCCTGTCAACAACGCTGATAAACCTTTCGGTTTTACCGGATTCGTACTTAATCGCAGCCAGTTCCGGTCTCAAGGTCAACCCTACTCTCTCATAACGAAGGGAATTTATCTTTGTAATGCGGGCATTAATTTCTATATCGGGGAGTAAATCCGAAATTAAAATAGCCAGCCCTGGTGGATTTTCAAAGCGCTTTTCATGGCGGAACAGAACGGTCTCCCCACCAACTCTAAGCGACCGGGAACCCGTCCCTATGGTAACCAGTCTGATGGGTGGAGCAGCCGCCTCGGAAAGCTTAGCTCTGGCTTCCTCGGAAACCGTAGGGCAGGCGGTTAATTCTGCCTTGCCCGCTGCCAGTTGCATGGCAAAAGCAAGACAGGTCGGTACTCCACATTTACCACAATTGGTCTTCGGTAATAATTTAAAAATTTCTATCCCTGTTAATGGCATCTTCCCGTTCTCCTTTTCTTTTTACCCGATAATCGGCGGCATGCTTAGAGCTGGATGGTTCTTTTCTGTCAGGAAAGGTAGAATTGCATCCTCTGTTGTGCCAATGGTTTCATCGGCGACCCTATCCAGCAGATCCGGAATCCCCAGCTCAATTGCCCTTTTCTGGAATCTCTCTTTAATCTCCTCTTTCAACATTCTGGGCATCCATACCAATCTCAATAAACCGCCGTCACCGCTTAAGAATTTCCGCTGGGTAATATTATATTTACCATGACCGACAAAACCAGGCGTGCTAAGACCACCTCCAATCGTACCTGCGAGCGTAGTAAATTTCATACCGCAAGGTGTCATATCAGTATATTCGCGATTGACCGTCATTACCCCATTGCACATTGGTAAAACAGCAGCAATACATTCACAGCATCCGCAGGTGGTCATGGGATCATGGACAATACTGTAGAAATTATAATGATCAATTTTACCCCGCGAGGCTTTAAAAACAAATTCATTAACCCCTTTCCACTGGCCCAGTTTCTCGTCAATTACCTCACCCTTTGGTACAGGCTGGTTAGGACCGGTTGGATTAATTTCATAAGAAGCTTTGCAGTCCATCCAGTTGTATGAACCACAAAGGCCGGTTCTTTCCGGGCTGATCACGCACACATGACTGGGAGCAAAGGACTGGCAGAGTGTGCAGGAATAAAAGACATCGGTGGTTTCATCGGTCATGCCTTCGATCCGGGCATCCCGAACATGATACACTTCTCTCGCCTGTTCCACGATTCTTTTAACGTCCGGTTCAGTAGTATAGATCTTGACCTGAATTTTATCAAAAATTCGCCCGAAATCCTGATGCAATTTGGCATGCAGGATAACGCCCAGGTGTTTTAACCTAAAGCCTTTTTCCACAGCCTGCTTGCTCACCCTCAGCCAGGCAATATCCCTCTGCCCTATATGCATCACACCCTGAGCGTAGTTAATAAGATGGTGGATCTGCCTCTCCAGAATAGGTTCAAAATCCTCCTGCATCTCCCTGCCAGCAACCTCAACGCAGATCGCCATCGGCAGTTTGGAATTGGGAGGAACATCAGTTATCTCAGGGCCAATAACCTCAATTTTACCATCTTCCACCTCGTTCATTCTTTTTGAGGTGACCCACTCCACCATTTGCGTTCTCCCGCCGCCACATTCAAGATAAATGTCATCTCCCCTCACCCTTTCTCCTTCAAAAGCTGCCCCATACGCTACCGGTACGGGTACATTGGCCACAGTGACTTTCAGACCACGAACCTCGATTGCCTTTGACACCAGATTGTCGTGAGGAACATTGGAAACAACATGTTCATAAGTGGTAATACCGGTTGGAAGAATCTCAGGGATCGGTGTGTCGGCAATGACCGGAAATCCAAAATTGATTGCACCCGCTGCGTTGGCATACCATTCATCAGTTACAAAACCCATCGGTAAAACAAATGCAAAGATACGATCTTTATTGTAAATCAACACCTTGCGGAATTCCCCGGGTTGAATACCTCCAAATGAAAGCGCTGCCCGGGTGGCAAAACCCAGGGCGAAGACCGTTGAAGATACATCCGGACCAAAAGAAACCAGTCTGGTTGGCCAGCCGATTTCAACTCCTGCATCAAGAAGCTGCTGCGCAAATCTCTGTCCGTTGTAATCGGCTGACATGAAGACATACAGATTTTTCTGCTGTAATTCCCTTGCAATTTTTACAGCAATCTCTTTATCAGGAGCAGCACCCAGAACGGCGGCAAATCCCGGCGCCGTGCCATCAACGAATTCCACACCTCTTTTACGTAATATCACATCATCCGCTGCACCCAACCAGATTGTTTTATCGGATATCTCTTCAGTTTTGGTATAGAAATCAGGAGAATCAAGATACCTGATAGCCTCGATAATTTCCTCTGCGAACAAGGTTACCATACCTGCATCCAGAGCTGGACCGAGATAGGGTAAATGGTGTTCTTCTTTGACAGGCGGAGGCAGGAGCATGCGGCATTTTCTCAATATACCTTCCATATCTCCCAGCTTTTCGACCTTTATTCCGAGAATACCGTAAATCACAGGGAGATAATAAGCAGTATTGGGAAAACCCACAGGTTCATTAAGACCATATTTATCCACAGCCAGCTTCCACTTCTCTTCAGCCTGTTGCACAATCTTGTAAGCCCCTCTGATTGCGGCAGACGCAATAATTTTAGACATCTCCGGCTCCTCCAATCATCTCCAATTTTATTTTTCCAGTTCTCTCCTCATCGCCATGTCAAAAAGAATTCTTTCTCTGGCTTTATCTATACCCAAGGCTTTCCGCTTCTTATCAATATGTTCGATCATTAATCTGGCAGCTTTAATCGGATCCGGCTCAAAAGCCCACTTTCCCCCATAGATTTTCTCATAATCCTGGAAGAGAAAATCTGTAAGTTCCTTCGAACCAAGTGTCGGCCAGGTCACTCCAAACACGGTAAACACTCCGGAAGCCACAAAATACTGCCCAATTGAAATCGCCTTTTCGCTCATCCACTCCGGAGCAGCTCCAGCAGCCGGTAGATCGCTGATATCATCGCCCAGTCCGCCTTCTTTTACCATCGCCGTTGCGGCAACAAGAATTCTCGCATTATCTACGCAGGATCCAAGATGCAAAACAGGTGGGATTCCGACCGCTTCACATACTGAAGCAAGCCCATCACCAGCAAATTTAACTGCTTCAGGCACCATTAATCCTGCCTTTCCACTCGCCATTGCACTGCAACCTGTTTGCAGAACCAGAACATCGTTTTTAATTAATTCCTTAACCAGAGTAACATGAACATCATCATGGGTAACACGGGGATTATTACACCCGACTATACCGGCAACTCCCCGTATTCTGCCATTGATAATATTTTCATTCAGCGGCCTATAAGATGCCCGGAATAAACCGCCCAGCAGGTAGTTAATGGTTTCATGGCTAAAGCCGGCAACCATGTCGGTCTTTTGTTGCGGGATATGCACATTCTTTCTGCGATTGGGGAAATTATCTATCGCAGTTCTAACAATGGTTTTGCCGATCTCAAGCGCATTCAGATCATCAAATTTGATATAAATGGAACCGGGAATCCGGGCACGTTCGTCCGTGGTAATCAGTTTGGTATGATAACACTGGGCTACATCTGCCAGCCCCTGCATGATGCATTGAACATCTACAACCAGTGCCTCGAGTGCCCCGGTTACAATAGCCAGCTCCTGCTGCAGGAAATTACCGGCAATCGGTATGCCATGACGCATCAGAATTTCATTCGCAGTACAGCACATCCCTGCCAGGTTGATCCCTTTTGCTCCTTTCGATCTGGCATAAGCTACCATCTCCGGATCTTGAGTAACCATTGCCAGAATTTCAGCAAGAGCCGGTTCATGCCCGTGGATAATAATATTTACGTCCTCTTCTTTTAGAACACCCAAATTTATCTGGCTCAGAACCGGCGCAGGAGTCCCAAACATAATATCCTGCAGATCGGTTGCCACCATGCTACCACCCCACCCATCCGCTAGAGCAGTTCGGGTTCCCTGCAACATCAGGCTTTGATAGTCCTGATCAACTCCCATATGGGTACGATGCATGATTTCCACTACTTCTCTATCAATGCCTCTGGGCACTACGCCAAGTTGACGCCAGATTTCCTGGCGCTTGAGTGGAGCCCTTTTGATAAACCTTAACTCCCCTTCTTGCTTACCGAATTCATCAATAGCAATTCTGGCTATATCTCTGGCTATCTCCTCGTTGGAGCGATCCCCGATAGTTACACCCAGTTCCAGAGCAAGTTGTAAAAGTTTTTGTTCGTCTTTGATTTGATATCCCGGTGCTCTTCCTTCAGCTACAGCAAGGAATAGTTCTGCAACTCTGCGCCCATGATCACTGTGAGCCGCAGAACCAGCCGCAATCATACGGGCAAAATTTCTGGCAGCGATAGTTTCCGCGGTAGCCCCACAAACACCCTTACGCTTCTTCTTCTCTTCAGGCGTCTCTTCCTTGCCTTTGGGTAATGGTACCCTGCAGGGCCCCATCGCACAATTTTTACAACAGCTCCCTTCCAGCCCGATCGGACAGGGTTTCATTGTTTCTGCTCTGTCGAAAGCAGTTGAGCAGCCATCTTCCCTGGCTTTTTCCAGCATATCCAGAGTTGCCTGATCAATACTTCTCAAATCCTTCTCAACCATTTTAGCCCACCTTTATATTTAATTAATTCCCCACCAGTTCAGCTATCATTCCCTTAATTAACTTTATTGCCTCAGGGTGCCGCATAACCAGAATATCAGCGCCGGCCAGAAGCAGGCACATTGCAGACATTGCCTCCAGCAAAATCCCCCTCCTGGCAGGATCGCCCAGGTTAGGATCTTCCTGCTCGGTAATTTTAACTTCTTTAGTTTTCCAGGTTTCTTTAGCGATATTGGCGATAATGGGATATTGCAATTTATCATCTGCCTGGGTCAGCGCTGCAGCCCTGATGCGTTCCATAACTGAATAACAATATTCGATGCCGTAACCTATTCCGCTCACTGTTGGATCCATAATCAGAGAACTATCCGGGACACCCAGGTTGCCAAGCAGGATGTTTAACTGCTTTGCCAGGTTGATATCAATCGGAGTAGAAGCAGCAATTGTATGGTTATAGCCAATAGCTGCAGCTCCAATTTTCTTATAATCACCTTCCTCAACCGGTCCAAGGACGAGATGTTTGCCCTGACAAATTTCAGCAATCGTTCTCAAGACTTCAGTGTCTTTTTCCAGACTAGCTGTACCCCAGATAATCACAGGTACATCTATAGAGTTAACAACTTTTCGAGCAATTTCTGCCGCCTCAGCGGCGCTCCTGTTCATCCCGTTTGGATCAGTACTGGTCATTTGTAAACAAATTATTTCAGCACCGTACTCATTGATACACTTTTTTGCCCAGGCAACAGGATCGTTCACCACATCAGCAAAGGGCTCCAGGGCTGCCGGTGGCCATTCCTGAGGTGGAGAATCATATACCTCCATGGCAATCCGCGGTAAATGGGGCATAGCACCCTCGAAAAGGTAAAACGGATAACAGGTTTCGCCACCGATTGTTATCGCCTTGTTCCCCGTTCCGATCTGGATTTCTTTTATTTTTCCGTTATATGCCGTTTTGGGAATTTCCAGCACCATGGCCACCTTCCTTCATTAAAAATTCCCGCCAAAATCTCTGTGAATGCGATTTTTAAGCGGGTTTTTTCCTTTTCTCACTGCCAAACCAGTCCTGACTGTAAAAATACCTTTCTCCTGTCTGCAGATACTTCAATTTTTCGGATCTGGAAGCCAGTTTATGCCTCCATCTGCCCATTTCTTCACCGGCAGGCTTACCTTCTTCGAAAGTAGCTCCCAGAACTTCGACTTCTCCCCATCCAGGGGCAGGCTTTCTTATGACTTCCTGTTTCATCGTTTTTACCTCTTTATAGACCATCTTATAGTCCTATTGCCATTTTACCAGCTTTTACTGTATTAAGCATCAACATTGTAATTGTCATCGGGCCCACACCACCAGGCACGGGAGTAATAGCTCTGGCTTTCTCTTTGATTGCCTCAAAATCCACATCACCCACCAGGATACGTTTGCCTTCCGGAGTTTTTCCTATTTCGTTCACTCCAACGTCAATCACAACCACCCCATCCTTAACCATATCGGCAGTAATTGCTTTGGGCCTTCCGGCTGCAGCGATGATGATATCTGCCCGCCTAGTATGCAAGGCAATATCTCTGGTCGCAGTATGGCAGATGGTGACAGTGGCATTTGCTCCTTTTTGTTTTTGAAGCAGAATATTGGCAATAGGCTTGCCGACAATGTTACTTCTCCCAACCACCACAACTTCGGCACCTTCAGTATTGATGCCGGAACGGATCAGGAGTTGCTGAATGCCATGTGGCGTACAGGGGATAAAATCAGGCTCACCTATCATCAACTTGCCCAGATTAACAGGATGAAAACCATCCACATCCTTCTTAGGATTGATGGCATAAAGCACCCTGGTTTCGTTAACATGTTTGGGTAAAGGCATCTGAACCAGGATACCATGAATTTTCGGGTCATTATTGAGCTTATTGATCAAATCAAGTAATTGCTCTTCAGTGGTGTTCCCAGGTAGATCTCGCCGGTCTGAATAGAGACCCAGCTCATGACAGGCTTTTTCTTTCTGTCCCACGTAAACCTTTGATGCGGGATCATCACCTACCAGGACAGTAGCCAAACCGGGTACCAGATTATACTTTGCTTTCAATTCCTGGATTTCTTTCTTTAATTCTTCACGAATTTGTTTGGCAATTTCATTACCGTTAATAATCTGTGCTGTCATTTAAGATTCTCCTCTACTCCT
>Ga0123519_10016699_pt1 | contig 10166 bp, 6 predicted proteins | sample YelNatPaOPRAMG02_FD_87396 | JGI IMG/M metagenome (GOLD analysis project Ga0123519, IMG submission 87396) | Hot spring microbial communities from Yellowstone National Park - Yellowstone National Park OP-RAMG-02 (version 2) | ecosystem: Environmental > Aquatic > Thermal springs > Hot (42-90C) ...
ATAAATTTATACGAAATTATAACCCTTGATTTTTGAAAATACAGGATTATCAACAAATTTCAAAAATTAGATGGTGACATTCTAACTTTTATAATAGTGACATTCTATCTTTGGAACTACAAATAAAACTTGACAAAAATAAATAATATGTATAATATGTATAAAAGAAAGGAGGTGAAAATATGAGGAAAAAAGGATTTACACTGATAGAATTGCTTGTTGTGGTGGCCATAATTGCTATTCTGGCCGCCATGCTTTTACCTGCACTATCATATGCAAGGGAAAGGGCAAGAAGTGCAGTATGTATGAGCAATTTAAAACAACTGGGTCTTGCTCTTTTACAGTATGCAGATGATTATAATGGATATTTACCAAGCCATTACTATTATTATAACCCGTCTTATTCTGTTTTTCATTTTAAAGTTCTTTATAGAGTATATTTTACAGGTATTGACCCTTATGTTGGTAGAAAATATCCTTGTGATGTATGGCTCTGTCCTTCATGGAGAAAATCACCTTATTTAAGGTCTTTAGGGAAATCCTATGCATATTATTATTCATATATGGGAACATGTCAGTATCCATTTGCAAGATTGACAGACAGCTACCCATGGGTATGTGTTCCAATTCACAGATTAAAAAATCCAAGTAAAACGATAATACTTTATGAGTATGGACAATTCCATGAGCCGGGAAAGCCATATTCTGATTATAGGCAACCTCCAAGAGGTAAGAGAATTAATGCTGTATGGGCAGATGGAAGTGTAAGAGTATGGGAAACAAGAGACTGGGTAAAAGTATGGCCAAATACAAATGGAGACCCTGACCCTCAATATTATTACTATGATATGAGTAAAAGGGATTATACCCATGAGCCATAACATTTAAAAAGGAGAAAGAATGAGAAAATTTTTACTTTTATACATATTTCTTTCTTTTTTCATATTTTCAGAAATAAAAATTTCAATAGATAAACCTGTTATTTTAAAACTTGAAAGAAGGACTGGAATTTATAAAGATGAAAAAGAAGACAAAGAAGTTCAGACAATATGTAAAATTTTTTCAGATGGGCAAAATTTAATTTTTTCATTTGATTGTAAGGAACCACTTATAAAAAATATAAAAACTGAAAAGAAAGAAAATGATACAGAAATCTGGCAGGATGATTCAGTTGAGATATTTATACAGACAGAAATTGATAAGGATGATTATTTTCAAATTGTTGTTAATGCTATTGGTAAAATTTATGATAAGTATCTGTCAGGTTCAATAACGGAATGGGATTCAAAGGCAGATGTAAAAACAAAAATAAATGAGGATGGATATGCTGTTGAGATAAAATTACCCATAAGTTCATTGAAATTTGACCCGGAAAAGAATATATGGAGAATAAATTTATGCAGAAACAGGAAACCCATAAATCAGTATTATACATTTTGTGGCTGGTATCACAAATATAAAGAATGGGAGAAATTTGATCTATCAGAAATAGAATTATCAAAGATAAAATCAAATCCAGTTTTCCCTGTTAATGTTTATACTTATGACACTGGTAAACTGAAGGATTTGAATGAAAAATTGAAATGGATAATTGATGAAAGGATAAGGATTTATTGTGGATGGCTTACAGGAATAGAAAGAAGGCCAGAGCATACCCATACAATATACCAGGTTATAGATAAAATTTCTGAATGCAAGTTTAATTTAATAACATTAAGATATTATCCCTATAATGAAAACCCATCTTTAAATGGAGAAAGTTTAATAGCAGCATTATATGCAAAAAAGAAAGGATTAAAGGTCATTTTTCATCTTGGATATATTGCAAATGTAAAAAATAACTATCAATTACTAATTAATTCAGATGGTTCTCCTGTAAAATTCTGGGCAAATTATTTGCCATCACTTTTTGATGAGAATTTCTGGGAAGATAGATTTTATAAATTAATAAATGAGATAATTGAATTTGAAAGGAAAGAAAATATTAATATTTTTGATGGAATTTTATTTGATATTGAGCCATATAGAGAAGGTAGATTGGACCTGGATTTTTCTGATATTGTATTTTATGAATTTTTAAAAAGGGAAAATATTGATGAGAAGGTTGATTATAAAAAAAGAAAAGTATTTTTATTGAAGAAGGATCTTATTGAGAAATACAGAAATTTTTGTGAGGAATATCTTGCAGAAAAACTTTCAAAATTCAGGGATAAGATTCACAAAGATAAAGAAATATTTTTCTGTATATATCCATTTAATGACTGGTATTTAAATACAGAGAGAAGCTGGTGGCAGGTTGGAGTATGTAAAGGTCTTGGTAAAAAAGAGATACCATTTTTTGTGTGGGATGATAATTGTTACTGGACTGGATTTACAGGAAATCAAAAATTACCTGAAAAAGGACAGGAATTTTTAAGGAAAAAACTTGGATATGAAGGAATATTTTTAACAAGCATTGATTATATTACATATCCAAACTATCCACAATATACACCAGAAAAAGCAGGAGAGGAATATTATTATCTTGTAAGAACAGGACCTGGTTGCTGGCTTTATGGAGAGAATAACCCGGAAAAGGGTTCAGATATATGGAAAAATCACCTGCCTTACTGGGAATATTTTAAAAAGGCAAATGAAAGATTGTATGAAGAAAAGATAATAAAAAAAATTGAGCCTGATATACCTGATAAAAAAGAGATTGAAAGAATTGATAGAATAATTGAAAAAATTAAAAAAAGGATGAGAGACCAGTGGCTTGTAAAATCAGGAAAACCATATTATTATTCAGACCCTGTTGCTGAAAAAATTGAGGATGATGGGAAAATAATTTTTATAAAAAATTTAAATGGATATGAAGGACATAATTGTGATTTCATTTATAATGGAACCTCATCTACATACAATTTTGAAATTCCTGATATTGATAAATTTAAAAATTTTTATCTTGAAATTGAAGGGAAAGTTCCATTTAGACCAGAAAGGGGGATTGTTATTGTTAAAATAAATGGTAATGAAATTGAAAGGAAAAAATGGGAAACAAATTACATAAAAAATAGATGGAAAATTGAAAAAAGATATTTAAAAGAAAAGAATGAGGTAAATATTTCCTATTTTGATGGAGAAAATCCATTTGAAACAATTTATGATACAAATTTCTTGGTTAAATCAATAAAAATGGAGTTGGAAAAATGAAAAAAATTTTTTTATTTTTAATAATCTCTTTTCTCATTTTTTCACAGGAAAGTGATATTTTAAAGATATATGGAAGTTTTGAAAATGAAGGGAAATTATCTGGATGGGAAAAAATAGATGGTAGAAGTGAGTATAAGATTGTTGAGGATTCAAGGGATGGAAAATATGGATTAAATATTTTTGCATCAGGTGTAAAATATATCTCTCCAGGTATTAAAATAAACCCTGATATAATATGGGATACCACCAAATCACTTAAGTGCAGTTTTTCAATAAAATTTTTACAGAGATATAATGGTTATTTTGTTTCATTTTATTTAAAAGGTAGACCAGTTGAAAAAGAAACCCCTGTTTATAGATTTTATTATTTTGTTATCCATTCAGGGAAAAATGAATTCAATTTGATAAAGGAGAATAAAAAATCATGGGGATGGGATAATGAAAAAAATAGATTAAATGCATTTGAAGGTATAAAACCGGATAATTATACTTTTTTATCATGGATAGGAAATAAAGTCCAGACAGGTGAATGGGGTTTGAAGCAGAATGAATGGTTTGATTTTAATATTGATTTAAAAGAAGCAATTAATATTGAGGGAAATCCAAAAATTCCAGAGAAAATTGAGATTTTTGAAGTTGGATTTTTGAATTATATTTATGATACAACAAACTTTATTATTGATAATATAAAATTGAAGGGTGAATAAAATGTATTTTGACCCAAAGAGTGAATATAAAGTTTTGAGTAAAAAAGAGATTGAGAAAATTCATTACTTTTCATTAAAAATTCTTTCTGAAATTGGTGTAAAAATTCCAGATGATAGGTTTTTAAAAATTTTAAGTTCAAGGTGTATTGTTGATTTTACAAATAAAATTGTTAAATTTCCATTACCATTGATTGAAGAAGTTCTTGATAGTATAAAAAAAGAAAAAAGAGAAATAGAAATTGGTGAAAAAATTGAAATTAAGGGTTCTGTTGGTGGATTTACTCCAAATATTTATGATTTTGAGAGAGGAAGAAGAAAACCAGTTTTAGAAGATGCAGAAAAGGCGGTAAGAATTGGTAATCAAATTGATGAGGTAAGCGGGAATGGTATTCTATTTCTACCAATGGATTGTATTCCTTATCAGGATTTATGGGGATGGGTTGTTGCATTAACAAGAAGTATAAAACCATCATCTGCCCCAATTTTAAAAAAGGAAAGTTTAAAACCAGTTGTTGAAATGTGTGAAATTTCAGGAAGAAAAAAGCCAACTTATCAATGTTTTATTTCTTCTCCTTTAAGATATCCTGAAGATGCACTTGATATTGCATATGAGGCAATAAATATTGGAATAAATGTAAATTTTGGAACTCCTATGGCAGTTCTTGGAGCAACGGGACCGATTGAAATTGCAGGAACAATCACTTTATGTAATGCTGAAACAATTTCTGGATGGATACTTAATTATATATTTAATCAACCAATAAAAGGATATGGAGGAAATCCTGTAAGTATTGATATGAGAACAGGATGTGGTAATTATGCAAATCCATTAACAGTTATAATGAATTCAGCAATTCCTGATTTATGCAGATTTTATGGTCTTTTGCCAGAAGGAGGACATCTTGGCGATACAGATTCACCTGTTCCTGGAATAAAGGCAGCATTTGAAAGAGTATTTACTTCTCTTATATCTTTAATTGTTTTTGATACAAAAAGGATAAGTTTTAGAATCGGAGTTTTGGGTCCTGCCGGTAGTTGTGGATGTCTTGAACAGATGGTTATTGATGCTGAAATCTGCAGAACTTTGAATAAATTTTTTGAAGGTATAGAAGTAAGTGAAAATAATATTAACTATGAATTGATAAAGGAAGTTGGGATAGGTGGCAGTTTTATTGATAAGGAAGACACAATTTTGAAAATGAGAAAAATTATGTTTTTTCCAGAAATTTTTTCATTTTTTATGAATAATATCTCAATAAATTTTGAAATTGAAAATGCAATTAAAAAGACGAAAGAATTATTGAAAAGGGAAAAATTCCATCCATTAAGTGAAGATAAGGAAAAAGAGATTTTTAAGATTGCTCAAAAAGTTTCAGGAATAAAAAAGGAGATATAATGGAGATAGAAAAAGGGAGGATTATTGAAGCAATTGAAAGAGCAAAAGAATGGGTTTTTTCAATTCAGAAAGAAAATGGTTCATTTCATGGAGATTTTATATGGCATGATGGAGAGGCAATAAGAGCATTAATATCAATTTATAGAAGAACAAAAGAAAAGGATTTAATAGAAAGGGCAAAAAAATGTGGTGATTTTATTCTTTCACTTCAATATCTTGATGAAAAATCTCCCCTTTTTGGTGCTTACGAAACACCTGCATATACATCAAAAAAACAGATAGCACCTTCTGATATATTTGAATCTCTATCAGGAATAATTGAACTTTATGAGGAAACGAAGGAAAGGAAATATATTGAGAGTGCAAAACTTGCTGGTGACTGGATTATAAAAAATTTATATTCTCCAGGTGTAATAGGTCAGGTTCTTGATATTGAAAAATGGGAACATTTAAATCCATTACCAATCCATGATGATGCAAGTTTTTTAATGTTATACAGACAAACAAGTGAAGAGAAATATTTAAATACTTTTTTTGACCAGATTAAATATATTGTTGAAAATCAGGATTTAAATGGAAACTGGTATTCTTCACATTATTTTTATAAGGAAATAAAACCATTAAGTGGAAGGGGACTTTACTGGTTTGGTTATCCTTTGATTGAGGCATATAAATTTTTTAAATATAAATGGTTAATACCTCCAGCAGTAAGAGTCCTTGATAAAATTTTAAAATCACAACTTTATGATGGAAGTATAATTTCAGGAATAAAAACAGATGGAACATATGATGGAAAAAGTGAAGGTATTGATGGAACTGCAACAGGTATGTGTTTGATTATTTTAATTGATGGATATCTTTTATTTGAAGATGAAAGATATTTAAATGGAGCAAAAAAATGCCTCAATTTTATAATTGAGAACCAACTTTCCGATGGTCAATTTTATCACTCAAAATTATTCAAAAATAATAAATGGGAAATATTTCAGAGGGATATATCAACATTTTTTGGAATTATTGCACTTGAAAAATTTTTAAAGGAGCTTTCAATATGAAAAAATTTATTATTCCATTTTTAATTTTAATTTTTAAAATTGAATCAGCAATTTATTTTAAGGAATCATTTGATAATCCTGATGAATTTAAGATTGGATATGAGGAAGGTGTTGAGAATGTGAAAATTATTAAAGAAAAAACCTATTTTAAGGAAGGAGAATCATCAATCCGTGTGGAATGGAGTGTTTCAAAATTAAAAGATGATAAATCTCCAAAAGTATGGATTGAAAAAGTATATAAAGAAGAAATAGATATGAGGGGTAAAAGATTAAAATTCTATTTTATGCCTTTTGAAGGAAAATGGGAAGGAAGTGATATAATTGGTGGTAAATATCATGGAAATTTTGGAATTGAATTTTATGATTCAAATGATAAACTTGTTGCAAGACATGACTGGACAACATGGTGGCATGTTGCAACAAATAAAATCTGGGGTTCACTTGGAGAGCCACTTGAATTTACATTTAATGTTAATCCATCATCATCTTATAGAGGAGGATTGACTAAAGGAGATGGAGAGCCATCAAAAATTAAAAAGATAAGATTTTATTCGTCAGGTTCTTCAACAACTGGCAAATTTTCTGTAATATGGGATGATTTAAAAGAAATTTCTTTTGATGAATATATTTTCCCAGGAATTAAAAAATTTCTTTATTTAATTGATGAAAACAAAATTTATGATAACTGGAATTTACCTGAATATAAAGAATTTTTTCTTAATAAATCAAGTTTAAATAAAAAGGGGAATATTTTTGAGTTGTATGGGGGTAATTTAATGCTTGTTTTTTCATCTTCTGGTGAATTACATCAAATGAAGGATTTCGTGAGAGGAGATATTTTAAAATTTGATAAGGATATTTTTTCTATTTTTGATGGAGATAAGGATTTTGAGGAGATAAAATTTTTAAATAAGAAAACTGTCTATAAAAAAAATATACTTGAAATTTTAAAAGAGAACGGAGAAATCACTTTTAGAAATTTTATTGAGCCAACAAAAAGAGCAATATTCTGTAAAATTTCAATAAGGAATAATTCAGAGAAAATAAAAAAATTATATATTGAATTGAATTTACCTTTTTCCACTGAAGAAGAATCTTTCTTTTTTGATGGTTGTGAATTGTTAAAATTACCTTATGGAAATTATGAGAGAATTATTGAAGGAAGTTATTATGGTGCTTTATATCCTCCAAATCTCCCATTTTCTATTATATATGACGATAAATCAGTTTTTCTTCTCGGAAGAAAACCAGATGATTATATCTCTTATGAAAAAATATTATTGAGAGAAAGAAAAATTATTGGATATGGGATGAAGATTGCAATAAGACCGAAAGAAAAAAATGAATATAATTTTGTTTTTGCTTCTATATCTCCTTCTTACAGATTTTTTTCAGGAGTTGACCTTTATTATAAATTATTTCCATATGCATTCAAACCTGTTGAAAATATGGATCCAAATCTTTATAAAGGTGAAAGTATGGCTCCGGAATATTTTAAATATAGAAATCTAAAGGGAAAAGATATTGAGAAGATTGCTCTTGAACTATTCAGAAGATTTAATATTGGATGGTACTGGAAATTTGGTGGTTATAAAAGGATTGGTGATTGGTTCGGTGAGAAGGAATATTTTTCAAATTATAAACAGGAAGATGGATGGAAGAAAAGGAGTGAATGGGAATATTTTTGTGATTTTGAGAAATTTCATAAATGGAGGAAGGAGGTATGGTCAGGAGAAGATATAAAATTGGGGCTTTCAACAGGTTTTTATTTATGTAATTTTTGTGAAGAGGAACTTGCAAAGAATTTATATAATGATGAAATAATTTCAGAAGGACATCCACATTTAGTTTATAATCATGGTCCACTTGGTCCAAATAATTATGGTCCAAGAATTTACTGGTATTATACAAAATTTGGTCAGGATACACTCAATTCTTTCAAAAAGATAAGGGAGGAAATACCATTATCTTCAATATGTATGGATAATATAAGGGGAAATGGAGGATTTAAATTCAGAGGGGAAAAAGTACTGTCAAAATCAGAGGGTATATCATTTGATGAAAAAGGGATTTATATTGATGAATCTATTGGCATTTCTCAAATTTTCAATCAAATTCATTTACTTCCTCCTGATAAAAGAGGATATAAACTGGCAGTTGCAGGAGATTGTGTAAATACATGGTATTCAGCAATGAATACAGATGTTTTATTAATAGAGGATGGTTCCTATGGAGAAAATCAGATATTAAACTGGTTTTTTAATAGAATAAGATTTGGAAGAAAACCCTTATGTTTTCATGTTACTCACTGGTCTGATAGATTAAGTGGGAAAATTGATATAGATAAGGTAAGTCCAGAAGAGATATATGAGATTTATAGAAAAAGATTTGGTTTTACACAGATTTCTGGTTTATGTTTTGGTATTTCATTTTCAATAGATGATATTATGGGTGTTCCTGATATTTTTAAGGTATGCAGAATTCCTGAAGAAGAAAATATTTATGGATATCAACCGCTTTCAGGTTTAAGATGCAATGATAAGATGATTATATGTTCAAGATTTGGCAATGACCTTGGTTCAATTCTTTCAATTGGTAATACATATTCTGAAAAAAGGGAATTTGAATTTAAAATTGAAAATAAAATTATCGGTGATGGAACATATTTAATTTCGGATTATTCTGGAAAAAAAATCAATATAGATTTTACTCCTGAATTTACCCATTTTAAAACTGACATAAATAAGTATTCAGCAAAAGTTTACAAAGTGATTGGAAAAATTTTAAATTTTAATGGAAAGGGGAAAGGAGAGATTGAAATAAATGAAAAAGATTATGGTAAAAGATTAAAAGGAGATTTTGAAATTGAAAATGGAAAAATTCCTTTAAAATTTGAAATTTTAATTCCAGAAAATCACAAAGTAGAAAGTATTTTTATAAATGGAAAAGGAATAAATTTTGATGTTAATAATGACATTTTGAAATTTGAAATACAGGATAAAAAATTTGAAATTGTTGTTGATTTTAAATCAAAAATATTTTTATCAGGTAAAGAAAAAATTTTAAATTTTAAATTTTTTGATGAGAATATGAATGGATGCCAGATTATAATTGATGATGATTGTGATTTTTATGATATGAGAGCAGCAAAAAGAATAAATTCATTTTTTTATTTGTGGGCAAGTGAAAATAAAAAAATTGAATTGGATCTACCCATAAAGAAAAATAGTGAATATAAAGGAGGTTATGCAATTTTTTTGAAAAATTCTAAAAATGAAGGTATTGAATTAAAGGATGAAAAATTATTTATTTTTGCATCTGATTCAAAGCAGAGAGAAAAACTTGTTCTTGAATTATTAAAATTACTTGAAGAAAAATATGTTTTTTATGGATTTATGCCTTATGGAAGATTAAGAGAAGCAGGTCTTTATGATGTAATAAATTTGAGAAAAAAGGCAGGACTTTATGAAAATGGTATTTTAAAATTTGAGTAAAAAAAACTTGACAAAAAATAAAATAATATGTATAATATATATAAAAAGAAAGGAGGTGAGAATATGAGGAAAAAAGGATTTACACTGATAGAATTGCTTGTTGTGGTGGCCATAATTGCTATTCTGGCTGCCATGCTTTTACCTGTTTTAAGCAGAGCAAGGGAAAGGGCAAGACAGGCAACATGCATGAATAATATGGAACAACTTTCTCTTGCTGTATTAATGTATGTTCAGGATAATGATGATTATTTTCCACCAACTTATTATTTAACTTATACATCTGAAATTGGATGGGATTTCGCAACAGATACATGGTGGGCAA
>Ga0123519_10016701_pt1 | contig 10165 bp, 13 predicted proteins | sample YelNatPaOPRAMG02_FD_87396 | JGI IMG/M metagenome (GOLD analysis project Ga0123519, IMG submission 87396) | Hot spring microbial communities from Yellowstone National Park - Yellowstone National Park OP-RAMG-02 (version 2) | ecosystem: Environmental > Aquatic > Thermal springs > Hot (42-90C) ...
AATTATGACAGCGAACACGAAAACCGCAATAACCGAGTAAATACGCTTGCGCTTCGGAGAAGCATTTTTCCACATGTCCAGAATCATTCCATGTAACTCCTATTTTTAACCCAATGGCTTTATTTTTAGTGTACGAAAACCTCTTGCGCATGGATTTAAGGTTTCCACAATATTAACTTTGCTTAAAACTCCCTCCGTATCTTCGGCATAGCCGCGAACATCATGCTCCGCAGCTAAAAGCGAATAAAGATAAACCCTGTTTTCAGCAATTACCATCTGGCACGCGGACGGTAATCCCAACAGTAAGCTCTGTTTTTCCTGCACAGCCTTGGCGCAAGCAAACAAAACCGCTTCAGCGCCAGCTGTCAATTCCGCCACTCGCACAGGCACACTTTCTTTCCCAATTGCCAAAACTTCCACACCATACGCCCTTTTAACTTCGCCAGCTATTTTCCGCAGTGCTGGTAACACTTTCAAAATTTGTTGCCGTGCTTTGCTGGAGATTTTCATGTTTGACAGTTCAACTGGCGACAGCTCTTGAATAGGAACCGCGCCCAGCGTCATGTCTAAATGTACAACATCTGCTTTCACTTTATCAAGTAGGTTCCTGCAGAGCGAAGCCTCCTGTAATATTACTTCGCATCCGTTTTCTACTTCTTTAAATATGGGCTTAGCCAATAGAGCACATGGTTCCCTATATGGAGGATTAACTAGAACCGAAGCGGAAGCTACGAGGGATATTGGCGTAAATTTTTCGTCTAGTATTGCCGCTGCAGAGTCCGCAGATATAATTCTCAAATTTTGCACCTAAACATAATTATGCAACGGCAAAATTAGCTTTACTTTTCTGCGTAGCCTCTGGTTTCAAGTTCATCGCCAAAACAAACATTTCTGAACTTTTAGCTCGGCTTGCCTTCGGCTTTATAACATTAACAGTGTCAAAGTATTTCGTCACTTTTTTCACGAAGTCCGCGAGCATATCGCCTTCAAAAACCTTAACAAAAAAATTCCCTCCAGGCTTCAGCACGCTCAAGGCAGTTTTTAACGCGTGAGATGCTAAATCTATTTGACGTGCATGGTCAACCTCCCAGATTCCAGAAATGTTAGGCGACGCATCTGAAAGCACAACATCCGCCTTTCTAGGCAACAAGTCGAGAATTTGCTGTAGCGTTTCAGGCTCGGTGAAATCCGCGATAATAGTTCTCACGTATTCCTGAGGGAAAGGCTCAATAGGCTTCAAGTCTACACCTAAAACGAAGCCCCTTTTACCCACAATTTTCCTGGCTGCTTGTATCCAGCCGCCTGGCGCCGCGCCTAAATCAACCACCACATCGCCTTTACGTATAAAATTATATGTAGCCGCAGCCTGCGAGAGCTTGTAAGTTGCCCTTGAACGATAGTTTTCCGCCTTTGCCTTCTTATAGTAATAATCTCGTTTCCTATCTTGGATCCAAGCCTTGGGCAAGCGCGTCGTCACCTAATTGAGCTGGATCCTTTTTTTCCAATGACAAGATCCAATCAGTAAGCTTTGAGCAGCTTGTCGGCGAAATCGGAGTCGTCGGATCGCACCGGGCGTTATCTTGACACAGCAGACATGGGCAGTCAACTATTGAATCTATTGAAGTAGGCACACGTTTGGGGAAGAGCCTATAAGTCCACCTTCCACCCTGCAGCTCCTTTTCTCTTTTAATGAGCCCCTTCTCTTCCAGCTTAATCGCTATTCGAGAGCCTTCCCTACTGCTTGCGCCCAATTCTCGCCACAGGTCTGATTGAAGCACGCCCGCTGAACCTGTATTCATTACGAAATGGAGCGCCTTTTGTTCCAGATCATTACGCTTCGGCATTGTTTATCAGTCCCAGCACCAACTAGATATATGCAATACTTCCAGATAAAAATATGTACCCAAAAACTGGAAAAACTAAACGAAGGCTCAACGAGATGAGTGACTCAGCGGAAGCGTACTGCTTAGGAATAGAATCAACAGCGGACGACTTCGGAGTCGGCATAGTAGCCTTCAACGGCAAAATATTAGCCAACGCTTCAAGAGATTACGTGCCCGAAGAGGGCGGCATCCATCCGCGAGAAGCCGCTAGACATCACGCTAAAGTCGCAGATACAGTGCTAAGTGAAGCACTATCAAAAGCAGGAATAAAACCACGAGATCTAAGGCTAATAGCTTTTTCTCAAGGTCCAGGTTTAGGACCATGCCTCCGCACCGGCGCCACCGTCGCTAGAGCATTGGCCGCTTATCTTAACCTTCCACTTGTAGGCGTAAATCATTCCATAGCGCATATTGAAATTGGCAAACTAACAACTGGCTCAACGGATCCTGTAACACTTTATGTTTCAGGCGGCAACACAATTGTCTCAGCTTTTGATTCTGGACGCTACAGGGTTTTCGGCGAAACCTTAGACATAGCCCTTGGTAACTGCCTCGACGTCTTCGCAAGAGAAGCAGGCCTAAAGCATAAGCCGGGCATGCCGCTTGGCGCCGCGTTGGAAAAATTAGCGGCAAACGGCAAAAAGCTGATTCCTCTACCTTACGTCGTGAAGGGCATGGATCTTTCATTAAGCGGTTTGCTAACTGCTGCAACCGCGCTACTCCATAATGGAGCATACAAGCTAGAGGACCTCTGCTATAGTTTTCAGGAGCATGCGTTTTCCATGGTTACGGAAATTACTGAAAGAGCATTGGCGCACACCGAGAAGAAAGAGGTCCTATTGACTGGAGGCGTGGCCGCTAACAAGCGCTTGCAAGCCATGATCAATGCAATCGCGGAGGAGCATGATGCACGGTTCAACGTTGTGCCGCGGGAGTTTGCAACAGATAACGGCGCGATGATCGCTTGGACAGGTGTGCTAGCCTATACGCATGGAGCAGTTACTCCTTTAGAGGAAAGTTTCGTCAAATTAAGGTGGCGCCTAGATAAGGTGGATGTTCCATGGGTGAGGTAGCCGCGCAGATCTTGCTTAAAAGGGGCGCTGAAGCCAGTCTTTACCTCGCAGATTGGCACGGTAAGAAGGTAATAATCAAGACCCGATTTCCAAAAAAATATCGCCCTATGGAACTGGATGAAAAAATCCGTAGCTACCGAACAATACATGAGCCGGTGCTTATGCATGAAGCAAAAAAGGCAGGAGTGCCTACTCCAACTATTTTTCTTGTGGATCCAAAAAACGCTACGATAATAATGGAATTCATTGAAGGCAAGCAGGTAAAGCAGTTACTATGTACCATGCCAGAGAAAGAAAGGCAGACGCTATGCGTTAAAATCGGCGAGTTAATCGGGAAACTGCACGGGCATGGCGTGATTCACGGAGACTTGACAACATCAAACATGTTATTAACCGAGGAGGGCAAAATTTTTCTGGTTGATTTCGGATTAGGTGAGAAAAGCGCTGAGCTTGAAGCCAGAGGGGTAGATTTGCATCTGATGAAACGCGCCCTACAGAGCACACACTACCAGTTTGCACAAGAATGCTTCGAAGCTGTGCTTAGAGGCTACTCTGCAGTTTTAGGCGAGGAAGAGGCAGAAGAGGTTATAGCGAAAATCACGGAGATAGAAAGGCGCGGACGATATGTGTCAGAAAGAAAGGAGGAAGAATTGTGATGACGCTTAAGATGAAAGGGAGAGTCATTTTCTTCGCCACAAACAACATTCATAAGTTCAACGAAGCACGAAGTGTGCTAACCAAATATAACATAGCAGCAGGCATGCTTCGAGTTAAAGCGCTGGAAATCCAAAGCAACAGCCTCAAAGAAATAGCCCAAGCAAGCGCGCAAGATGCATTCAACCGTTGCCATCTGCCCGTCATAGTAGAAGACGCAGGGCTTTTCGTGGAGGCGCTTCGCGGATTTCCAGGACCCTATGCTGCTTATGTTTATCAAACAATAGGTAATGAAGGCTTGCTAAAACTTATGGATAACGTGGAAAACAGAAAAGCCTTGTTCCAGTCAGCCATAGCATACTGCGACAACGAAGCAGAAGAGCCCTTGGTTTTTGAGGGTAAAGTCGATGGCACCATAACCAGTAAAGTGCGCGTGGGCAACGGAAAATCAGGTTTCGGTTTTGATCCCATTTTTCAGCCGCTGGGAAGCACTAAAACCTTCGCGGAAATGACGCTTGAAGAGAAAAATGGTTTCTCGCATAGGGCGTGTGCCATTCGCAAATTCGCCGAATGGTACACGAAGCTTTAGTGATTGTTTTCCCGCTTATCCGTTTTTTCATAGCGTTCTTCGCATACAACGCCAACACAGTAGTATTGGCTCTCCAACTCGATTGTGGAATGCTCGATGTGATGACGGCGTAATGCATCTTTGATGGCTTGTCTGGTCTGCTCCGACGCGTTCAGGAACGCCGCAGCATCCAAAACTACATGTGCAGTAAAAACGTCTGTTTCCCCCTCCAGCGACCAAACATGAACATCATGTAGGTCCAATACGCCCTTAATTGATTTGATTTCTTGTTTCAATACGTCAAGATTTATGTGCCTAGGCACCCCTTCAAGGAGTATGTTAATGGCTTCCCGCAAGTTTTCGGTTACGCCACACAAAACGAAGGCGGTTAAGCCAATGGTTAATAACGGATCGATCAAATAAAATCTCCAGAAGTAGATGATTACGCCGCCGAGTAAAATTCCTACCCAGCCTAGTACGTCTTCCAAAAGATGCCATGACAGGACTTTCTCGTTTAGGCTTCCACCCCTTTTCAGCAGAAAGAAACCCGCGCCATTAAACGAGATACCTATGACGGCAATGCCTATCATGCCAAAAGCGTTAACTGCCTCAGAGTTAAAGAAGCGCGGTATAGCCTGGAGAATTATCACAATTGAACCGCCAATCAGGATTGACGCGGCAAAGAGAGCTGAAAACAGCGAGAGCCTTTGGTAGCCAAACGTATATTTAACGTTAGGCGACTGCTTGGCTTTGCGTTCAAAAATCCACGAAGCGATCAGGGTGGCGCTGTCACCAAAATCGTGAAGAGCATCGGAGAAAATGGCTAAACTGTTAGTTAAGAAACCGCCAATAATCTCTATTATGGTGAATGCCACATTTAAAAATGCAGCAAACCGTACTCTCTCTTCCCGTTCAAGCATAATCTAACTAGCCTTTTTAATTGATAAAAACATAATGCCCAACTCACTATTTTTTACTTATTGCAAATGTTAAAGTTGACTTTTCCGCGTGCTTATAGCCACAGACAGTATAATAAGCCGTACACACGGCTGAAGCAGAATGCATTTTCATCGATGTTTGAGTAGGGCAAGTATAATTACGACGCCTAATGCTACTGCAATGAGTACGGCGCTAACCTCCGCGATCATAGCGATGCGGAGATTTTCACTTTGCTTTACCGCAATGCCTACTAACGCCCAAATAATTACCAACCCATAGGCTATGTCTTTTCTCGTAGCTATAACAAGTAGCGTGAGCACCAGCGCAATGATTATGATTAGAGTAGCCCATGTTTCTTGACTTATTCCGAACCCGTCCCAGTTTACTGAAACAAGTGTAGTAGCTACGTTGGCGATAGAGGCAATGGTGATCCAGCCGAGATAAACGCTGAAGGGTAAATGAACAGCAAGTTTTTCACGCAATGAAACAGTGGACATGCCGATGTTGAGTCGCAGATAAATGGCAATCAAAGTTGCCAGCAACAGGAACATGAGAATCACAGAAAAACTCAGATACTCAAATTGCCAAAGGAAAAGCCAAGCAATGTTAAATAGGCTGCTTAGGACAAACAGCCAGCTGACTCTTTTTTGATATTCTTTTCCTTTCTCACTTGGCAACGCTTGAAAGATCACAAAAACACCTAGCAAAATGTAGATGATGCCCCAAATCGAGGACACGTAGCCCGCAGGAGTTATGAGAGTTGGGTTAGCATCAGAAACTTGAGCCGTGTTCGTGCCTCCAATAATTGTGGTACTGCCTGCTAAGCCGTTCACCACAATCGTGAACAAAAAAGCCAGAATGTTTAACAACCTAAGAGCAGAATTTGAGGCTATCACTCACGTTCTCCCACTAGTGCGTTTCCTCCTTCTAGTATATAAACGCGCTGAGAGCGCAAAATTCTGCCGTTTGCGAAGCCGTTCAAAATGCGTTTTTAGTTGTAACTGCCATAAGAGAAATAGCGGTTTGTTTTATGAGTATAAGAAATTTTAAATATGCGTTTTCCGTGGGTCATAATGCTTAAGGTGTATAGATGCCGAAACAAGAAAAGGGAAAATCTCATTCAATACGACCGGTTAGCAAGAGGCCGCCGAGCTGGTGCAAGTATCAGCCGGAGGAAGTGGAAGCCTTCGTCATAAAGCTTGCTAAAGATGGGTACCCACCCAGCAAGATAGGCACGATTCTTAGAGATCAGTATGCCATTCCTTTAGTGAAACCTATCGTTGGAAAAAGCATAACTGAGATACTTGAAGGCGCAGGTTTAGCGCTGTCGCTACCTGAAGATTTGGCTAATTTGATGAAGAAAGCGCAGAATCTTGCGGTACATTTGGATAAGAATAAGAAGGATCTTCACAACAAGCGCGCCATGCAAAATGTCGAAGCGCGGATTCACAAGCTTTCTAGGTATTATAAACGGAAAGGCGTTTTGCCAGCGAAATGGAAGTATGAAACAAAAGTAGCCACGATATCCTAGTTTTCTCTTTTTCCATGTTAATCGCCGTGCAAAATGTAACGTCAGCTTTAAAATCTCGATGTGCTCTTTAGACATAGAGTGAATCCACATGGCTACTGCGCAATCACCAGTTGAAAGTTTTTTAGCTTCAGCTGCTGAAGCAGCGAAGGTTATTTTGGAAACTGTGGAGAAAGATGGTTTTATTCAAGTTTTTTCGCATTTAGATGCCGATGGCGTGTCAGCTGCGGGCATAATCGGAAAAGCCTTGTTTCGGCTTGATGCCCGTTTTAGAGTACGCGTTATGCAGTGGGTTGACGAGAAAATTATAGGCGCCGTTCTTGCAGATAAACCACAGTTGGTGATTTTGACAGATTTTGGCAGCGGGTACCTTGATCTGCTTAGTGATAAAGTTTCTGATTTTAAAGTGCTAATTTTGGATCATCATCAAGTAACTGGAGAAGCTGTTGATAATGGCAATTTTTTCCATGTTAATCCGCATTTGCATGGCATAGATGGTGCAACAGAAGTCAGCGGTTCCGGCGTTGCCTATTTTGTGGCTAAAGCTGTTAGCATGGAAAATGTGGATTTGGCGCCTATTGCGATTGTCGGCGCTCTCGGCGACTTGCAGGACAAGAACGAGGAGAGAAAACTTTGCGGTTTGAACCAGTTAATAGTTGAGGATGCTGTTAAGGCTGGGCTGGTTACGGTGGAGAAGGATTTAACTTTTTTCGGCAGAGAAACGCGTCCAATTCACAAGGCGCTTGCTTCCTCGACCAGCCCGTTTCTTCCAGGTTTAAGCGGAGAAGAAGACAAATGTTTAGCTTTTCTTGCAAGCTTGGATATTAAACTTAAAGAGGGTGAACGGTGGCGAGCGCTTCGTGACCTTACCGATGACGAGAAAAAACGGCTTTGCTCGGCGCTTGCAGATTACTTAATTTCAAGAGGCTTACATGCTGAGGTGTCAAACCTTATAGGAAACGTGTACGTTTTAAACCGTGAAGAGCCTTGGACGCCGCTCAGAGACGGCCGCGAATTTGCTTTGATGCTGAACTCTACAGGACGCATGGATCGCCCGAGCCTTGGTATAGCCATCTGCATGGGCGACAGAGGAAATGCGCTTGAAGAAGCTAACAAGGTTTTGGAAGCCTACAAGAAAAATATTAACACTTACCTTGGCTGGGTGATGGAGAAGCCTGAGAGGCTGCGGGAGTTTGAGCACATTTACGTTATTTATGGTGAATCTTCCATTAACGAGAAGATGATTGGCACCCTCTCGTCTATACTTGTTTCTAGTCTTGAAAACCCTGAAAAGCCGCTGATAGCCTTTACGTACATTGAGAAGGAGAATGCAGCGAAGTTTTCGGCCAGAACAACCGAGACAGCACTCAGCAAAGGCGTCAACCTCGGCGATGTCATGCGCATAGCATCTGAAAGATATGGCGGAAAAGGAGGAGGCCACAATGTGGCTGCTGGTGCACAGGTTCCCACCGACCAAGTGGAGAACTTTATACGAAGCGTTAATGAGCTTGTGGGTAAGCAGTTAAGAGGCGAGGACCTTGGAAGCGCAGATAACTCTTGAGTACGCTGATGAGCGAACTGCTGATGCTGTAGCTAAGGCTGTTTCTCCAGATAATTTTAAGGCTCCAAGCAGCTTGTCCATTGCAACAGTAAGGAAAGGCAAACTTGTGCTGACAGAAGTCAAAATCAATGGAAGCTTTGCCACTTTTCTCGCAACAATTGACGACCTACTTTTCTGCGTCTCCACCGCGGAAAAAGCGCTTTGTATAATAAAGCAATAGCTTCTTGCCAGCTGCGTTTGCTACACTGTACTTTGGGAAAACGCTATTCCTCTTATGATGCTCAGTGTACGATTGTGTTGGCTAAAGTGATTATTCCTAGCAGTATTAGCGCTACGCCACCCATTATGGAAATTGCTTTTCTGAATAATGATGCTTTGTTGAGAAGCCATCCTGTGACACCGCCCAGCAAGAGTATCGGCGAAATGGCAGTGCCTATGCCAAACAGAACTGGGAGTATGCTACCGTCAAAGGGCGAGCCGAAAGGTATGGCGTATAAAAGCAGCATTGCCAATGGTGGACATATTATTAGGCCTCTGCTGAAACCAAGCAGGAAAGCATGGGCGTCGATTTTTACGTTGTGCCTATTCAAATAGGCGTCATTAGTTTCCAAGGTGCAGTCTTGCGAGGCTTTTCTGCCTTTGAGAAGTATGTTTACGCCAATGGCGATTGTTACTATTCCCAGCGCGTATGAAGCGTAGTATTGAAGCGTGGCGATTATGGTTTCATTCACCACAAATCGGGATATACTGCTTAGAATGCCTGCTAAACTTCCAATCAAAGCATAGGCTGCTACTCGGCCCATGTTATAGGTTAACGTGATAATTACTCCTTTACGGAAGTCAGCGCCGACTCCTGCGATGTAGCTGGCGACATATGGAAGACACGATGAAGTGCAAAACGCGAGACCGTAAAGTAGTCCAATGGCAAATGCTTCGATATACGGGTTCGCCATTTCAATTATTAACGACATCTGTTACCATCTTGCCAAAATCTTTCAGAATCACGAGGCTTTTGTTTTTCTTCTTCTATATCCAATCATCACAGCCATCGTGATTGCTGCAATCGCAATGGCTGCGATTATCGTTCCAATAGGTATGCTCGGCTTAGGTATTGGCGGCGTGGCAACGCTTTGAATTAGTGGATAGCGATCTTGATTCTGCGGGTCAATTACATAGGGGGTGTCGCCTATGCCGTCGCCATCTGCATCTGCGCCATTGTAATCGCTCCAGTAGTTGCCTTCCTTGCCGTTATCCCATGTATGCACAGGCTCATTGGGATTGTATTCTTCGCAAAAGCAACCGCTGAAGTGCACTATGTTATCTATGAAGCTATTGTGTGTGAGCACTATGTTTAAGGGTTCATTTCCAGGCTGATTTACGCCAAAGAATACGCCTTGCTCATTGTGTGCTATGTAATTCTTGTTATGATGTTTGAGTCTCCTGAAAGCAAAATGCCTACAATGTTGTCTGTAACTGCGCAGTTGGTTATGGTGTTATTCATTGTCCAGACATATATGCCTATATAAAAATTCTTGATGTTCAGGTTCCTAACTGTTAGGTTGTAGCGATTTTTGTTTGCTAAATCTATTCCTATCGACCAGGGAATGGTGTGTTCGTCAGGTATCTGGTTTGGGCCTTGACCCACAACCCAAGAGTCCGTGCGTGTTCCATTATAGTTTCCATGAAGCATATAGCCGGCCCCATCAATTACAAGGTTATCTCTGTCTACGACCAAACGCGCGTAAACATTATCGGTAAAGGTATACACGTCACCGTTACGTTGAATCGGCACGTTTGCCGGGTCAATACGACCGTCGGGCAATATGCGAATTACGGGCAAGGTTGCTACTGCTGCGCTTGCCAAACCCAATGTCAGCATTGCTGTTAGAAGCAACAGAAGGAAGACTAGGACCACAACGCGTTTCATTTCTTACAGCCTCACTCAAGGTATTATAGCCA
>Ga0123519_10016702_pt1 | contig 10165 bp, 8 predicted proteins | sample YelNatPaOPRAMG02_FD_87396 | JGI IMG/M metagenome (GOLD analysis project Ga0123519, IMG submission 87396) | Hot spring microbial communities from Yellowstone National Park - Yellowstone National Park OP-RAMG-02 (version 2) | ecosystem: Environmental > Aquatic > Thermal springs > Hot (42-90C) ...
ATTCATATGACAAGCTGAACATTCAGTTGGAGTATTTTCAAATCCATTTTGATGACAGCTGGAACAACTAACATTTGTATGAGCACCAGTCAATGGGAATTGAGTATTGTTATGATCGAAGCTAGCAGGACTCCAAGCAGAAGTTTGATGACATTGTTCACATTGAGTAGGAAATCCTAAGGCTTGATGATTTGGATTTGTAGTTCCATTGAAGTCATTTTGGTGACAGCTGAAGCAGACAGTAGAAGTTCCAGTAGTCTGACCTTGATGGCAATTAGAACAACTTGTATTTGTATGAGCGCCTGTCAGAGGGAATTGAGTATTGTTATGATTAAATGTAGAAGGTGTCCAGGCAGTAGTAGTGTGACAGTTATTACATTGTGTTGAAATTCCAATTTGCTGATGATTTGGATTACTCGTTTGATTAAAATTTGACTGATGACAAGAGAAGCATTCCATAGATGTATTTTGAAAACCACTTTGATGACAAGATGAACATTCAAGATTGATGTGAGCGCCAGTTAATGGAAATCTAGTTAAATCGTGATGAAAAGTATTTCCATCCTCTCTACCAGTTGGATGACAATTAAAACATGCTTGACTGCTATAAACATAACCATTTACATTTCTGTGTTTATCGTCCATTCTGGTTTTATTATGTTCATGGCAACTAATACAAGAAAATTCTTTATAGTTACTCTGATTGGTATGACAGTCGCTACAAGAGTTCCATTTTCCTTTATGTTTTCCAGAATAAATTGGGAAGAAAGAATTATCATGATCAAAAGTTGCATTTTTCCAAGAGCTTATATTATGACAATCCTCACAATTTGTAGAAAATCCAAGTTGTTGATGGTTAGGATTTTTAGTTTGCTGATATGTATCTAAATGACAGCTTGAACATTTTTTATTTAAACCTTCGAAAGTTTGTTGACTATGACAGGCATAGCAATTTTTTATTTCATGACCACCAACCAGTGGAAAGAATGCGTGAGTGAAATTTTTTCCTCCCCAACCTCGAGATTCAATTGAATGACATTGTGTGCAATCGGTTGAAAATTTAGCTGCTTTATGATCTGGATTCTTCGCATTTTCAAAATCTTTTCTATGACAATCAAAACATTGTACACCAAGAACTTCAAATTTTAAGTCCTTGATGTTTGTGTGACAAGAAGCACAATTCACATTTTGATGAGTACCTACCAGTGGAAATCTAGTTCTATTATGCAATTCTTTAATGTTTTTTATTAACCAACTTTCTGAATTATGACAGGATTGACAATCAACGCCCAGTGTATTTTGATGAACATCTCTATGACAACTCGAACAATTAGATTTTGCTTCTTCAAATTTTAATGAGGAATGACATTGTCTGCATTCGACAGTTTTATGTTGCCCTTCTAATTTGAAGCCAGTTTGATCATGATTAAATAAAATAGTCTTAATATTTACCTGCCAATTATCCTGAGTATGACAATCTTCACAATTGAATTTAAGATTACTTCCATGAGGAGATATCTGTCCGATTATTGGACTTACCGTTAAGAAAAATAAAAGAAAAAACCTTTTTACGATAAATGACAATCTGAACATTTTACCCTCCCAGTTCTAAATAAATAATAAAAGCCAGGTTCATCATTTCTCTCGATTTTTGGATGACATTTAATGCACTCCACCTTTTTGTGAGCTCCGTCCAGTTTGAATTTCGCTTTATCGTGATTAAATGTCAATGTCTTCCAGCTATCATAAGTATGACAGTTTTCACATTCGCTGGATGAATATTGATTGTAATGAAAATCTTCGTGACAACTCAAGCAATCAGATTTAATCGATTTAAATAAATGAGTTTTAATTCCTTTTTGATTCTTGATATGACAATCTGAACAAGCTATCAAACTGTGTTTACCTCTTAAACTAAATCTTGTCAAGTTGTGGTCGAACTTAACGACTTTCCAAGAAAGTGTATTATGACAATTTTCACATTCGTTTTTTCCAAAAAACTTTTGACTTATTTCACTTTTGTGAACATTCTCATGACATTCAAAGCATTGCGTATTTTCAAACTTAAATTTCCATTCATCTTTCTTTAGATGACAAGATTTACATTCAACAGCTAAGTGAGAACCTACTAATACAAATTTTGTCTTTTGGTGTTGAACAATTGAAAAGTTTGAAGGAGTAAATCCTTGTTCGTTATGACAATCTTTACAATCTCTTATTTGATTATTGGTTTTAAATTGTCCTTTATGATAATCTGAATGGCAGTCAATACACTTATCATGTTTCACACTAAGTGTGAATTTTTGTTTATGACATTCTTTACATTCTACAAATTGATGTTTGCCTATCAGAGGAAAGTTTGTTTTAGAATGATCAAATTTTTGAGTTGCTGTTTGAGTGAATGAATTAAAGTTATGACATTCTAAACAATTTTTACCAAATTTACCTTTATGAATATCTTCATGACAATCTATACATTGAGGATTTCTATTTGCAACAAAAATTAATTCTATCTTTTGGGCTGTTTCATTTTTCTTATGACAGTCAGAACATTTTACTGTTTGATGAGCTCCGCGTAGAGAAAAGTGTGTCTTATTATGATTGAATTTAATTTCTTTATTAAAGCTCCGGGTATTATGACAACTCTCACAATTTGTACCGGCTGAATTTTTGTGTACATCTTCGTGACAATTAACGCAGTTTTTGTTAAGCCCAAGAAATGTTGATGCCTTTTTACTTAATTCCTTATCAAAGATAAATTTTTTATTGTGACAGTCCTTGCATTCTATTTCTTTATGTTTGCCTGTCAAATCATAACCAGTTTTACTGTGGTTAAAAGATTTAGTATTAAATTTAATTAAGTTAAAATTCCTGCCATTATGTTCAGAGTGACAGGTCCAGCATTCTTTACCTTTAACTTCATTAGATGAATGATAGCCCCTATTATTATCAATTCTTGTTTTAATTTCTTTATGACAATCAAGGCATTTGTTATTTGATAATCCTTCTCCCAGAGTATGACAATTGGTACAGTTTTTCAAACCATCCCATTTTGCGTGGCTTTGGCTTAATTCACCTGGTGAAATTTGAGCAAAAGAATAATTTAATGTAAATATGATAAAACTAATTAGAATTTTTAATCTTATGAGATAAAATGACTTCTCCATATTTCTTCGTTATTTTGATGCCAATTTTTTCTAAGAATTGATTAGGTAGTTCTCCACCAATGAACACATAAACCAGGTCATTTTTAATTTTGATTTCATTGTTTTCATTTGTTTGAAGTATCACATACTCATCAAAAATCTGTTTAACATTGGAATTATAGATAGCTTTGACCTGGTTATTATTAATTGCTTCATGGATCAGTTGAAAATTCTTTTCTTTTAATCTCGAAAATTTTTCTGATCTGTAAGAAATTGTCACACGGTTTCCTTCATTAGCAAGCATAAGTGCTGCTTCTATAGCTGAATCACCACCACCAACAACAAGTACATCCTTATTCTGAATAAGCTCTGGATCAAGCAAACGATAAAAAACTTTTGGTTTTTCTTCACCTAAAACATTTAATTTCCTTGGACTTCCTCTTCGTCCAATGGCTAATAAAACAGAAGCAGAAGTATAAGAATTTTTATTTGTGATTACCGTGAAGACATCATCATCTTTTTTTATATCAAGAACTTTTTCATTCTCGTTAATCTTGATTGAATATTTTTGAAATATACTATACCAGAGTTTTAGCAATTCATCTTTTGTGGTTTCTGTGAGTTTAATCCTTCCGTAAAGTGGTAAATTCATAGGAGAAGTCATTATAATTTTCTGCCTTGGAAAGCTATAAACTGTTCCTCCGACAGTGTCTTGTTCAAGTGTCAAATATTTTAACGAGTGTTGTTTTGCATTTAATGTAGCTGATATTCCAGCAGGTCCTGCACCAACTATTATAGTATCATACTGGGCATTATGGTTTTTATTTAATTTTTTAGAAATATTATCAATTGCTTGTTTCCCTTGTTCAACCGCATTTTTTATTAATCCCATCCCTCCAAGTTCTCCCGCAATAAACATCATAGGAATGTTAGTTTCGAATTCAGGTGAAATATGTGGTAATTCAACACCTCGTTTTTCTGTGCCCATTACTAAAGATATAGCTTCAACTGGACAGGCATGGAAACAAGCACCGTGTCCAACACATCTTGAGGCGTTTATAACAACGCCCTTTCCATTTAGTATGCCTAAGATATCTTTTTCTGGACAAGCTTCTACACAAGCTGCAGTACCTATGCAAATGTCGTAATTAATTACTGGATGCAGAGAAACTGGTTCATAAGTTCCTAATTCTTTTGCTTTTTGAATTTTGGACAAAATTGCTTTGTTCTTTTTATTCATTACTAATAAATAACCTATCAGCACAAAAGCAGTGATTAGAAATATGATTGAATAAAATAGAAATTCGTAAAATTTTTCTTCTATCATTTTATTATAGCTAAAAATTCTTTTGCTTTTTTCGCTTCTTCAGTATTTGGGAATCGATTTATTACTTCATTCCAATATTTTTTAGCAGTTTCTTTGTCGCCCATTGAAGCTCTAATAGAACCTAAATTAAATATGGCTCTGTATTCATCAGGCTTTCTTTTGAGAATATATTTAGTCACTTCCTCAGCTTTTTCTAAATTTTTAAGATTATAGTAAGCGACCGTTAGATTAAACAAACTTTCTACAGGTAATTTGTCTCGAAATTTTTCATATATCTCGATTGCCTTTTCATTTTGGTGAGCGGCTAAATAAAAATCAGCAAGTTCTACCGCAGCTTCAACACTTTTTGAATTTGCTTTGTATTTCATTTCAAGTTCATGAAGTTTATTTCGAAAACTTTCGGATACATTTTCTTTTGAAGGTGTTGTCTGAAATATGTTTTTATGAATTGAATCATTGGGCATATTTTTATGTGGATTTTCCATTCCCATTTTTGCTGTGACTTTCCGTTGCCCTGAGTTATTCTCATTCAAAATGTAAACTAAAAACAAAACTGATAAAACAATTAAAGTCAAGTAAAAATATTTTGCTTTCATTTTTTATTCTCCTAAAAAATCCATTTTGCTCCAAATAAAACAGTTACTATTATATGAATAAACATAATTATGAACATAGTAATTGCAAATGGTAAATGAAGAATATGCCAGTGACGAAGTAAACTATCAAAGGCATTGTACAAATGCTCTTTGGTTTTTAATGAAACTATTTGTTTGGAAATTTTTATGAACTCTTTTTTACTTCTATTTGGTACTTTTTCCTTTTCTATAAACAATTTTAAAAACTTAATTTTTTCTTTTCTTTTTGCGTTTTCTTTGAATATTAATTTTATAGACTCTACAGTACTCAAATCTGAGTAATATTCGTAATTTTTTATAGAAACATCATCCTCTTGCATCAATATCTTGGCAATCTGATCTTTTACAGAGGGGGAGAGTTTTTGTAACAACTCTGAGATCATATTTTCAATTTCATTTTTTGAAAGATTTTCACCTTGGAGAGTTTTTGGCAATTGTATGTAAATAACTCTTCCAATTACTCCACTTAAAACGACAATTACCATTGACCAAAAGCCTATTGAAATAATCCCACCAAATTTAAATGCTGTATGAAATAATACCAGAATTGGTCCAACCGAACACATAAAAATATGAAATTCAAGCCAGTGCTTTAAGTAACCTAACCTGTGAAGTTTTTTCCATCTTTTTCTTATCATATAACTTGAAACGCCAATTATCATCATTAAACTTCCTACAATGCCAAGTCCATGTCCAATTAATCCGCTCGGTTTTAAATAAGAATGTTTTGGATGAAAAACTCTTTCTTCCTGTGGAAGCGTGTAATATTGCCAGCCAGTTATACTTAACTTGAGGAAAATGAATAAACCAATAGCGAAGTAAATAAAAATTAAAATAGTGTGTAATTTGTTTTTCATTTTAATTATCTGGGAAACGTAACTCTACAAAATTCAATGTTAATAGGATTTACTTTTAATAAAATAAAAATTGCTATTTAAAAATCAAATATTTTGTGAATTAAGTGGTGTTTAAAATTTTAATGGATTCTGTAAAAATAAATTAGGTAAAATTCTTCACCTAAAAATCCTTGAATCAAAATTCAAATTAAATGAAATAATATTTTGGTTTCCCAGAAAATTAAAATTCACATTGCGTTCTGATTTGTGAATGTATGGGATTGTATAACCGATTAAACTTCCTGCTAATGAAGCAGCCAGAATATCCGTTGGAAAGTGTTTGCCAGAAAAATATCTCAAAAGTCCAGTTGTTGTTGCCAGTGAAATTGAACCAATCCAGACTAATCTCTTTGCATTTTCATCTGAACTTATTTCTGAGAAAACAGTCGAGAAGAAAACCGCCGATGCAAATGAGATGGAAGTATGTCCAGAGAAAAAAGATTTTTTTGTATCGGGATCTAATTTTTCAGTCAATGCGACAGAATTGTTGTAAGCATAAGGACGAAATCTTTGAAAAATGTTTTTTGTAAGATTGGTAACGCCATAAGTTAAAGTCAGAGTTTCGAGATACATTATTGCAATTTCTTTTAAATCATTTTTAGCTTCATCTACAAAGATAAAAGTAATTGGAAGAGACACATTGGCAATCATAAATAAATCACTTGCTAAGCTTATCTTTTTTGAATAAAAATTAACAGCTGACCTATCAAAAAGATTAATATCGTTTTTGTTTAGTGAGTAAATTTCTGCTGGATTAATCGAAATTTTCTTTTCTATTAAATGAGATGTGAGTGTTAAAGCTGAAGAGAGACTGAGAATTGAAATTTCTTTTTCCGCTGATAAATGGAATTTTTCTTGAGCGGAGACAGTAATTGAATTGAAAATAAAATTGGTGATTAAAAGCATTAAAATGATTTTGGAGATTTTCATCTTTGTTCTCTTTTATTTTTTCAAAATTAATTAAAATCAAAACCAACTTTTCGTTTTACTTTTGCTGTTGATTGATTAAACACAATTCTTTGTGATAAAATTAAAGAAATCGATATTTTGAATTTAGAAAATTTATTTTGTGGAGGTTACAATGTCAGCAAATGAAATTGTCACAAGCGAAATTCAGGACAAAGTTTGCACAATAAGTTTTTTCAATCCAAAGGGGAATTCTCTTTCGACTTTACACTTGCTTAGATTGACTAAAGAGTTTAATGATGTTAGTTACAATGACGGAATTAATGTTGTTGTTTTGAAAAGCAGTGGTGATGGAGCATTTTGTGGCGGTGCTTCAATTGATGAACTTGTTAAATTTGATCGATTTGAAAAAGCAAAAGAATTCTTTTTCGCTTTTGGAAAATTGCTTCTGACAATGATAAGATGTCAAAAACCAATCGTTGCAAGAGTTCATGGGAAAATTGTTGGTGGCGGAATTGGTCTTGTTAGTGCCTGTGATTACGCAATTGCCAAGAAAGAAGCATCTTTAAGATTGAGCGAGCTCACAATTGGAATTGGACCTTTTGTGATTAGTCCATTTGTAATCAGAAAAAGCGGGATTAGTGCGTTTAGTCATTTAAGTTTAGATACGCAATGGCGTGATGCCGAATGGGGTAAAAATTTTGGATTATATTCTAAGGTTGTGGATACAAATGAAGAACTTGATCAAGAAATAAAAAAATTAGCAGATGATCTTTCTAAGTTTAATTTGAATTCTTTAATGAAATTAAAAGAAATTTTCTGGGAGAAGACAGAAAACTGGGAACAGCTAATTGATGAAAGAGCAGAAATTAGTGCTCGATTAATTCTTTCAGAAATTGCAAGTGGAAGATTACAAAAGATTATTGGCAATCAATAAATAGAAAATTGTCTTTGTAATATGAATAAATCAATACTTATTCTGTGTTCAACTTTTATTTTCATTTTAGAGTGTTGTTCAAAGAAAGTTGAACCACTGCCTGAAGAAGTAAATCAATTGATGCTTGTTAAGACAATCTCGGGTCAAGAAGCAAAAGATTACATTAATAAACTTCACTTTCAACCTGTGACTGATAATGAGAATTTGATTGGACATTATGAAAATGAATCTGGCAGTGCAATAGTTTATGTGACGATTTACAAAAATCAGAAAGAAGCTGAAAAAGATTTCGAGAAGATGACGAAAAAAATTTCTCCAGAAAATTCAGTTTTTATTTACCCGCAATTTTTTGATTATAAGGGCAATCAAATTTATAAGTGTTTTGGAATGGGAATGACTCATTATGTCTTTGCGATTAATGGAAAACTATACTGGATTTCTGTAGATACTCATCTCGCCAAAAATTTTTTTGAGAAATTCTACAATTTGATTCAATAAGCTAAATTCAAAATCAATTGTTGATCAAGAGCAATATGGATAGAATGTTTTTTGTTGCAATTACCAGGGCAGCAGTTTTTTTACCTTCGTTATTTTTGATTGAATATTATTTTTTCAGGTATCTGCAGAAGTCATTACTTGAGTTGAATTTTTTTTCAAACAAGCAAAAACTAACAAGATCAATTTTTCTCATTCTAATTTATATTAATCTTTTTCCTGTTTTTCAGACATTGGTAAGTGTTTATTCAGTAATTTTTCCAAAAAGCGATTTTGAATTACCAAAGTCGTTCATTATTGATTATTTCTTTCGTATTCCATCATGGTATGCGATTTTGATAATGGTGCAAATAATCTTGTTCTTTGTTCCTGTTCACTTAATTTTTGTTTTGATTAAAAAGGTAAAGAATTCGTTTTATCAGCGAATTAAAATTTACCTGATAAGGTATTTTCTTCTGCTAGTGATTTTTTTCATTCCTTATGTTTTATTGAAGTCTTATTATGATTATAAGAATGTTAGAGTTGAAGAGAGAGTTTATTTTTTGAATTCATCAAAGAAAGATCTTGACAATTTAAAGATTGCTTTTATTTCTGACTTACAACTTGATAGATTTAATCGAGAAGAAAGAGTTCAGCATTATATAAACAAGTTAAATGAGTTAAACGCCGATATTGTTCTTGCCGGAGGTGATTTCATTTCTGGAGATAGTAATTATATTCCTGTAGTTGCTTCAATCGCTGGAAAAATAAAATCAAATTATGGAGTTTACTCAGCAATTGGTGATCATGACTTTGCAGGATTCAAAAAAGAATATTTTAGAAGCCTCGACTCGGTAAAATCTGCACTCAAAGCAAACAATGTAAATATGATTGATAATGGAAATGTTCTTTTTTATGTAAATGAAAGTCTTGTCAAAATTACTTTTCTATCAAATACATATCTTAAAACTTTTGATGAAGTGATTTTTGATAGTCTTGCTCAATCAAATCCTGAAGCAGATTTGAAAATTATAGTGGCTCATCAACCTGATGAACTTGTTGCAAAAAAGGCGATGTCTTATGGTTATAATCTTTACTTAGCAGGTCATACTCATGGTGGACAGATTAATTTTCTTTTTCCATTTATGAAAATCTCGCCTGTAATGTTTGAAACAAAGTTTGTTAGTGGTGATTTCTGGTTTAATGGAATGTTGATGATAGTCAATCGTGGACTTGGAATGTCAACTATGCCAATTAGATATCATTCAATTCCAGAAATTACTTTGGTAAGAATTAAGACAAGATAAGAGGAATGAAACTTAATGTCAGCCAGAGCCAGCCTGTCCTGAGCTTATCGAAGGGAAGGCTGATGAAAAACCTTCAAAATTTCTGAGCAGTTTTTTCGTCACGCTTCGACAAGCTCAGCGTGACAATATGTTTAAACTTTAATGTCAGTGTGACAAAAGATTTTAAATTTAATGTCAGCCTGAGTTCAATCGAAGGCTGACGAAAAACCTTCCAAATTTCTGAGCAGTTTTTTCGTCACACTTCGACAAACTCAGTGTGACAATATGTTTAAACTTTAATGTCAGCGTGACAAATGGTTTTAAACTTAATGTCAGCCTGAGTTCAATCGAAGGCTGACGAAATAATGTTTTAAGTATTAATAGTGTTTCTGTCACATTTCGACAAGCTCAATGTGACAGAAGGAATTTAAAACCAATGCCGGCCTGAGTTTATCGAGGGCTGACAAAAAAATGTTCTTAATATTAAAAGTGTTCTGTCACACTTCGACAAGCTCAATGTGACAGAAGGATAAGTTTCTCAGATTAAAAAATGTTTTA
>Ga0123519_10016707_pt1 | contig 10161 bp, 11 predicted proteins | sample YelNatPaOPRAMG02_FD_87396 | JGI IMG/M metagenome (GOLD analysis project Ga0123519, IMG submission 87396) | Hot spring microbial communities from Yellowstone National Park - Yellowstone National Park OP-RAMG-02 (version 2) | ecosystem: Environmental > Aquatic > Thermal springs > Hot (42-90C) ...
CGAACAAAACCCGGGTGAAGCGGGTGCAAGGGGATCCAAAATGCTATGATAGGAATGGAGGTTTCCTCATCATGAACAGAAGCATGGATTGGCTGGAGCAGGCGGAAAGAGACCTCTCCAAGGCAAGGCTGGATCTTGAACATTCCTACTTCGAATGGGCCTGTTTCACCTCCCAGCAGGCAGCGGAAAAGGCGGCCAAGGCCCTGGGCATGTCCAGGCAACTCACTATTTGGGGACTTGCGGTGAGCGCCATCCTGCGTGCTCTTAGTGAGGCGATGGAGATACCGGAAGAACTGGTAAGCTTGGCCCAGGTTCTCGACGCCTATTACATCCCTTCCCGTTATCCCAACGGGTTCGACAACGGCAAACCGGCAGATTATTACAACCGGAAAATGGCATCGGAGGCCGTAGATGCGGCGGATAAGATCATTCGGTTCTGCCGTGAGCATATGGCTTGACCGGGAATCGGCCATTGCAGAGCTGAGACAGGCCGCCATCAGGCTTAAGGATTCCTGTCCCGAGGTAAAAGAGGTAAGGCTGGTCGGTTCCCTGGCCCGCGGCGACCACACCGGAACCAGTGACGCCGATATCCTCCTGGTCCTCCGGGAAAGCAGGCTGAACCCCGTGGAAAGACTGCGGCGGTATATTCCTTGCTTCCACTCGGGGTTAGCCGTGGATATATTGCCCTTCACCGAAAGGGAGCTGGCTCTCCTGGACATGCGGGAAACCGGGCACGTACGGGGTTTGATGGAGGGAAGCATTCTCCTGGCTTGACCCTTCAACGACCTCCCCGGGGCTCCGGGCTCACGGAATCCGCCGCGTCGAAAAAGGCTCTCTCCTTAATGACTCGGCCCTTTGGGGGCCGGATCACCGCCGGCTAAATGCGGATCGGGGTTCTCGAGCGGCTCGAAGATGTAGCCCACGCCGCGCACGGTGCGGATGTAGGTGCGCCCCTCGCGCTCTATCTTGGAGCGGATGCGCCGGATGTGCACGTCCACGGTTCGCGCTCCGCCGAAGTAGTCGTAGCCCCACACCTGTTCCAGCAGCGTCTCGCGGGTGAAGACCTTACCCGGCCGGGCGGCCATGAAGCGCAACAGCTCGAACTCCTTGTAGGTGAGCTCGACGGGCATCCCGTCCAGCCTGGCCTCCCACCGCTCCTCGTCGATGACCAGGCCCCCCCTCGGCGCTCCCTCCTCTCCCGCGCTTAGCCGCCTCACCCGCGCTTTTATCTCCTCGCCCGTCGCTCCCTCGAGGACGAAGTCGTCCAGCGCCACTTCCCCGCCCACGCCCCTCAACTGGTCGAAGCGGAGGACGGCCAGTATCCTGACTCCCTCCGGCAGGTACCTCTTGAGTTCGGCCACCCGTCCTCTCCAGTCCCTCGGCTGCTCCGTAAGGTCCAGGAGGAGGACGTCGCCCGCCCGGGGCTCGTCCCGACGCGGAAGGTAATCGGCGAGCTCGCAATCCTCTTTCAGGAGGTCGCGGAAGAGCTCCCTCTTCGCACCGTCGCTGGAAAGATATACCTTCACCCGCCATCCACCTCTTGAATCCCTCTCTCTCAGGATATACGAAAGGCGGCGTCATCCCAAGCCGATCTCACCTTTCACCGAGAATGAACGTTCCCCCACCCCCGCCGGATGCCAACGGTCCCGGTCGCGTCCGCCGGACGCCGGGCACGGGAAGGGCACTAATCTCGTGGGGTCGGTAACACCCGGGTACGGGGTGGATGGAGCCCAGGCCGTCGTGTGCCTGCCCCGGGGCCGGGGCGGCCGTCAGTAGGCGTAAAGACCTCCGAAGGGACGGTGCGACCTGGCGTATATCTTGATGAATTCGCCATTGAGGATGGCGCCGGAGTCGGCACCGAAATAGCCCGCGTACTCCTCCACGTAGGGCCGCATGAGTTCCTTGTCCTCTTCCGTGGCCGGGACGGCCGCCGCCTCCTTGCCCAGCTGGTGTTCCTCCACTTCGCCCCGCATGAATATGAGGCCGCCGTGCATTCCCGTCCCGATGTGCCGGGCCTTGAACCTGGTCTTCCCCTTCTTCCCCAACCCCAGGACGATGACCAGGCCGCCGGCCATGTACTCGCCCAGGAAGTCCTGGGTCTCGCCCCCGATGACCAGCACGGGGCGCAACCTGCGGTATTCCTTCATGTGTATGGCCGCCCGGTAGCCCACGCCGTCACGTATGAATATCTTGCCCCCCCTCATGCCCATGGCCACGATATCGCCCGCGCGCCCGTGCACCACTATGAGGCCGCTGTTCATGGTGTTGCCCACCCCGTCCTGGGCGTTGCGGTTCACCGTGATCTCCGGCCCGTCCATGAAGGCGCCCAGGTCGTTGCCCGGCACCCCGTGCACCGTGATGCGCACCGGCGTCCGGACACCGGAACCTATGTAGCGCTGCCCGAAGACGTGCTCCACCACGATCTCCTCCACTCCCTCGGAGGCCGCCCCCTTTATCATGTTGTTCAGCTCGCGGTAGTGGAGGTGGCGGGCGTTGATGCGCACCTTACCGTCGATGCGCATGAAGACGCCCGGGAGCCCGGCGTGATGGTCGACGTCGATCTTCATGGTCCTCCAACCTCTCCCCTTCTCGTCGTCCGCTGTCCTTCGTTGCTTTACTTCTTCGAAGGTGCCCGGATTCCTTCTCCCCGGACTTTTTCCCGCTCCGGCCCGCTCCCCTCCCGCCTCAGGGCGTCCGCCAGCTTCCCGGCGCGTCGCGGCGGCTGCCGCATCGCCTTTTCCCGCCCTTCAGTCCGAAGTCCGGCGGGGAACGCGTTTCCGGCTCACAAACACCGGACGTCCCTTGGCCGGTGCATGTTCCCGCCGCCCGAGTAAATCTCCTTCCGGTTCAGGTCCCGGCGTGCTTGATGCCCAGGATGTCCAACTCCTCCTGGGTGAGGCCCACCCCGCGCAGGCGGAGGCGGTTGCCGCGCAGGCTCTCTATGGCGTTTATGCCCATCCCGCCCAGCATCTCCATGATCTCGTGGGACCAGGCATTGAGCAGGTTGACCAGCCTCCTGGCCCCCACGTCCGGGTTGAGGCGTTTGGAGAGATAGGGGTCCTGGGTGGCGATACCCCAGTTGCACTTCCCGGTGTAGCACTTCTGGCACACGTGGCAGCCCATGGCCACCAACGCCGCCGTGCCGATGTAAACGGCATCCGCCCCCAGGGCGATGGCCTTGACCACGTCGGCCGAGGAGCGGATGCCTCCCGCCACCACGATACTGGCCCGGTTGCGGATGCCCTCCTGCCTCAGCCGGTCGTCCACCGCCGCCAGCGCCAGCTCGATGGGGATGCCCACGTTGTCCCTTATCATGGTGGGGGCGGCCCCCGTTCCGCCCCGGATGCCGTCCAGGACAATGATGTCCGCCCCCGCCCTCACCATCCCCGAGGCGATGGCGGCGGAGTTGTGCACCGCGGCTATCTTCACCGATACCGGTTTCTCCCAGTGGGTGGCCTCCTTGAGGGCGTATATGAGCTGCGCCAGGTCCTCTATGGAATAGATATCGTGGTGGGGGGCGGGCGACAGGGCGTCCGTCCCCTTGGGGATCATGCGCGTGCGGGATATCTCCGCGCTCACCTTCTCCCCGGGGAGGTGCCCGCCGATCCCCGGCTTGGCCCCCTGCCCGATCTTTATCTCCAGGGCCGCCGCCACTTCCAGGTAGTCGGCGTGTACCCCGAAGCGCCCCGAGGCCACCTGGCAAATGGTGTGGTCCCCGTACTTGTAGAGATTGCGGTGCAGCCCGCCCTCGCCGGTGTTGTAGTAGGTGCCCGCCTCGGTGGCCGCCCGCGCCAGCGACTCGCAGGCGTTGTAACTTATGGCCCCGTAGGAGATGGCCGAGAACATGATGGGCGTCTCCAGCCTCAGCTGGGGGGTCAGCCTGGTCTTCAGCGACGGCTTGCCTCCCTTCCTACCCACCTGGAGGGCGTCCGGCTTGGCTCCCAGGTAGGTGCGCAGCTCCATGGGCTCGCGCAGGGGGTCGATGGAGGGGTTGGTCACCTGGCTGGCGTCGAGAACCATGCGGTCCCAGTAGATGGGATAATCCTTGTCGCAACCCATTCCGGTCAGCAGCACCCCGCCCGTCTCCGCCTGCTTGTAGATGTTGTGCAGGACCTCCCGCGTCCAGTTGGCGTTGGGGGGGATCTGGGTGGGGTTGTGTTGCACCACCAGCGCGTTGGTGGGGCACAGGGTGGCGCAGCGCAGGCAACCCACGCACTTGCTCTCGTCGGCGAAGACGGCGTCCTCCTCCTCATCGTACCAGTGCACGTCGAAGGCGCACTGGCGCACGCACACCTCGCAGCGTATGCACCGGTAGTCGTCGCGGTGGATCAGGAACTGCGGCAGTATGTAGCTCTTCAAGTCTCCGTGACCTCCGGATCGTTCAAGCGGGTTCCATCCCGCTTATGCTCAAGACCTTGGCCGTCTCCTCCTCTTCCCCTCCCGCGGCCACCACCTCCAGCTGGGCCACGATGGGCTCTCCGCCATGAGGTATCCAGGTATCCTCGATGGAGTCGTCCACCAGGTGCATGGGGGCCTCCTCCGAGGAGATGTACATGAAGTCCCCGTTGCGCCCGGCCACCAGGGGCCGCAGGCGGATGCGGTCGGTGAGGCCTATCATCTGCTCGCGGTTGGAGATGATGATGCTGAAGGGGCCGTTCAGGAGCAGGGAACCGTAGGTCTGCCGCAGGGCGGTGTGCAGTTCCCTTTCCTGCGCCGGCATGCGGTCTATCTCCTCCCATAGGGGCGCGGCCAGAACCTTGGCCATGTCCTCGATGGACAGGCCGTGGCGCCGCACCAGCAGGTCAACCGCGTACGCTATGACCTCGGTGTCCGTGTGCAGGGTGCAGATGTAGCCGAACATCTCCAGGTAACGCCTGTTGATGCCGTAAGAGGATATCTCCCCGTTGTGCACCACCGACCAGTCGAGGATGTTGAAGGGGTGGGCGCCTCCCCACCACCCCTGGGTGTTGGTGGGGAACCTGCCGTGGGCCACCCAGATGTACCCCTCGTATTCGTCCAGGCGGAAGAAGCGCCCGATGTCCTCGGGAAAGCCGACCCCCTTGAAGACACCCATGTCCTTGCCGCTGGAGAAGACGAAGGCGCCGTCGATCTTCACGTTGATGTGCATCACCGCCTGGACCACGAAGTCGTCCATGTCTTCGATATCGCACGCCAGGTTCTCCCTGGGCTGCAGGAAGTACCGCCAGAGCAGCGGCGGGTCGGAGACACCCTCGCAGGTGCGGGTGGGTATGACCTCCGCCCCCTCCACGCTGAAGGCTCCCTTCAGGAACTCCTCCGTCTCCGCCTTGGCCCCCTGGTCGTCGTACATCATGTGCATGCAGTAGAGCTCGGCGTACTGGGGATATATACCGTAGGCCGCGAAGCCGCCGCCCAGGCCGTTGCTCCTCTCCTTCATGTTGGCTATGGCGGTGATCATGGGTTCGCCGGTGAACTTCTCGCCCCGGATGTTCATCATCCCGAATATGGAACAACCGGAAAAGTCCTTGTCGTCCCGGAAGACGGCCCTCCTGAGCACGGCTCTCACCCCTTTCTCCCCTTCCCCGCCGCGCGGGAGGCCTTCCCGCCCCCGACCCCGCCCGGCTCCGCCGCCTTGGAGAGGCCGGCGACAACTTCAACGATGCGCTCCTGTCTCACCGCGCGAGGGAAATGTATGTGCCCGAACCCCTCCTCCAGGAGGAAGTTCTTCACCCTTCGCACGTTGGCCCTCTCCTGGATGAGGGAAGTGAGTATGCCCGCCCTCTCGATGTTCCCGGCCACCAGCATGCCCGTCAGCACGCCGTTGCGCAACACCACCTTGCGGTAGTCCCCGTCCTCCCCCACGCGGTCTATGACCTCGTAGGAAGGATCGGGGGGGTTGACCACTCCCGCCGAGAGCACCGGCAGGCCGAAGAACTCCACGGCGTTCATGGAGTTGCTCCCCGGGTAGGTGGCTTCCTTCCCCGCCATGTTCAGCCCGGCGTACTTCCCCTGCAGCGCCGCCACCGGCCAGAGGGCGTTGACCGCCGGCTCCCCCCGCACCAGGTCCACGGCCTTGGCGGTATCCCCGGCGGCGAAGACCCCCTCGTGCGAGGTCCGCAGGTGTTCGTCAACCAGGATGCCGCCGGAACAGCGTATACCGCCCTCCTCTGCCAGCTCGCTCCGCGGCCTCACCCCCACGGCCACGACCAGGAGGTCGAAGTCCAGTTCGGCACCCCCTTCCAGCACCGCCCTACCGCGGTGCCCGCCCCGCGGCTCCACCCGGACCACGCTCTCGCCGGTCACGATGCCTATGCCCCTGGAACGGCAGCGCTCGGCCACCATGGCCGACGCCCTGGCGTCCAGGGCCATGGGGAGGACGCGCTCCATCTTCTCCACCACGGTGACCTCCGCTTTCCGGGCATGCAGCGCCTCCGCCGCCTTCATCCCTATGAGGCCGGCGCCCATCACCAAGGCCCTTACCGGTCTCGCGGTGAGCCTCAGGAGCCGCTTGGCGTCGTCCCAGGAGACGAAGGTCAGGTAGTCCACCGCCTCCAGGCCTTCCACGGGCGGGATGAAGGGCTTGAAACCCGTGGCCAGGAGGAGCCTGTTCCACCTGTAGCTCTCGCCCTTCTCCGTGACCAGCGTCCTACGGCGGAGGTCCAGGGCTTCCACCCTGACGCCCCTGTGGAAATCCGCTCCCATCCTGCGGTAAAAACTGGCAGAGCGGTAATACATCCCCCGGGAATCTATGACCCCGGCCACGAGGTAGGAGATCAGGGGGCGCGAATAGCAGCGGTAATCCTCCTCCCCGAAGATGGCCATGCTGCCCTCCTCGTCCAGGGAACGGATGGCCTCGCAGGCGTTGACCGCCGCGGCGGAGTTTCCGATTATGCAGTAACGGTAAGTGTCCATCTCCTACCCCTGTTCTCTCTTCCTGCGGGGTCTGAGCCTCGCGCCCTCACTCTTCCACCAGCACCAGGGCTTCGTTGGGGCAGTTGGCCACGCAGGCGGGGACCTCAAGATCGGGGCAGAGGTCACATTTACCGACCACCTTCCTCTCCTCCCCGTCCCTCCGGATGGCCCCGAATGGGCACACCAGTATGCAGGTCCAGCACCCCACGCAGCGGCTGGAGTCGTTGATCACCGCGCCCGATTCCGGGTCGCGCTGCATGGCTCCCGACAGGCAGGCGGTGATGCAGGGCGCCTCCTCGCAGTGGCGGCACTGCAGGGCGAAGGACACGTGGCCCTGTTCCTCGACCTCCACCCTCTTGACCGGCCTTCTCTCCTTCTTGAAGGCCTTGATGATGTCCTTGCTCTTGGAATGCTGCACGATGCAGTGTATCTCGCAGAGGCGACACCCGATGCAGTATTCCTCCCGTGGCACGATGCGTTTCAATCCGGTCACTCGCTCCTTCCAGAGATCAGGTACCAATAATATAAATGTAAACCCCGGCGCTGACCATAACCTATAATAGCGCGGAAGGTCATCCGGCGGGCTTGTAGTAGATTAGAGTAGCCGTGTTCCACCTCACCGGCAGGCGGAAAGGACGCGCGGATTGCCGTTTGCAGCTGAAAGCTCCCGGTTCGCCGTCACCTTCACCGGGGTGGTGAAGGATTACCCGCGGCCTCTCCCCGGGTGGCGGTCCTTCTTCCTTCCCTACCGGAAGCAGGGGGTGGTCCGCGCCCTGGACGGGGTGAGTCTCGGCGTGCGGAGGGGCAGCGTGTTCGGCCTGCTGGGCACCAACGGGGCCGGCAAGACCACCCTGATGAAGATCGCCCTGGGGCTCCTCCTGCCCACCTCGGGGAGGGTGGAGGTTCTGGGCCAGGACCCCGGACGCCGCGCCCGTAGCGTACGTGCTCGCACGGGCATGGTCCTGGGCGAGGAGCGCAGCTTCTACTGGCGCCTTAGCGGCCGCCGCAACCTGGAGTTCTTCGCCGCCCTCCATGGCCTCGACCCGCAAACGGCCGGGCGGCGCATCGAGGAGCTGGCGGACCTTTTGCAGATGCGCGAGTACCTGGACGCCCCCTTCTCCGACTACTCCGCCGGCATGCGCCAGAAGGCCGCCGTCGCCCGGGCCCTGCTGCACGACCCGGAGCTGCTCCTCCTGGACGAGCCCACCCGCTCCCTGTCGCCCGAGGCCTCTTACCCGCTGCAGGACTTCATCGCCGGTGAGCTGGTGAGCGGGCGGGGCAAAACGGTGCTCCTGGCCACCCAGGACATGGAAGAGGCGGAGAGGCTCTGCGAGGAGGTCGGCGTCCTGCACCGCGGCCGCCTGCTCTACACCGGCTCCCTGGCCGGGCTGCTTCGGGAGGGGAGGGAGAGGCTGGGAGAGGGGGCTCGTCTCGGCGACGTATTCGTGGACCTGGTGCGCGCGGAGGAATCCCGGAGGGAGGGGGGGAGATGAGAAAGGCGCTGGCCTTCCTCAAGAGGGACTTCCTCATCGAGACCAGCTACCGCCTCAACTTCCTGCTCTCCTTGGCGGGGATGGTCTTCTCCGTGGCCGTCTTCTACTTCGCGGGGAGGATAGTGGACCCCTCATACGTGAGAGAGACGGCGAACGACTACTTCTCCTTCGCCCTGGTGGGCATGGCCATGGCCATGTACCTGCGCACCGGGCTGGGGTCCTTCGCCGAAAGCGTGCGCGAGGAACAGATGATGGGGACCCTTGAAGCCATGATGTCCACGCCCACCTCCCTCACCACCATCATCCTCTCCTCCGCATTGTGGCGGTTCCTGCTCACCTCGCTGAGCGTGCTGGCTTACCTCCTCATCGGCGCGGCCTTCGGGGTATCCTTCGCGGGGGCCAACATCCCCGCCGCCCTCCTCCTGCTTGCCCTCACGGTCATCTCCTACGCCGCGCTGGGCATAATCTCCGCCAGCTTCATCATCGTCTTCAAGAGAGGTGATCCCGTGAACTGGGTGGTGAGCAGCCTGTTCATCCTTCTGGGAGGCGTGTTCTTCCCCTACGCCGTGCTCCCCGGTTGGCTGCGGTTCTTCTCCCGCCTCCTCCCCGTGACCTGGTCGCTGGACGGCATCCGGGCCTCCCTGTTCAAGGGAGCCGGTTTCTCCTCGCTGTGGGATGAGTTCCTGGCCCTGGCGGTGATCGCCGCGGTGCTGGTCCCCCTGGGGCTCTTCCTCTTCGCCCTGGCGGTGCGCCATGCACGCCGCACCGGCTCCCTGGTAAAATACTGATTGCCGGTCGGAGCGGCGAGGGACGGCGGCCGGGGGCGGAGGGCCGGTGGATTTGACAGACCACCGGCGCAGACACTAGGGGAATTCTCGGGCAGGAGGAAAGGATGGAAGACATCTTCTTGGAAGACGTGCAACAGCGCGAGATAAGCATCACCGGCGGCACCTGTTCCGTGCCCATCATCTACCGCGACGTTTACGCCGTGGTGGGTGCCTTCATCGCTCCCACCTTGGCCCTGAAGGACATCCTTCCCACCAGCAGGCTGGTGCCGGCGGAGATACTCCCAGGCAAGGGGCTACTGGGCGTCATGGCCTTCGACTACCGCGACACCTCCATCGGCCCCTACCGTGAGCTGGCCATCGCCGTGCCCGCCCGCTACCATCCCCGCATGAACCCCCCCGTGGTGCCGGCGCTGCGCATGGCCGCCTCCATCTCTTTCGAGGTCTACGTGTGGCAGCTTCCGGTGACCACCGAGACGGCCCTCCACGCGGGCATCGACATATGGGGGTATCCCAAGTTCCTGGCGGAGATAGAGTTCGAGGAGGGCGAGAAGACGGTCACCTGCGCCCTGAGCGAGAAGGGCGAGCACATCCTAACCCTGGAGGTGAAGAAGTCGACGCCCAAGTTGAAGTCCTACTTCGACCTCAACACCTACACGGTGAAGGACGGGGAGCTGCTCTTCACCTCCATCAAGGGGATCTCGCCCGCCCTGGGGCGGAGCTTCATCCCCGGCACGGCCCGCCTCACGCTCGGGGAACATCCCCTCTCGCGCAAGATCCGCGAGATGGCCCCCGGGAAGAGTATCCATTCCCTCTACATACCCAGGGCGAAGACCATCTTGCCGGAAGCGGAGATGCGGCTCACGCTCTGACCTCTCTTCCCCTCGTGAGGAAGAGGGGTCCCTCGGCGCGCTTCCCCCAAGGGATCCTTTCCTGGGGCCGCGGCGGCTCGCCACCCCCATCTCACCCGGCGGGTCCCACCGGGCATGGCG
>Ga0123519_10016709_pt1 | contig 10159 bp, 8 predicted proteins | sample YelNatPaOPRAMG02_FD_87396 | JGI IMG/M metagenome (GOLD analysis project Ga0123519, IMG submission 87396) | Hot spring microbial communities from Yellowstone National Park - Yellowstone National Park OP-RAMG-02 (version 2) | ecosystem: Environmental > Aquatic > Thermal springs > Hot (42-90C) ...
CGTTGCGCAAAGATTACGTGATGCCGTTGGAATACCACGGCATCCGGGGAAGGTAGTTTGCATGGCCTTAGAAGGCGCCAGTACCGATGTCCGCCGGGCGCCGAGCCCGGAGGTACCTCTCGGGGCGGAAGTCCGCAATGAGACAATCGCTGGGCCGCAAGCGAATGCCGGCCAAGCGGGGGGCTTGGAGGCCGACCGCCCCACGGCGCCGCTTGCCACCCAGGGCAAGCCGCTCGAGGTTGCGGAGTTCGATGTCCGCACCGACGAAATACTGGTGAACATGGGCCCCCAGCATCCCAGCACCCATGGGGTGCTCCGTCTGGTCCTGCGGACCGATGGCGAGGTGGTGCTGGAGGTAACACCCCATATCGGGTATCTGCACCGCTGTGCGGAGAAGATCGGCGAAAACGTCACGGCTCGGCAGTGGATCCCCTACACCGACCGCATGGACTACCTGGCCGGCATGAATATGAACCTGGGCTTTGCCCTGGCGGTGGAGAAGCTCTTGCAGATCGAGGTGCCCGAAAAGGGGCGGCACCTGCGGGTGTTGATCGCCGAACTGAACCGCATAGCCAGCCATTTGGTGGCGGCGGGCACCTATGGGCTGGACCTGGGCAGTTTTACCCCGTTTATGTACTGTTTCCGCGAGCGCGAGCGGATCCTGGACTTGTTCGAGCTGGTTTGCGGCGCCCGCCTCACCTACAGCTACATTACGGTGGGAGGGGTGACGGCCGATCTGCCCCCCGGCTGGCTTCAGAAGTGCGAGTCTTTTCTGGACCAGTTCGAGCCGGTCATTGACGAATTGCACGTGTTGCTGACCAGCCAGGCGGTGTTCATTCGCCGGACGGCGGGCATTGGGATATTGCCGGCCGAGACGGCCATCCAGTACGGTTGTTCGGGGCCGGTGCTTCGCGGCAGCGGCGTGAACTGGGACCTGCGGCGCGACGGCGAACCCATTTACACCCGCATGTACGAAGGCTACCGCTGGGAAGTGATCGCCCAAACCGATGGGCGTTATCCTCAGGACCATCCGTATCCGCCGGTACCCAAGGGGGCGGTGCTGGGCGATTCGTGGCACCGGTTCTATGTGCGGATGCTCGAGGTGGTGCAATCGGTGGGGCTGGTCCGGCAGGCGATCGAAAAGTACAGCCGGGCGCGAGGGCCCGTGGGCGAACCGATCAAGCAAAGCCAGAAGCTTCCCAAGGCCGAGGCCTATTTGGAGACCGAGGCTCCCAAAGGGCAGATGGGCTTTTTGGTGGTGGGCGACGGCACGCCGGTGCCCCGGCGCTGCCGGGCGCGATCAAGCAGCTTCTGCAACCTCTCGGTCCTTTCCGAATTGTGCCGCGGCTGCCTGGTCGCCGATGTGCCGGCAATCCTCGGCTCGCTGGACATCGTGCTGGGCGAAGTGGACCGGTAAAGCAACTGGACCGGCAAAAAAGGTGGGACGACCTGCAAGCCATTCCTTGAGAAGACCAGCGACTGAGGGACGTTGACTTCGGTGGTGGATTTCCTTGCGCAGTACCTCGGTTCGGTGTGGCTGGCCGGGACCCTGTGGGCCCTGGTGCAGGTGGTGCTCGTCCTGACCGTGGTGATGATCTCGGTGGCGTTTTTCACGTGGTTGGAGCGGAAAGAGTCGGCACGCATCCAGGATCGTCTGGGGCCGACGAGGGTGGGTGGCCGGTTCGGCTGGCTCCAGCCCGTGGCCGATGGTCTGAAGCTGCTGATGAAAGAAGACCTGATTCCGGCGGCGGCCGACCGCGTGCTTTTCCGCGCGGCCCCGTATGTGAGTTTTTGTGCCGCGTTTACGGTGTTTGTGGCCCTGCCGGTGGCCAGCGGCTGGGTGGCGTTACGGCTGGATGCGGGGGTGTTTTTCGTTTTGGCCGTGGCAGGCCTCGAAGTGCTGGGGGTGGTGCTGGCCGGCTATGCTTCGGGGTCCAAGTGGTCGCTCTTTGGGGCCATGCGCGAGGCGGCGCAGGTGGTCAGCTACGAGGTGCCGCTGGCGCTGTCGGCGGTAGTGCCGGTGATGGTCGCCGGGTCGATCGACCCCGTAACGATCGGGGACCTCCAGGCCGGCGGCTTCTGGAACTGGCTGGTGTTCCACGATCCGTTTACCTTCGCGGCGTTCTTCGTGTATTTCACTTGTGCGGTAGCCAGCGTGAACCGGGCACCGTTCGATCTGCCCGAGGCGGAGAGCGAGTTGGTGGCCGGCTTCATGACCGAATACTCCGGTTTCCGCTGGCGCGTGTTCTTTATGGCCGAGTATGCCTCGATGCTCGCTGTAAGTTTCCTGTTGGTGTTTTTGTTTTTGGGGGCCTGGCACGGGCCGTTGCCGCTGGTGGCCGGAGTCTACGCGGTACTGGGAATACCGGCGGGGCATCCGCTGGCGATATTCGTGGCCCAGTTGGCAGGTGCTGGGGTTTTTCTGGTGAAGGGCTACCTGGGGGTGGCGACGATGATCTGGCTCCGCTGGACGCTGCCGCGCCTGCGGATCGATCAGGTCATGACCATGTGCCTGAAATACTGCCTGCCGCTTTCGGCGGCGATGTTCCTGGGGGCGGCGGTTTGGCTGTATGCTTTCCCGGCAGGGGTGACAAGCCGACTGTTGGGGCCCGGCGCGGCGGCCACTGAGGCGGCCGGCTCGCCTCCCGCGGTGGCTGGCCGAACGGCACTGGCCGAGGGAGAGCGCTAGCATGGCCGTCCACTGGCACAGCTTTTTCTTCTGGCTCATGGCCATCATGGCCTGCGGGTTCGCGCTGGCGGTGGTGTTTTCGAACAACATCGTGCGCATGGCGTTCTACTTGATCTTGTCGCTGGGAGCGGTGTCGGGCCTGTTTTTCCTGGCAGGGGCCGATTTCCTCGGCGCGATGCAGTTGATGATCTATGTGGGGGGCACCGTAGTGCTGTTGGTCTTCGGCGTCATGCTCACCGCAAGGCGACCGTGGGTGGACATGCAAACCAGCGGTGGCCAGTGGGTGCTGGCGGCCGTGGTGGGGGCCCTGCTGTTGGCGGTGCTGTTGCAGACCGCGTTCAGTGTGCCGCCCTGGCAGTCCTCGGCGGCAGCGGCTGGAGCACTGCCGCCTGCCGCAGAGCCGACCGCAGGTCCCCTGGGGCTGGCCATGGTGGGCGTCCGCGTGGAGCGAATGGCTGACCGCCCCGCAGCGGAGTCGTCCTCGGGGCTCGCCGGCTACCTGCTGCCCTTCGAGATCGTTTCGGTCCATTTGGTCGTTGTGCTGGTGGGGGCGGCGTATTTGGCCCGCGCCCGGCGAAGGCTCTCGGCAGCGGCCCCGGCGCGGCCCCTGGAGGAGGCTCCGCAATGAATCTTCTTGGTCAACCTGTGGGCTTGGTGCATTACTTGGTGGTGGGTGCAGTCCTATTCGCCTGCGGGGTAGTGTGCATGGCCGTCAAGCGGAATGCCGTGGGCGTGCTGATGGGCATCGAGCTGGTGCTCAACGGCGCCAACCTGAATTTTGTAGCGCTGGGCAGCCGGTTCCTGCGGGCCGATAGCCCGCTGGCCCTGGGGCTGGACGGCCAGGCCATGGCGCTGTTTGTGATCGTGCTGGCCGCCGCCGAGGCGGCCGTGGCCTTGGCCATCGCCCTGAACTACTACAACACCCACGCCACCATCGACGTGGACGAAGCGGATCAGTTGAAAGGGTGAAGGCGGCCGATGGAGTTGGCTCGAGTTCTGCCGCTGCTGTTGGGAGGGGCGTGGCTGGCGCCGCTGGCCTCGTTCGCGGCCATCGTGTTCTTCGGACCGCGCATGGGGCGCCATGGCCGCGGCGCCGGATTCCTCGCCACCGGCGCCATCGGGCTGGGCTTCGTGCTTTCGGCCCTGGCCCTGGGCATCTGGTTGGGGGAGCATCCGTTGGCCGGAGACGGGCATGGGACCGGCACACACTCGGCGACCATCGCCCCTGTGACAGGCCAGTGGTACACGCTGGCCCGGTTCGGCTCGCTGCAGCTCGGCGTGGGCTATTACATCGACGCCTTGACCGTGGCCATGTTCACCATGGTCACGCTGGTGGCCACGTGCATCCACGTATATTCGTTCGGCTACATGCATGAAGAGCTGCACGAGGTGACCGACGCGCTGGCTCCGCTCTCGACCGGGCAGCCGCTGCGCCGGCCGGGACGCTTCGTGCGGTTCTACCAGTATCTGTCGTTGTTCTGCTTCAGCATGCTGGGCCTGGTGATTGCGGGCAACGTGCTGATGGTGTTCGTGTTTTGGGAATTGGTGGGCATCTGTTCGTATCTGCTCATTGGGTTCTACCGCGAACGGCAAAGCGCTTCTCATGCGGCCAATAAGGCTTTCATCGTCAACCGGGTCGGCGATTTCGGGATGATTGTGGGCCTGATGGCGTTGTGGGGCGGGCTGGGCACGCTCGCCTTCGGCGATACGACGGATGAAGCGGGCCGGGTGCGGCCGGGTATCTTCAGCCAGGTGCGGCCGGCCAGCACCGGTCACGCGCTGTGGGTGCCCGAGGGCTTCGTTCGGGCGGCGGCCGCCTCGCAAGTGGCGGAGATTTACCGCCAAACCAGCAATCCGCAGGAGGCCGAGGCCCGCATCCGGGCGGCCCTGGGACCCTGGCGGTCGGCGGGGTGGGGCTACAGCCTGTTGGTGATCGCGGGCCTGGGCATTTTCTGCGGCTGCGTGGGCAAAAGCGCTCAGTTCCCGTTGCACGTGTGGCTTCCCGACGCCATGGAAGGCCCTACGCCGGTCAGTGCCCTGATCCACGCAGCCACCATGGTGGCCGCCGGCGTGTATCTGGTAGGGCGATTCTACCCCGTCTTCACGCCGGAAGTGCTGCTAGTGATCGCGCTGGTGGGGTGCATCACGCTGTTTCTGGCGGCGACCATCGCCCTGGTGGCCACCGACATCAAGCGCGTGCTGGCCTACTCTACGGTGAGCCAACTAGGGTATATGATGTTCGCCCTGGGGCTGGGGGGATGGCTGGCGGGATTGTTCCATCTGTTGACGCATGCTTTCTTCAAGGCCCTGCTGTTCTTGTGCGCGGGTTCGGTGATCCACGCCACGGGCACCAACGAGATGCCGGAAATGGGCGGGCTGCTCCGCAAAATGCCTTGGACCGCCTGGACCATGCTCGTGGGGTGCCTGGCGATCGCCGGGGCCGGCGTGCCGTTTTTCATCGGGCTGAGCGGGTATTATTCGAAAGACGCGATCCTGGCCCAGGCGTTCTTGTTCCGGCAGGTGAATCCCCGGCTGGGATGGCTGTTTTTCGTGGCGGCGGGTGGAGCCGCGTTGACCGCCTATTACATGTTCCGCTTGTGGTTCATGACCTTTACGGGCCAGCCGCGGGATGCGCACCGCTTCGAACATGCGCACGAATCGCCGCCGGTAATGTACGTGCCGCTGGTGGTGCTGGCTGTGGCAGCCGTGGCGCTAGGCTGGCCTATATTCGGAGTGACGGAGCTGTTGGAGCAGGCGCGGCCAGCCGGGACGGCCGAAGGCGCGATGGGCGCCGGATTTCTGCCGGGGCTGGTCATGCCCCCCGAACACCTCTCCCACGCCGCGAAAGTCCACGGGCCGGCTACGTGGATCGCCATGCTCACCGCCCTGGCCGGGTTCGGCGTCGCGGTAGTGTTCTACGGTGTGCGAGCGCTAGATCCGGCCGACGTCCGCCGCACCCTGGCCCCGCTTTACGACTTCCTGTGGCACAAATGGTATTTCGACGAGCTGTACCAGGCATGCTTCGTGCGGCCGGCGTTGGCCCTGGCACGGCTGGCGGCCTTTATAGATCGCAAGGTCATCGACGGCTTGGCCCACGGGCTGGCCGGCCTGGTGCGCCTCGTTTCGGTGGCCGACGATTGGCTGGACCGGCTGTTCGTCGATGGCCTGGTCAACCGCATCGCCCAGGGGACGTATCGTGCGGGGCTGGCCTTGCGGGCCATCCAGACGGGCCAGGTCCGGCAGTATGTGATGTTTCTCGGCCTGGGCACCGTGGCCTTATTCGTGCTGGTGAATTTCGTCTGGACGCTGGTCTTGGGAATCCCATGATCCCATCCCACCCGCGCAGGTCACCGCCCAAACGGCCTTCACGCTGGATATGCCCCTGACACCGTACACAACGCCCGTCACCAACCCTGAGCAGTAAAACTGTTGAGTATGGACTCTCCTGCGTGGTTGCTGAGTGCCATCGTCTTTCTTCCGGCCCTGGGGGCACTGGTGGTGGGCCTGATGCCCGCCGGCCGGGACGAAACGGTCAAGCGGTTTACGCTGGCGGTTACCGCCGCGGTGTTCATCCTCACCCTGTGGATCGCGATTCCCCGCGGAGCCAGCGGCGATCCAACGCGTTTTGACCTGGGCCGGGCCGAGATGCAGTTGGCCTTCCGCATCCCCTGGATCCGCTCGTTCAACGTGGACTATGCCATGGGGCTGGACGGCATCAGCTTTCCGCTGGTGCTGTTGACTTCGTTTTTGAGCTTGCTGGCCATGGCGGCAAGCTGGAACATCGCCCGGCACGTGCGGGCCTACTGCATTTTGTTTCTGCTGCTTGAGACGTGCATGCTGGGGGTTTTTCTGGCTTTTGACTTCTTTTTTTTCTACGTGTTCTGGGAAGTGATGCTCTTGCCGATGTACTTCCTGATCGGCATCTGGGGCGGGCCCCGCAGGGAATACGCAGCCATCAAGTTCTTCCTGTTCACCCTCGTGGGCAGCGTGCTTATGCTGGTGGCTTTGCTGATGCTGTACTTCACCAGCGACCTGGGGCGGCTGGCGGGGTTGCCGGCGCAGGAGTTGGCAGCCGCCGGCCTGAACCCCAGCCAGGTGGAAGCTGCCGCCCGTACCCCCGGAGCCGAACACACTTTCAACCTGCTGGCCCTGGCCAAGCTCGGCCAGGTGCCCCACTCGCCCTTCGACCGCGAACTACTGTGGGGCAAATCCGTCCAGTGGTGGGCGTTCCTGCTTTTGTTGTTGGGCTTCCTGGTAAAGGTGCCTTCGGTACCCATCCACACCTGGCTGCCCGATGCGCACGTGGAAGCCCCCACACCCATCTCGATGATCCTGGCCGGCGTGCTATTGAAGATGGGCGGCTACGGTATCCTCCGGATCTGCTATCCTATCTGCCCGGCGGCCGCCTATGAGTTGGCGTGGCTGGTGGTGGGGCTGGGCGTGGTGAGCATGGTGTACGGGGCGCTGGCGGCCATGGCCCAAAAGGACTTCAAACGCCTGGTGGCCTACAGCTCGGTGAGCCATATGGGCTACGTGGTGCTGGGCATCGGGGTCTGGACCGCCACGGCCGGTTCGGGCTACCTGGCCGACTATTGGAAAATGGGCGTAAGCGGCGCCATGTTCCAGATGATCGCCCACGGGCTGTCCAGCGCCGGAATGTTCTTTTTGGTCGGCGTGGTGTACGACCGCGTGCATCACCGGGATCTGGACCAGTTCGGCGGGTTGTTTTTGCGCATGCCGGTGTACAGCGGCCTGGCCGTCGGAATCTTCTTTGCCGCCCTGGGACTGCCTGGCCTGTGCGGGTTCATCGGCGAAGTGCTGGTGGTGCTTTCGGCATGGAACTACAGCCACGCGCTGGCCGTGGTGGCTGCCTCGGTGGTCATCCTGACCGCGGGCTACATCCTCTGGACCATCCAGCGCGTGTATTTGGGGCCTGAATACAAGGGCCCGCATGCCGAGGCTCTTACACCGGCCACGCCGCGGGAAATCGCCATCGTGGCCCCTCTGCTGGCCTTTGCGATCCTCTTTGGCGTGTATCCTCCGGCCCTTCTGAATTACATGACACCGACCATCAACGCAACCGTGGAAGACCTGGCGCGCTGGACGCGGGAAGTGCACGATGGGAAATCGCGCGACGCCACCCTCCCCGGCGCCTGGCGTGACCCCCAGAGGGAGCCGCGTCTGGGAGGGGCGCTGGCCGCCGACGCTCCCTACGGCCATGAGGGCGCCCGGGCGGGGCGGGTCGCAGACGCTCCGGCAGGCGATCAGGAGGTGCACCAGCCGTGAGCTTCTACGACCTGGTCGATCACCTGTGGGACGATACGCTGCGGGTGTCGCTGTGGGCTTTCCGGGCGGAGCTGGCATTGTGCGCCACCATCGTCGCGATCCTGGTGGTCAAGACGTGCGATACCGGCCGGCGTGTGGCTGTGTGGTGGCTGGCGCTTGCGGGTGCGTTGGTCGCCTTGGCCTTGGCGGCCCCTTGGGCGCATTTGCAGAGGGAGTTTGCGGGCCAAGATTTCTTTGGCGGCATGTTGGTCGACGACGGCTTTGCCCTGTACATGCGGAGCCTGGTGCTGCTGTGCGTGGCGCTGGTGGTGGTGTTTGTCCGCTTGTCGCGGGTAGTGACCGGAGAGGACCAGACCGAGTTTTTCGTGCTGCTGCTTGGGGCGGCCCTAGGCATGTGCGTGATGGTGGCCGCTAACCACATGATGACCGTGTTCTTGGGCATGGAGATGGCCAGCGTGCCCTCTTATGTGCTTTCGGGCATCCTCAAGCACCGCCGGACCAGCAGCGAGGCCGCCTTGAAGTTCGCGGTCTTTGGGGCGGGCACCGCCGGCGTCATGCTCTACGGAATCAGCTTGGTGGCGGGGGTGCTGGGATCGGCCCACGTGCCGACCATGGTGCAGCGGCTGGCCGAGTTGACGGCCTCCCAGAGTGGCACCTATCAGGCTGTGCTGGTACTGGGGGCCTTGATGATGCTGGTGGGGCTGGCGTTCAAACTTTCGGCAGTGCCGTTCCACTTTTGGACGCCCGACGTGTTCGAGGGGGCGGTGGCCGAGGTGGGCGCGTTTCTTTCGGTGGCGTCCAAAGCGGCCGCGCTGGGGCTGCTGGCGCGATTGGCGCTAGCGTTCGGCCGGGTCGAGCCGACGCTGTTGGTGGGGGTGGTGATGCTGTTGTCGGCCGTGACCTGCACGTTCGGCAATCTGGCGGCGTACGGACAGACCAACATGAAGCGGCTGTTGGCGTATTCGACGATCGCCCATGCGGGGTACTTGATGATGCCCGTGGTGGCGGCCGTGGCCGCCCTCCGCCAGCCCGAAGCCGCGCGTGCCGCGGTGGCTGGCTTGGCCTTTTACGCCGCCATCTATCTGTTCATGAATCTCGGGGCCTTCGGCGTTACTGCATTCTTGCGCAACGCCTTGGGCAGCGAGGAAATCCGCGACTATGCCGGTCTGGTGCGGCGATCGCCAGGGTTGGTGGTATGCATGGCGATCATCTTGTTCAGCCTGGTGGGGCTGCCGCCGCTGGCGGGTTTTTCGGCCAAATTTGCCATCTTCGCCTCGCTCTTGGATGCCCAGCTCTTGGGCCTGTTGATCGTGGGGGTCCTCAACACGGTGTTGAGTCTGTTCTACTACCTCCGCGTGGTCCGCGTGATGGCTTTCGAACCGGAGCCGGCCGGTTTGGTCGCAGGCCCAGACAGTCCGGCCGGAAGTCGAGCGGTGCCTTTGGCTTCGCCGGCCGGCCTGTTTTGCCTGGCCATGACTGTGCCGCTGGTGGTGCTATTCGTGTGGTGGGGACCGTTCCCCTGGGCCCAGTCCGCTGCCCGCTCGCTCGTACCATGACGCCGCCCGATCGGATTGCGGTATTGAATCAACTCTTCCGCAGGCTGAGCACGTCGCTGCCGGTGTACGCCAGCCAGGTGCGGCTGTGGATTGGTCCCGGCGAGGAGGAGGCGGCCGAGATGCTCCAGCGCCTAGCCGCGGACGATCAGCATCTGGCACAGCGGTTGGCAGAGGTCATTCGCCGGGCCGGGGGCCGGCCTGCCCCAGGGGTCTTTCCGCCGGAATATACGGCGTTGCACGATATTTCGGCCCGATACGTGCTGGGGAGGGTTTTTTCGGCCCGGCAAAGCGATTTGGCTGCGGTCCGCTGCTTGACCTCGCAACTGGGTGATGCTGCGCCCGAGCGGACGCTATTGGACGAGATTATCCGCACCCTGGAAGCCCACCTGCAGAACATCGAATGCCTCCTGGCCCCCGAGGGCTCGCAACCCCCGAGGTCCTCTGCCCCTGTTCAAGACGGGGGTGTCGCCCATGAGTCCCGATGATCTGGTTTGCCAGTGCTTTCAGGTCCCCCTGCGCAAGGTACTGGCGTTCTTGAAGCTGCACAAGCCGCGGCGAGCCAGCCAGATCAGCGAGTGCCTCAGGGCAGGGACGGGCTGCGGGGGCTGCCGCCCGGAACTCGAGCGCC
>Ga0123519_10016710_pt1 | contig 10158 bp, 8 predicted proteins | sample YelNatPaOPRAMG02_FD_87396 | JGI IMG/M metagenome (GOLD analysis project Ga0123519, IMG submission 87396) | Hot spring microbial communities from Yellowstone National Park - Yellowstone National Park OP-RAMG-02 (version 2) | ecosystem: Environmental > Aquatic > Thermal springs > Hot (42-90C) ...
CTTTATCTCAGTCTGTGTTAAATTCTCTGGTGACTCACCTCTAAACCCCTGTCTAAGTCCGCTTATAAGTTTATTCATTATCGGCTGTGGTATCATAACGGACTCTGATGTGAATGTCTTTAGTGCATTTACAAGTTCACTTGCAGGAAGCATCTTTGATAGATACCCATTTGCACCAGCACTTATCGCCTCGGTTACATGTGCCTCATCCTCATAGCTTGAAAGTATTATAACATTTGTCTGTGGAAACTTCTCTCTTATAACCTTTGTAGCAGCTATTCCATCCATTTCAGGAATCTTTATATCCATAAGAACTACATCGGGTTTAAGTTTTTTTACCATCTCAATGGCTTGGGGACCAGTTGTTGCTTCACCCACCACCTTTATACCCTTCTCATCCTCAAGAAGGTCCTTAAGTCCCTCTCTAAAAAGCGTTTGATCATCAGCTATCAAAACTGTTACCACTTTTGCCATAATTACCTCCTATTGAGTATCCTTTGCAAAAGGTATTATAAACCTAAAAGACGCGCCTTTCCCAACACCTTCCGATTCAACCCATATTCTTCCATTGTGCGCCTGAACAATCTCTTTTGATATTGAAAGTCCAAGTCCAAGCCTTCCATGACCCTGCTTAGACCCTGGTGGCTGATAAAAACTCTGAAAAAGATTATTCAAAACATCAGGAGCAATACCCTCGCCTGTATCAATAACGCTTACACAAACAGCATCTTCATCTTTTGATTTCTCAACCCTGACAGTTATCTTGCCACCCCTTGAAGTGTGTCTTATGGCATTTTCAAGAAGATTTAAAACTACCTGCGTAATTCTTCTTCTATCCGCGCATACCATCTTAAGTCCATTCTTTATTATCTCTACTGATACCTCAATACTCTTCTGAGATGCTCTTGCTTTTGGACCAACTATTATTTCTTCAATCAGTTTATCCATCTCAAAATAATTTTTCTCAAGTCTGAACTTCCCTTGCTCTATAGATGCCCAATCAACGAGGTCACCAACAAGCCTTTGTATCTGCTGAATTGATGTTGTTATAAAATCAATCTTTTTTTTCTGATCATCGCTTGGAGTTTTAAGAGAAGAAACAAGCATCTCAAAACTTATCTGCAAAGTCATTAAAGCATTTGATAGGTCATGGCTTGCCATTGAAAGAAACTTTGACTTCATATTATTCAATCTGTCAAGTTCTTTATTCTGCTCCTGAAGAACATTCAACAACCTTTGATTTTCTTGTTCAAGTCTCAGTTTATCCTCAGCCCTTCTTATTGCATTCTTCAGATAACTGAAATCAACAGGCTTTATGAGAAAATCATAAACCGATTCCTGAATTGCTTTAACAGCAGTGTCAAGTGACGCATGTGCTGTCATCATCAAAATCTGACTATCTTTATTGAGTTTTCTTATATCCTTTATAACCTCTATACCTGTTTTATCTGTGAGATTGAAATCCATAAGTATTATATGATAGAAATCAGATGCAACCATACTCATAGCCTCGCTCCCACTTGCTGCTTCATAAACCTCATATCCCTCCATCTCAAGAAGGTCATGAAGTGTTTCTCTCAGATGTGCATCATCATCTACGATAAGTATTTTTGATGCCATATTTATATTCTATTAAAAATCCTCATAAATTGGAAACTTCGAAGTAAGTTCCCTAACCTTCTCCGATATAGATTTTAAGTAAGAATCATTCTCCTTATTCTTTATAGCATCATCAATATATTCAGCAATAATCTCCATCTCCTTTTCCTTCATTCCCCTGGTTGTAACAGCAGGGGTTCCTATTCTTATACCACTTGTTATAAGAGGTGGTGCAGGGTCATATGGTATTGTATTCTTATTTACAGTTATACCTGCCTTATCAAGCGCTATCTCCGCATCTTTTCCTGTTACATTCTTTGGTCTTAAATCAACTGAAAAAAGATGACAATCGGTTCCACCGGAAACAATCCTATATCCCTTCATCTCCAATTCCTTTGCAAGCTTCTTTGCATTCTTTATAACCTGTTTTTGATATTCAACAAAATCAGTTTTTAAAGCCTCGCCAAAGCATACAGCCTTTGCTGCAATAACATGCATCAAAGGTCCTCCTTGATTGCCAGGAAAATTAGTTCTATCTATTGCTTTAGCATAAACCTTTTTTGAAAGAATAAGACCACCTCTTGGCCCTCTTAATGTTTTATGTGTTGTTGTTGTAACTACATCTGCAACCTCAACAGGAGACGGATATACACCTGCAGCAATAAGCCCTGCATAATGAGCAATATCGCAAACAAGATAACACTTCCAATTATCAGCTATCTGCTTTATCCTCTTCCAGTCCCATATCCTTGAATAATTAGATGCACCAGCCATAATCAATTTTGGTCTTTCCTTCTCAACAATCTTTTCCATTTCATCATAATCAATTAGTTCTGTATCCTTATTAACATTTATACTGACTACCTTAAAGTATCTTCCAGAAAAATTGAGTGGGTGTCCATGAGAAAGATGTCCACCATGTGAAAGATTTAAACCCATAATAGTATCACCTGGTTCTATTAACGAGAGATATGCTGTGATATTTGCCTGTGTCCCACTATGAGGCTGAACATTTGCATGTTCTGCTTTAAAGAGTTCCTTTGCTCTTTTGATAGCAATATTTTCCACTACATCAACCCACTCACAACCACCATAATACCTTTTACCAGGATAGCCCTCAGCATATTTATTTGTAAGAACACTTCCAAGTGCCTCAAGAACCGCTTTTGATGTATAATTCTCTGATGCAATGAGTTCAAGTTTATTTTTCTGTCTTGAGAGTTCCCCCCTTATCGCCTCATAAACCTCCCTATCAACCTTTTCAATCTCACCATACATCATAAAAACCTCCAGAAATATATCTAAACCTATTTTAACTATTTTTCATTATTAACTCAACTATCTTATCAACTGCATTCTTTATTTTATCGAAAACCTTTCGATACTCTTCAATATCCTTCCCATAAGGATCATATATATCACCACTTCCAATACCGCTATATTGAAGAAGTGTATGAATTTTAAAGGAATATTCAGGAAAAAGAGAAACAAGAAATTTTTTTTGTCTTCTTGTCATGACAAGTATAAGATCATTTACCTCAATAAAACCTCTATCAATCTGAAGTGGTTTGTGTTCTATTTGTTCAATGCCGTTCTCCTTAAGTACTCTTTCAGTATTTTCAGATATTTTTTCATCATTAACATAAATCCCACAAGAATTTACAGAAATACTAATACCTATTTCTCTAACTTTTTTGAGAAGGTAGTAATGAGCCATAACGCTTCTACAAGTATTCCCAGAACATACAAAACCGATAGATGAAATATTCTTACTACATTTTTGAGGCTTCAAGACAATTGTAACTTCCCCTTTTATCTCCCTTCTTTTTATATCCTCAATAACCTTCTTAATATCACCCCTCATCCATTCCTCATAAAGTTTTGTCATTTCCCTTGCTACACATACCTGGGTTTTTGGATACATTTCAAGAACTAAATTCAAAAACTCTAATACCCTATTAGGAGATTCATAAATCACAACAGGTATATCCAAAACAAATGCTATATTGAGCAAGCTTGTAATCTTTAATTTTGCTCTGTTTAAAAAACCCAAAAATATAAACGAACTTCCATCAAAACCGCTTGCACAGACCGCATTGATACATGCACTTACTCCTCCAATAACCTCAATCTTTATATTTTTATCAATCGCCCTTTTTATAATCCCTATACCTGGATCAGATATATTCGGCATCCCGCTATTACTTACAATACAAACTTTCTTACCTAAACTAAGAAGTGCCATCGCTCTATTTATTTTTTTGCTTGAGTGATCTGAATAACTGAGAACTGGTTTTGATATGGAATAATAATTTAATAATTTTACAGTTTCTCTTGTATCTTCACAGAGTATAACATCGCACTCTTTCAAAACATCAATCGCCCTTAATGTAATATCCCTGATATTTCCTATAGGTGTTGCAATAATGTAGAGCATTTAAGAACCGCTTGCCTTGTTTATTTCCTCTTCCTCCATAAGTTCGAGAAATGCATTAACAACCTTCGGATCGAATTGAATGCCCGCACCTTTTTTGAGTTCCTCTATTGCAGTTTCCTTTGAAAGAGATCTTCTGTAGGGTCTGTCGGATGTCATAGCATCCCAAGCATCAATAACACTTATTATTCTTGAACCAAGTGGGATTTCATCACCCTTAAGACCATCAGGATAACCGTTACCATTATACCATTCATGATGGTATAATATTATTTCCGCAACAGGTCTCAAGAATTCAATCGGAGAGAGTATATTATATCCTATCTGCGGATGTCTTTTTATTTCCTTGTACTCATCATCGGTGAGTTTTCCAGGTTTTGTAAGAATTCTCTCATCTATTCCAATCTTACCCATATCATGTAAAAGTGCTGCATACTCAATAATTTTTACCATTTTTTCCGCTACATTGAGTTTTCTTGCAAGTTTTACTGCTCGAATTCTTGCTCTGGTTGCATGATCGGCAGTATAGGCATCTTTCGCGTCTATTATCTTTGCAAGTGTTTCTACAAGTTCCAGATAAAACTTCTCAATACTCTGATAAAGTTTTATATTATCTATCGCAAGAGCTATCTCATCAGCAAGTATCGAGAGAAACTTCAACTCCCAGTCAGAGAAATTTGTCCTGTCTTTTGGGAGATGTATGTTTAAAACACCTATTACATTTTTGCGAGTCTTAAGTGGTATAGCGACAAAAGGTTCTTGTTGTTCATCATAACCTAAAAAACCATTATAATCAGGATTTTTTTTTGGGTTGGTAACAAATATTATCTCACCTTTTTTAAATGCCCTTCCTGCAATACCTTCTCCAGGTCTTAACCTGACATTTTCAATGAGTTTCTTTGATATACCTTTTGAGGAAACTATCTCAAGAATACCACTACCCTCATGGAAAAGCATTACTGAACCCCTACAAGCATTAACAACACTACATACCTTCTCAAGCGCCATATCATAAAATTCCTTTTCCTCTCCCATTCCTATTCCACTTGTTCCAAGGTCATGGATAGAAATCATATTCAAAAGAAGTTCATCAAACTTCTGCCATATTTTTTTTACATCACCGCTATCAGTTTTCTTAAATTTATAAGAAACCCTCTTTAATTGATAGAGTTTGTTAAGGACTATAGACAAAACCACCAGTAAAAAAATTATAATGGACAACAATCCATAAATCATAAGATAAGAATAGCAAAAAATTAACAAATAATCAAATTTATTTTACAGGTTTAAGAAATTTACCATCGCTTGAAATATATATTCCCCCCTTGGTTCCATCCTGAAAATAACAACTAAGAATATAATCCCAATTAAGAAAATTTTCACCTATATCTGATTTACTTACAATAAAATAAATTAGGTTTTCTTTTCTTAAAGCCTGAAAATCTTTTACCTTTTTATAATCCCTTCCAACTATTTTATAAAGAGAAACCTTACCATCCAAAAATCTAAAAGCATACTCCCATGCAAAGTCCGGATAAAAGGAAAAATTTTCACCAAGTGTTTTTTCTATACCAACCCTGTTTAACTTGTTGATATCTATGTAAATATAAAACTCTTTAACTTGCGTAGAGTTGGCGAGAGTAAAAACGATACCTTCAGTCGATTCCTTAACAGAGAACTCAATCCCATTTTCAGTATCGGGAACAAAATAAACCCCCTTATCCTTTATAAATTTGGTATATCCTCCAAAAATATTTCTTCTCAAAAAATCATCATAAATATAGGATGGAACCTCAAGCCCTGAAATCTGATATATATATGAAGTTAGATCTCTTATTTCATCAATATTTTCCCTTTCACATACATCCTCAAAATAATCAAGAAGTATAATATAATCTGAGATAATATCATCCATAAGTGATATTTTCGAAAGCTCACTATTTAATGCCGAAAGATAGTAAAAATAATTTTTCTGCAAATCACACCTAAAACTAAAGGTTGATAGATGTGTGATAAAGGTAGCAGTTGAAAGCGAAAGTGTAGAATTTTTAAAATCAGAATTTTCACTGACCCTTACAAAATTTAAGGAAGTGTCTAAAAAAAGGGATTTCAACATTACAAGGGCATGTGTTGAGGTCTCCATATCATCCACAATGAAAAATGATGATGATAACTTATAAATGGTATCTGTGGAAATCATCTTTTCAAAAAAAACAATTTTTGTTCCGTTATAATCATAAACATTTTGCTCTTCATCTGTTTTTATCCCTCCAATCCAGATATAATTGTTTTTCTTAGAAACCTCAAGTATATCCTTATTTATAAAATCAGGGTAGAAAAAAATACACTTTTTTGAGATAAATCTTTCATAATACTTATCAAAAACTATATGAAAAAGTTGTGGTGAATCAGAGACCTTGCTTTTTAAAATTTTAAAATCTAAAGGGAAAAAAACAGATGTAAGAGGACTATAATCACCAAAAACATCACAGAACTCAAAAGAATTCTCTGTGGATGCATTCAGATCAAAACTACTTGCAATACTCATATCAAATTTAAGATTGTTCTCTTTTTTAAAATTTAAAATTTCATTTACCAAATCTTTGTTTTTAACAAACCATACAATAGAAACATCCCTTGAAAAAACAGATATGCTAAATAAATAAAGAAAGAAAAAAATCATTTTACCTCTATAACAGAAACCTTTTTATCGTTGTAAAAACCAATATTAGGATTTAGTGGATCAAGTATCTCTTTCCCATCAACAACAAAAACATATCTATAAATACCTTTTGTAAGAGGCAATTCTATCTCCCATCTATCTTTATTTTTTGAAAGATTGCTTTTATTCCATTTATTGAAATCACCCTTTATATAAACCTCCTTTGCTTCAATGTTTAATAGGAACTTGACAAACTTAAACTCCACAAGTGAAAAATCTCCTTTAGAGGCAGTGTAGTTGCTATTCAATTTTGCAACAATCATTTTGGTAATAACATTAACAGATAATGATGTCCATCTATCAATAAAACTAAAATACTGAGATATAAAACCTTTAAATGTGGTAATTGGTATTAAAATAAATCCAAAAATTACAATAATAGACATTATCAGAAAATCTTTTTTTTCAAATCTCTTCATAATCAAGAAGAGGTCTTAATCTGAATTTAACACCGAGTTGATTTGCAAATCTCTCCACAGCGCAAACATCTACTTCCTTTAAACTAACAACACAGACCACCACCTCTTCCACATTCTCCTTTGCTTTCTTTATAAAATCAATAACACTATCAAAACCATTTTCATAACCTTTAGTTGGCTTCATAATATATACCCACTGCATGGGATCTATTGTATTTAAACTTACATTCAAAGAATTTATAAGTCCCCTCATTTCACAAGTTATATCCCTTTTATTTATTAGATTTCCAAGTCCATTTGTATTTATTCTTATTCTTTTATCCAAAGACACCCCCTCAATACCTCCCTTTCTAACAAGCGATGAAAACTCCCTTATCAAATCCCATCTCATTGTTGGCTCTCCATAACCACAAAAAACAATCTCTCTAAAATCCATTTTCCTAAAAGATGATTTGACCTCATTTACAACTTCTATTAAATCAGGTTCCTTTTCAAGTTTGAGATTATAGTTTCTATATCTCATCTTCCATTTATTTTTTATACAAAAACGACAGAGGGTTGGGCATCTATTTGTGATGTTTAAATACAGCGCCCCATTGTATTCATAAGCTACACTGTATTTGGTCATATAAATTTATTTTATCATTTTAGAATATGATTATACTTGGCAGTTTATTCGGTGTTTTATTTTCATCTTTCCTTTTGTTTTTCTGAATTTTATCTTTTTTATAATCTTTGTCCAAAAATGAAAAATCAAAAAAATAACTGATAGTAATTTTCTGCATATTGCTGTTAAAAACCTTGGGAAACTCTATGGCATAACTTAGATAGAAATCTTCGAGAGATATTGAAGTTCCTACAGTAGAAAAACTCCTATACTCGTCCACATATGAATATCCCGAACAGATTTCAATAGGAAATTTTTTAATTCCAAATAAGACTCCTGCCATATATGTAGAATAATCATCAGATATTTTAAAACCCACACCAGTTCTAAGAAAAAAAGTTTTGGAGGTAAAATCTTTTGATAACTCCATTTTATAAAAAATCGGTAGATTTTCTTTCTCTTTGAAATATTTCAAACTCCCACCAAGATTTTCAATCCCAAGATAAAGTTTAAAATTATCTATCATATTAAAAATAAGATCTCCATCAAAGGCAAATGTATTTGCCTTATATTTCTCTGCAAGTGTGGAACTCAGGAATTTTAATTTAAAACCAAAGTATATGTCATTCAGATTTATTCCAAAAGATGTTCGAAAAATATCATCCTTTTCAAAATCAATTGATGTCTTTAATTCATCATTTATATAAAACTCCTCACTCTGTGACCTGTATCCATCATAAGAAAAATTAACTCCAAAATTCTTAATCTTTGTGGAAAATGAAAGATAACTATAGTATCCTTTTTCATAAAAATCCCGTGAGAACGAAAATGAAACTACACTTTTATTGATATTACCTAAAAAAGCAGAGTTTAAAGCCCCTCTTACTCTCTCCTGACCTGATACAAGTGTGAGGTTGGATGTTCCAAACACATCAGCATAAGGTTGAAAATAAAGCAAAGGAATACCTGCTTCCTCGCTAAAACAACTTAAACCTATAAAAAAAATAAACAAAAAAATCATCTAACAACAACAATTCTTTTGTATTCCGTGTAAGAGTTTGTTTTTATCTCAACTACATAAACACCACTTTTTACTTTTCTTGAACTTTCATCAGTTCCATCCCAGTTTATTTCATTTATACCTTTATCTGAATATCCTTTGTATAGAGTTTTAATGCACCTTCCCATTTTATCATAAACCTTAATACTTACGCTCTGAGGACTTTCAATTTTATATTTCAGTTTTACTGACGAGTTATTTTTATCTATAAGCGGTAAAATAACCTTTACATTCTCTTCAAACTTTAATAGATTAAATCCTGAAAAATCCCCATACTTGCCTAAAGGGTTTATGACCCTAATTGTCCATATACCCGCCTCTTTTCCTTTAAGCGGAAGATGGCAACCAGCTATCGCCGTTGATGAGAGCAGAGCAAAGTTACTTCCATCAAGTTGAACTCCATCCTTTATAACTTTTATGCTTAAACCGGATGTAAAATTACCCCCGAAAATATTTATAATAGGGTCCTTATCATTATAACCATATGATGGATCTATCCAGGACACATAAGGTGGCAAAGAACAATCAAGTATCTCAACAGCATCAGATTTGTAGAGTGAATCAACAGATATATTTCTTTTTCCACTCATAGCAAAATAAATATCAAAAACAGATTTTATATAAGTAGATGTTTTTACATCATATGAAGTTGAAACTATATCGTTGTATCCCGTCTTATAAAGTTTTATAACATAGGATTGTTTCCTAAATCCCTTACCATATATATTAAACTCCTTGGATGAATTATCATTACAAACAGAGGATGGATAAACACTATAAATTAGAGGCGTGGAGTTTAAAATCTCAAAAAAATCTGTCTTGGTCAAATTTCCTGATTGTGACAATATAAAAAAATCTCTTTTACCATCAAATTCCCCATATAAATTTAAATAACATAAAGCGCTTGTAGATGTAATCACGCTCAATGGAGTGCATGGGATATCAGTGTATCCTTCTTTTATAAGTTTTGCAGACATATTATCCTTTGTAAATCCGCTTCCATAAACCATAACATTCAAAGAGTCATTATCGTTATATCCAGATGAGGGAGAAATTGATGCAACACTTAAAGTTGCATTCAGTATCTCAAAACCATCAACAACTTTAAAAGTACTACCATCACCATTTATAAAAACCAGATCTCTTTTACCACTGAATTCCCCGTTTAGCGAAAATCTACACGACACAGATGTTGAACTTATAAAATTATTGTTGTATGAGATTATATCCTTATACCCATTTTTTATTAGTTTAACAGAAAACGGTTCTACAAACCCATTTCCACTAATACTGACATCTATATTCGAATCATTAAAA
>Ga0123519_10016711_pt1 | contig 10158 bp, 7 predicted proteins | sample YelNatPaOPRAMG02_FD_87396 | JGI IMG/M metagenome (GOLD analysis project Ga0123519, IMG submission 87396) | Hot spring microbial communities from Yellowstone National Park - Yellowstone National Park OP-RAMG-02 (version 2) | ecosystem: Environmental > Aquatic > Thermal springs > Hot (42-90C) ...
TGAAATATCTCAACGAGCAAATCGACCGCTACCGGAGACAGTCAAACCGTCAGCCACTGTCTTGCCACGGTTAGCGATCCGCACAGCAAATGCTAGAAAACTACATCTATCTGGTGTAACACATGATTGACAAGCCTACACCTCGGCTCCGCAGCTTTTCCCTTTCCCAAAGTGTCAAGCAGATCCAGCGATTCCACCCAAAATTTGTTTGGCTGGCCTAACAATGGCGAGAAGTAGAGTAGTGACGCTTGGTCAGGCATAGAATAATCTCGTGTGCTAGAGAATAGGTTCGTAGCGCTGCATCGAAGACGCAGCAGCGGCCGGCTGCGGGGGAATGGGGATGGGGGTGTTATCAAAGCCGGCCGCTACGCAAGATAACGTCGGTCTCGGCGGTGTTACTGTCGTTTTAAATTGCGAGACGTTTATGCCTCACCGCACTTCTGTTCGACAGTGTAACCGCGACTAGTTAGACGCTTTGCATTGAATGTGGTTACACTATTTAATGAAGGATTGTTCTGTCTTATGCTACTTTGGGGCAAAAGTGGGTAGCTCCGCGGTTTAGTAGCCTAAAAATGTCCCGATTAACCACGCGACGGTCATTGCGATTAACACAACCGCCATAGCCCACACGACGACGTTATAAGTCTTCGAGTTTGCGTAGTCATTCATCACGTCCTTGCGGTTTATTAGCTTGAGCATAAATACCAGTATTACCGGCAGCAGAATACCGTTCACCGCTTGGGCACTCACCATAGTGTCTACCAAATGCACGCTCGGCAAGAGAACAACGACAACACCCACCAGTATGCAAAAAGTATAGATGATATAGAAAGTTATGGCCTCGCGGAACTTCCGGGATATACCAACTTCCCAACCAAAGGCCTCGCAGTAAGAATAAGCAGTCGAAAGAGGCACCACGGACGCGCCAAGGAGTGATGCGCCCAAGAGTCCAAGTGCGAAGAGCTTTTCGGCAAAACCGTGCGCGACTGGTCTCAACGCTGCTGCTGCTTCAGCTGCATTTTGGATTGGCACAGGTCCTCCATTCGCATCGTATATCATCACAGCAGTTGAGACGATTATGAAAAAGGATACTAAATCGGTCAGAAAAGACCCAACGAACACATCTAGTTTCTGATACCGGTAATCCTCGATCCTAAGTCCCTTGTCTACGACTGTAGCCTGCAGGAAGAATTGCATCCAGGGAGTAATGGTAGTTCCAATTACGGCAATTGTTAGGAAAAGGAAGTCAGGCTTTGCGTGGAGTAGCTCGAGGTTTGGGGAGTAAACACTGCGCATTACTTCGCCCCAATCAGGGCGGGCAAGAAAGCCGGAGACGATATACGTACCATAAAGCACCATTATGGACATAAAAACTTTTTCGACAGCTCGAAAGCTCCCCCTGACCACCAGCAACCATATCACTAAGGCAGCTAAAGGTACCGTTATGTGTCTTGGCAGACCGAATATTTCCAGGCTCATAGCTATGCCAGCGAAGTTCGCTACCGTTACGCCCAGATTTGCCACAAACAAAGCTCCCAGGGCAAACATCGTCCATTTGACACCGAAGTTCTCGCGGATAAGCTCTCCAAGACCTTTCTGCGTGACAGTGCCCATGCGTGCCGACATTTCCTGAACCATCGCGAGAACGAACGTAATAAGCACAATCACCCATAGGAGGTCGAAGCGATACTTGGCGCCAGCTTGTGCATACGTTATAATTCCTGCCGCGTCGTTGTCCGCAGCGGACGTAATCACTCCAGGCCCAATAACTGCCAAAATTGCAAGCAGCTTGTGCCGACCGAGCCGCCTCATATCGCCCACCTCCTTTCTTTTCAGGTGTTATTTCTCTGTCGGTCGCTCTTGACGCGAATCCGCAGACGTTATGCAAGGGCGGGTCGCCCTCTCCGCTGGCTTCCGCACATTCATCTGACGGAATAATTTTGTTCATTGTCTGTCTAGCGTTCATCGCCATATCCTCGGCACACGCCGGCGCCAATCCTCCGGCAGGACTTCCTCTAAGGCGTCGTCAACTGTAATGATGCCTCGGATCTTGTTTTCTTCATCGACAACCGGAACAGCAAGCAGGTTGTAATCCGTTAGTGCCTGAACGACTTCTTCTACTGATGCATCAGTATGTACGTGAATCACCTTGTCAATCATAAACTCTTCCACACGCTGGTCGGGCTTCGCGACGATCAGGTCGCGCAATGAAATCACGCCCACCAAATGCTGTGCGGAGTCCACAACGTAAATGTAATAAATAGTTTCAGCATCCGGTTCGAGCTCCCGAATACGCTCTATTGCTTCCTGGGCGGTCAAGTCTTTCGAAATGGCGACATATTCGGTGGTCATCAAGCCACCTGCGGTCTTATCATCGTAAGCCAGGAGCTCCTTAACCTCTTTGGCCTCCTCAGGTTCCATTTCTTGGAGGATATCTTCGCGCCGTTCTTCACTGATGTCGCCCAATACATCGGCTGCCTCGTCGGGCTCCATTTCCTCCAAGATATCTGCTGCCAACTTTTCCTCTAGGTTTTCCACAATCGACGCCTGCACTTCCGGGTCAGCTTCCACCAGCACCTCTGCGGCAGTTTGCACATCTAAATCTTCGATTACATCTGTCCGCTGGTCGGGATCCAGCTCATTGACAATGCGCGCGATGTCAGCTGGATGCAGCGCGCTCAACCTCTTTGCCGACACTCGCAGTTTGATTCTGCCCACACCGCGTTCGAAAGCCTCAACATCGTGCCAGGCGATTACCTTCGAGCGCAGCTTAATACCGGTTATCTTCGCCAATTTGTCGAAGATATGCATCAGTCCCATTCGACGCAGCAAACCTCTTGTGCTGGCATCGACCCCTACTAGGTACAGCCGTCCACCAGAAGGCTCTAGGCGCACATCATTTACCCGCACGACCCGATAATCGTGCACGTCGACAATTTGTTTGTCTAGAATGTTGTATGCCAGGAGCAAATCCTGGTCTCCGATTTCATACTCCTCAACTTCTTCAGCAGGTACGGCTAGGGAAAACCTTTCCTTCTCCGGGTCGAAGTTAATGCAATGCCACGCCACGTCCCGCGTCCGGCGCTTGCTTACCCGCACCACTACAGCCGAAACCACTGGCAGGTGTGGTCCAGGTGAAGCAATCAGGTCGACGAGTTTTCCGAACTCACGTCCTTCTGGGTCCTTTATTGTTTGTCCCAAAACGTAGGAAAGGTACATGGGTAGATCAGCGTATACTTTATACCCACTTGAGTCCTCGCGTCAACTCAAATTAGTGTTTACCCCACCGAAAGTGTAGACTACAACCATAACGCAGGCTGTGGAATGCTTCTCAAGCATGCTAGGACCGAAAATTTCTCGCAAACAGTTGGCTGGATGGGTAGACTAATCTAATGTGTGATGCTATAATGAAAAAGTCTGGATATCTAAACCCGCCGAGTGCGAGGAACTGAATAATGGCTATAGTGGAACCGCTGCCTGAGAGCGTCCTGTCAGAGCTGCGAAGGCTCGAGGGTCCTGACCGAGAACCAGAGCTGGCTGTACACAGTGACATTGACGGTGGCGGAAGATTCGGTGAAAGGTGGTTAGTTGCCACCAAAGAACGAGCTTATGTTTTCTTACCTGAGGGAGATAAAGCGCACGTTCTTCACTCCATACCCCTCAAAGAAATCTCGGAAGTCAACACAGAGTTTCTCGTAGGAAGTGGTGTTTTAGAAGTTGGCGTTAATGGCAAGGTTATCGACCTACTGCACTATACCCACACCCTCGCGTCCCGTTTCAACAAGGTAGCAAAAGCGCTTGAGTCGCTTGCACAGGACGAGAAAATTCCTGATGTTGAAGCCGATGAGGACAGACGTTGCGAGACTTGCGGACGACTACTGCCTGAGGGTAGTAAAGTTTGCCCAGCTTGTCTCAACAAAGCTAAAGTACTGAAAAGACTCCTAAGCTTGACCAAGCCGTACTGGGGTCGTTTGCTCCTTGTGGAACTCCTGATGTTGCTAACCACAGCCATTGGGCTTACGATCCCCTATCTTAACAAGCCTTTCTGGGACAACCTCTTCGGTAGGGCTGTAAACTTGCCGTTCGTACTCCACCTAACCGGCAGATCGCCTCGAGTAAACATTCTCGTAACCATCGTGCTTGCTTATATTTGCATATGGATCACCTCGTGGATTGCGGCTATTATTCTCGGACGGCATACCGCTTGGTTGGCTAGCAGACTGACACTGGACGTTCGCGTCCAGCTTTACCAGACACTCCAACGCCTCAGCCTCAGTTACTTCGACAAGCGCCAAATCGGCTCAATAATGGCACGCGTGACCCAGGACACAAGCGCCCTGAACAGCTTTATGAACAATATTCTCACTTCATATGTAAGTGGTGCGCTCTTGCTGGTCGGCACGTGTGTAATGATGTTCAGGATGTCTTGGGAACTGGCGCTCTGGGTGCTAGTGCCAAGCCCGATCGTTGCTTTCGTATCAGGGTTATACTTCAGGAAAATGATGCGGCGGTACCACAAGTACTGGCACATGGTGTCTCGAGTTGCCGCTGTTCTGCACGATTCGCTTGCTGGAATACGTGTCATTAAGGCGTTTGCTCAGGAAGCTCAGGAAATAGCGCGTTTTACGGAGCGCACTAGTGCTGCGTACAATGCCGAGGTCCAGCTCGCTACAGCAGCGAGCACATTCTGGCCCACCATTGGTTTGCTTACTAATTTCAGCACCGCACTCGTTTGGCTCGTCGGCGGATATGGCGTGATAATGCATAATCAAAGCCCAGGCACGCTAATGGCTTTTCTTGGCTACATAGGAATGTTCTACAGCCACTTGCAGGTCATTTGCCGCAGCGGAGATTTTATGTCCTCTAGTCTGACGGCTACGGAGCGAATCTTCGAGGTCCTAGACCAAGAAGTCGAAATAGCGGACGCGCCGGACGCCGTGAGTATGCCGGAGATCAAAGGCGAAGTTGAGTTTAGGAATGTGCATTTCGGCTACGAGCCAATCAATCCAGTGCTCAAGGACATTAATCTCCACGTCAAGCCTGGTGAGATGATAGGTCTCGTAGGCCACAGCGGCGCCGGGAAAACCACAATGATCAACCTCATCTGCCGCTTTTACGATGTGACAGAGGGGCAAATTCTAATCGACGGCGTCGACGTAAGGAAGATCAAATTGAGAGATCTTCGACGACAAATCGGTGTGGTGTTGCAGGAACCATTCTTGTTTAATGGGACTATTGCCGAAAACATTGCCTATGCTAAGAGAGATGCTAGCCGGGAAGAAATTATTCGAGCCGCAAAGGCCGCAAACGCGCATGAATTCATAATGCGCCTGCCAGACGGTTACGATTCGATGGTTGGTGAAAGGGGAGGACGGCTGTCGGGCGGAGAAAGACAGCGGATATCCATCGCGCGCGCCATTCTTTGCGACCCGAGAATACTTATCCTTGATGAGGCAACATCCAACGTAGATACCCAAGCAGAAAGTCAGATTCAGCAGGCACTTTCGCGGCTGGTTAAAAACCGAACAACATTTGCCATTGCGCACCGACTTTCTACATTGCGCCAGGCTGATAGGCTTGTCGTACTAGAAGAAGGGCGAATTGTCGAAATGGGTACGCACGATGAGCTAATGGAACGCCACGGCGTATACCGCAGGTTGGTAGAGATTCAGCAAGAGCTTTCCAAGATAAAGGCGGTTGATGGCTAAGATGCCAGACTGGACACTCGATTACAAGGAAGAGACTGAGTCGTCAGGCGAACTTGAATATTTGGACCCCAAAAAGCTGCGTTTTGCGAAACGCGGCGACGCCCTTATGTTGACTATTGAAAACGACAGAACCTATCTCAAAGTAAGACCTGTTCGCGCGTTTCCTCTTACGGATCTAGACAATTTTATCGGATTAATGGATGCCATCACGGGTCACGAAATCGGTATGATTCGGAGTCTTCGGGACCTAGACGGTCCGACCCGACAGCTGATCGAAGCGGAGTTGGATAAGCGCTATTTTATCCCGAAGATCACGAAGATTAACGAGGCAAAAAAAGAGTTCGGAAGCATTTATTGGGATGTAGAAACCGACCGCGGAAGGCGCAAGTTCATAATGCGCAACATTCGCGAGAGCATTCACGAGGTCGAACCAGGTCGTTATCTGATTATCGACATAGATGGCAACCGGTTCGAAATCCCTCAGCTTTCGAACCTGAGTTCGCGAAGTCAGGCTATCTGGGAGAAGATCGTCTAGTTCTTTCCACGGCTACCGACGGAGCGCTGCAGCACAGTCTTTGAAAAGTTCATCCGGCTATTGTGCGACCACAGTGAAGTGGCTTTCGATTGTTTTAGTTTGGCCTCCTATTGTGATCTCAGCTTTGACAGGCACCTTGCCTAGTTCGCCGATAGGAGGTTTGGCTTTGAATGTCGCATATGCCACAGAGCCTCTTGGGTTTACGATAAACTCACGAGTATCAGCGTTCTTTGCCAGTTCCCAACCTACCGGAAGGCTTATTTTGACTTTTCCTCGTGCAGGTTTTCGTGTGTTGTTCTTAACAGCTACTTGAATGGTTACATCAGACGTGTTCGCAGAGACTTCACCTGTGGGAACTCTCAGCTCAGTCTCGAAAGGTTCAACGACATCAAAACTAACGAGAGCGGCTCCCAGTTTTTCTTCTGCAGATCTCACTTCGGCACCAAGAGCCCAGCTTCCGACTGGCATTTCTGTTGGTATTACGGTTCTGGTATCGTGAGCGATATGCTTCTTTGGCGGCAAACCCTCCAGCCTGATACGTTCACTGCTCAGGTAGGCTCCGGCTTTGCCCTCACCAGCAATTACGAAGCTTCTCACATCCAGGGTTTCAGTCCCGGAATTAGTCATATGAAATCTTCCAACTAAGGTCTCACCGTGAGCCACCGCTGTATCCTTCAGATCGAACCCAAGTATGAGAGGTTTGAGCGATGCAAATTTCTTGGCGACAAGGGTGCAATGGGCTACGTCGCCCAGAAGGCTAGTGGGCACCCAGTCGGTACCCTCAGGCGCAGTCTTAACGTTGATCTGCAGTCCGATTTTAACTCCAGGTGCTGGTTTGAAGTTTCGGATCAGTTGAAACGGTATGCGCAGCTCAATAACGTGCTGTTCACCAACCTGTCCGCTTTTGAACTCTACTAATGACGCTTCCGCTGAGCTAACGGGAGTGGGAGTCGGGGTTTTTACATTGCGAGACTCGTAGCGGGAAACCTCCATTGACAAGTTCGCGTCGGGTGTGCGCGTAATTTTGAATTCAAAGTTTTCCTCACCGTGAAACCACCCATCGTCGTTGGCGTCCAAGGCGCAGAGTAGCTCTAGTGGCTTGTTGGATTTTGCGCCTATGTAAAGATTCTTCCAGTCCCAATCTGCATAGGTGGTTGCTTGCCAGTCGCCAGAGGAAAATGTGTAGAAGACGTCCCACTCGCCATCTTCTATAACGCCATCTATGGTCACGGTACGTTTGAATATCTCGGTGTCTGGGTTTATGTTTAGCCGTAGCCCTGACTCAAGTGCTGCTGGTACGACTGGTCCTTGAGTTCGAGAATCCTCCGCTGCGATGGCCGTCGTCGCACTGATGGCGGTCCATATTACCACTACCCATACGCTGAACCTTTTCATTAGTTTCCTCCAATGTTATCCACGACGACTTATGAATAGAACCTATATCTGGTGTCGCAGGACGTTGTAGAAAGGATGTTCACCTGAGCGATTATACTATATTGCAGCCCATGGTGCGCGTCAACTTTTGCCTGTCTGGCACCTTGGTGTTACAAGTTTTCCGGCGCGAGCATTTTTAGGTCCTAATATTGGTCAGGTAATCGACAGCGCAGGGTGAAATCTGAGTCAGTTGTGCAGTAATCTAAAATTGCTTAACGAGATTGCGGTTAAATTCCCGTGGGCACCAAAGTTTCCATTCTGATGCCGGTTTACAACGCAGCTCTCACGCTGAAGGCTGCAGTGCAAAGCCTCCTAAGACAGAGCATGCCTGAGTTTGAATTGGTGATAGTGAATGATGGCTCAACGGACGAAACGCCTAACCTGCTGCGCCAGTTTGCCCAACGAGATCCTAGGGTCATAGTCCTTGAGACTCCCCATCGCGGCATAGTAGCAGCGTTAAATGAAGGGCTACAAGTTTGCAGGTGCGAGTTGATCGCTCGCATGGATGCGGACGACATTTGCCACCGTGATCGACTGGCACAGCAGGTGTTGTTTATGGAATCGCACCCCGAAATCAGCGTCTGTGGAAGTCTAGTCAAGATGTTTCCAAGAAAGAACTTACTCGGTGGAATGCTAAGATACGAACAATGGCTAAACTCACTGGTTACCCCAGAAGAAATTGCTCGCGATATATTTGTGGAAAGCCCGCTTGCTCATCCGAGTGTCATGCTACGGCGCAACGAACTACTGGATTTGGGCGGATATCACGAGTCGAGCTGGGTCGAAGACTACGATCTCTGGTTGCGATACCACTTGCACGGAAAGAAGCTTGCCAAGGTGCCTAAAGTATTGCTCTTCTGGCGACATACGCCCGGACGTGTCACTGTGACGGATCCTCGGTGTTCGCTAGAAGCCTTTTTCCGCGCAAAAGCCCACTACATTAGTGTTTTACTCGGTCGCGTGGGCAGGCCGGTTGTGTTATGGGGCGCCGGACAAACCGGTCGGCGTCTGCTGAAACACCTAATACGAGAGGGAGTAGTCCCAATGGCGATCGTGGATATCGACGCTAAAAAAATAGGCCATAAATTGCGCGGAGTGCAAATAGTTTCGCCGGAGTGGCTAAAAATGAAAGATGTGTTCGTTGTTACTGCAGTGAGTTCGGTGGGCGCTCGCGATTTAATCCGCAGGAATCTTGCACGACTCGGGTTTCAAGAGACCAGGGATTTCATCTGTGCTGCCTGACCCGAGCATCCCGCAGGGTTTGACTACCATGCGACTATCAATGTAAGCTTGTAAGGCTTCGTTACCGAAGACATTGGTGTTCGTCATTAGTTTTGGGTGAATTTACAATGAAGGTGTTTCTTTGTCAGTGAGTCGGTTACCTGGGCACATTTTGATTTCGTTTTTGTCGTCTACTGTGTTTCGCGGTTATTGTGCAAAAATTTACGCGATAACCGCGCTAACAATTAATTTGTTGTTCGTCGCAGATACTGCCAGTGCGGGAGGGCTTATTTCATCACCACCTTTGCCAATTGCACTGGTTCTCCAGTCTCCCGATTCATCAACAGGCCAGACCACACCGGCTACTGAACCGGAAGAGCCTGCCAAGCTGACCAAAACCGCTAGCGGTCAGTCTACGAAAAATCCAAACCGAAAACGTGCCAGCAGTTCAGCAACCACAGAGCTGGAACTGAGCGCATTCACTTCCGAAATATCCGATCACTTTACCGGTCGCGTGAATATTTTGAGAACCGATCAGGTGCGCAGGGCTTGGATCAGAACCGGTTACACAATTGCTCGGAGCCGAACCTATAGCAAGACAAAGGTTAATGAGACCGACCTAAGTACACTTACTGCTGACTTCGGTCTCAGACGCGGAGAGGCGTCTGGTTATCGGTTTTTACGGTTTGTCGCAAACTATCGGACTCGCGAACCTAATTTACGAGACTATCCGAAAAAGGCTGGGTACAGCATGTTTGCAATCGGAGTCGGAAGGACAATTTTTTCCATTCTCGAATCCGAAATATCGCTAGCAAGCGTGTCGAAAATCAATAAAGCAGGTGCGACTGAAAAGTTGCTGATACCCGTCTACAGCTTTGGTTTGAAAACGCCACTAACATCATCTGCGACGCTAGACGGTGACTTGCGGTTAATAGAACCCTTTACTGACAATCCTTTGGTAGACCTGCGTCTCAATCTTACATACAGGCTCACAGAGGTTCTAAGCCTAAGGTTTAGCTATCTTGCAAACAATATGCTCAACAACCTCTTAATACCGATATCTTCAAGACCAGAGACCGACTGGGACAAGTCCCTCCGGGTTTCACTAGTGTTCAGCAAATCCACAAAATAGCACGCGGATTCTCGTTGTAGGTTGTTCTATCTTCCTGCCCTACACATCTCCATCAATCCCTTCCGCGAGTCGCATCAGATCGCGATCGGGCTCAGTTTCCTCTGGCAGGTATTCCCGTCGCGTCCACA
>Ga0123519_10016715_pt1 | contig 10157 bp, 5 predicted proteins | sample YelNatPaOPRAMG02_FD_87396 | JGI IMG/M metagenome (GOLD analysis project Ga0123519, IMG submission 87396) | Hot spring microbial communities from Yellowstone National Park - Yellowstone National Park OP-RAMG-02 (version 2) | ecosystem: Environmental > Aquatic > Thermal springs > Hot (42-90C) ...
CCAATTCGTCCCTGTTTGGAACGAAATGTATTTTACTACTTCCACTCCATAATCGATGTTGGTTACTGGACATCCAGAATAGTAGTCATGCCAGTTAATTGGGCCAGCTTGAATATCTTGTAGAGTTGGTTGACCATAAAATCCATAGAAGCCTATTGTGTCTGGATCGAAGAACGTAAGCTGATTTGTGCCTACGTCTGTGCTCCATTTATTCCATTGATCGGATGGAGCGTTGAGGTTTCTTGAAAAGTATGGTTCTCCGATCAGTTTATATCCATACCAACCATGGTCGTTAACCCCGTCAGGTTTCGTGTAAATTACTAAATAGAAGTCTACATCGTTTTGAGAGCCCGGTTTGTTCGTGTGGTATGAGATGCTGGAAATGTCATCTATCTTAAAGTTGCCTAGTACGTCAAAGGGCGGAACTGTCGGGTCGATGTAAATTTCAAATTTCTGTCCTAATACTGCGGCCCAGCATCCACTTCCCCAATAATACTGTTCGCTTGTTCCTTTGGCTTTGGCAATACTGGCAATAGCCCCGCCTAAAATTAAGTATTTGGCAGTGGCCATGTCGCTTGTGTTTGTGTCATACCATGAGAAATCTGTCGGATAGAAGGTTCTTCCGCCGCTTCCTCCCTTAAAATAGACTGCCCACTTAAACTCGTTCGCAAGATAAGCCTTACCTATAGTAACTGTGAAAATCATTTGCGGATTTTCACTTTTGCTTCTGCCACCTGTAGCGGTTATGCCCTCTGGTAGTGGTTGATTGTTGCCGCCTGTTCCAGTGCGCCAGCCACCATCATATATGCTGTATAGCCATGTTCCATAAGGATAGTTCGAATCAACGCCATCGTTGTTGTGAACTTGAAACTTTATCTCATTGCCAATCCCTATTATAACCACTATCCCAGCAACCGGATTGTTCAAGTATGTGCTACCTTCGTTTAAGTCGATTGTCCACTTAACAGAATTGGCAAATTCTTCAACCTTAACGTGCGCCCAAGCAACATCTTGATCAAACAAAACATTCAGTACACCATCAGTAGCGTTAACAGGCACAGCAGGCAGCACTATTGTAACAGTGCTTATGAAAAGCATTAGAAGCATCGTTACAACTGATAGTTTGTTTTTCATTTTCCTTTCTCCTCTTTATTTTTCTCTTAGACAAACGCACAGTTTTATTACAAGGTAAATATTATTTAAAATTTATGTAATTAAGTTCTAGGTTGCACTTTTGGATTATTATTAACAGAGAATTTTTCCATAAACTGTTTACAGTTGAAGCTGTTTATTTTCTTTGGGAGAAAGGAGATTTTCTCGAGGCGGCGTTCAGTTTTCAATTTGTCTTTGTTTGTTTTAGTTTTGACTCGATTGGTTTTTGTGGTTGAGGCTGATTCGTTAGGATGGCATGTTGAAGTTTATACTCAGAAGGAAATGTTTAGTGGTCTGGGTTTCGGAGCGCCCAGTGACGCTTTTGCGCGACTTGAGATGGTTGTTCTTTTTGCTTATGTTACTTATAATTTGGCGCCTGTCCAGAACATTCTTATTTCTTTTCAAGTTTATGGACCGTCTAATAATGTTCAGAATGTTAGCTTTAGTTTGGTGGTGCCGACAAATAATGTGGGTGTGGCGCGCGCATGTTGATCCTCCACAAGGTTGCTGGGTGGGAGTTGAAGTTTCTTTGGAGAACATTGGTATGACTTCTAGAAATGTTTATTTGGGTTTGTTCTGTTTGACTCTTTGCGTCAGATTGTTGGTGGTTCCGTTTGTAACTTGACCTTGGACACGGGGTATACGAATTTTAGCTGTGTTCTTCAGGTTGCTTTTTGGGCTGCTGTGGGGTTGGGATGCGTGAACGTTTCGGTTTATGCACTTGATGGAGCACCTTTCAGCGGCGAGGTTTCTGCTCTTTTTTATATTTCACTTTTAGGCGATTTGAATTTGGACAAGTTGACGTTAGAGACGTGTCAACTGTCGCGTTAGTTTTCGGTTCTTATCTTGGGCACGTCAGATGGAACCATGTTGCAGATGTTAACAAAGATGGAAAAATAGATGTGAAGGATGTGGCTTTAGTAGCTAAGAACTTTGGCAAAGTTTATTCAGAATGATTATGAGTGTGCTTGTTATCTTTTTCCAGAAATGTGAGGAGCTTAAAAAAGGAGGGCTTATGGTTCGACATAGCCAACGCTTCTGGCTGCAATTGACACGCCTTTTACATCAATTTTTTCGTTGCAGTCTATGTTTTTTGTTCGAGTCGTATTGGGAGTCTGGATGGTTAACGTCGAAGGGTTGAGGTTTTTGAACTCTATCGGTTTCGACTTGACTATAATGTCCACTTATTAGGATGCTGCATTTCTGCAGCAAAGCAAAGCGAATCGCGCGCTAATTGAAAAATATTCGCAAAATCTAAAACTCTTTTGTGAACATTGAATTTGAAACCCTTACAAACGACAAAAGAAAACAATATTTGACTTATATCTAAAAATAAAAAAAGGAGATTCTGAAATGTTTATGTTGGCTACTGTAGCTACTAGTTCTAGTAGGGCTGTATTGCAATTTCTGGTATTGTGGCGCCGATTGGCCATCCGTCGCCGTAGGTTGGACAGTATGCGAATCCGCCTTGGCTTGGCAGTTTATTGTATGCTGTTACGTATACTTTGGCTATGCCGGCAGCTGCAAACTTTGGCACGTGTATATGGACGGATACCGTGTAGTTCTTGTACTGACAGTATGTCGCTCCTCCAATGTCCATGCTGACGATAGCGTAGCCTATTGGTACGTTAAGCTCGTCTTTGATGACCACAAATAGGACAAGCGGGTATGTTTGTTGTGCGTGTGTTCCAAACTTGATGTTCACGGTGACATACTCACAGTGGTTGTATTCAAATTTGTCTGTTGTGACTTTGAATATTTCAGCAAGGTAGTCGAAGTGGAACGTTAATGTGTCGTTGACCACTGTGCATGCTATGTCCACTGTGGCTGTGACCGTCCATACTCCGAACAGGTCTTCCGGATTGTCACATGGCCAAGGTATTCTGAAGCTTGTGTGCGCTACACCGTTATCGTCTGTTCTAGCTGTGAGTATAGCCCACACATCGCCGTGAGGGTCTCTTATTTCGAAGGCAACGTCTTTCTGTTGGACTGGCCAGTAGTTGTACGTCACATTAGCGTAGAGCTCAACTTCTTTCTGTGGCCAGAACATGTCGCTTGGCTTGTTTAGTCCTTGTCCACCGTAGGGGGCGGGATACTGCGTGTAAACGTCGATCATTCGTCCAGGCCAGTTTGTCGTTATTGTGTATGTTCCGTTTACTGGATCATCATATGGGACGTCCACTATGTTTTGTGTTGCGGGGCCATCTAGGCCTGCCCATGTTTGTTCGATGATTTCAAGTGGGCAGCTTAAATCTGGTTCGCCGAAGGATTGATACTCAACGCGGAATGTTATGATTGCTACTACGCCTTCTCCGCTTGGGAATGGTTCGTTCCACCGTCCTGTTTCGTTGGGATATATCAGGTTGCCAATTAACACGTGTGGTCCGAAGCCGTCGCTTTCGAAGTAGCTGACCCAGAATGTGCCCAATGAGCCTGGCTGTTGTGATGACCAGTATGGCATGAATGGCCCTTCGTACGCTGCGACCGGCGTGATTAGCGCTGGGTCATAGCTTAGTCTGAAGTCTACTCCTACAAGGTACCAGTGTTCATCCAGGTTCTTTATTGACACTGTTACGTTGAATAGTTCTCCTCTTGCAGGTCCTGGACCCATGGTTACGCTTGAAACTTCTAGGTATGGTAGTGGTAGTGTTAGGAGTCCAATTATTTTGACTTGTCCGTTGACGGGGGCGTTTGTGGGTATTGTTTGAATTGTGTCCCAAAGTTCTATGTTGCCTAAGTTAAGCGGGCTTATGTCAACTGCTGGATAAGCACCTTGGTATTCAACTTTGAAGCGTACGGTTATTACTAGGACGTCTCCATATGGCGGTGGAGTTGCATAGTCTTTGACAACTACGCTTATTACTCCTGGTGTTGAAGTGTCAACCGTGCTTGTTGTCCAAGCTGGGTTAACGGTTGTGCTGACGACGCTGATTAATGTGCTGTTGTAGCTTAATGTGAAGCTTGCGTTGTGGAGGTTCCAAGCTGCGTCTAAGCCCATTATTTTAACTTGGATGTCGAATTCTTGGCCTACTGCTGGCGGTGGGTAAGGTCCGTACTGGACTAGTGTTGGCGAAACTGCAAGCGTTGGCTTAGCCGGCTGCGTCCACTCGTAAGTAAGCGTAGCACCATATTTTGTGATTGGTATTTCACTAAGGCTTGGGTTTAGAACGTAGGTGTCAATATTGTTGATGTCAAGTGCGCCTGTGAGAGTCTCGTATTTGCCTGGAGCTGCAATTATTTCGAATTCTGCCCACATTAGTCTCTTATCTGCTGGGGGAGCGGAAATGCTACCTTGCAAGGATTCACCGTGCAACACAGTGCCTGCACCATTATCTATCACGGGTGTAAGCGGCACGGTGGTAAGGCCTGCAAAGTATTCGCTTTTATCGGAGTCAACTCCGCCTGCACCTGCGTAGCCTGCTTTGTTGCATTTCAGCCAAGTTTTTGGGAAGACAATTTTCACTTGCCATGAGAAAGAATCAGTGTCTAAGTGCATCCATACGGTTATGTTGAATTTGTAGCCGACTGATTGGCTTCCAGTGTTGAAGTTTAGCGTTTCAGGGTCTATGTATATGCTGTTTGCGGGTTTTGTCGCAGTTGCTGGAAAGACTACTGCCATGCTAAGCGTCAGAATTACAAGCAAAGCTAGAGACAATAATTTCTCCTTCATGTTTTCTCCCTTCTCCATTTATTCGCGATATAAAATTAGGGTATTTACGAATTTAAGCATTACGGAATAATCTTCTATACGAATGAGGACTAAAGGCTAGAAGCAGATGATAAATAAAGTTTTCACGATACGTGGAGGATAAATAAAAAAGAGGGGTGAAGGTTTGTTATCCGCTTGGCTGTTTACTTCCAACCGAACTTCTTCGCGATTGCCGCGATGTCTTTAACGTCTATCTTGTAGTCCAGGTTAAGGTCGGCGTTGGTGTTCCATCTCGCGTCGCCTGGCCTTGTGCCGAAGGCTCTAGCTGCTGCAGCAACATCTTTAACGTCAACCTTCATGTCTGGTGTTGGCAGCTCGGTCTTGTATGGGTATGTGCCAAGTCCAGCATCGTCGTACCATGTGCTTCCAGCTATGTCCTCCTTTGTTGTCGCCCAGAATAGGATAAAGCCTTGCCAAGTGTTTGCGCGTCCACCTGACTCTGTCCATGATGTGGAGACGCTTATCTTCCACAAGCCTTTTGTGAATGTTATTGGCACCGTTATCTGGTATGTTGTTTGGGCGGCTATGCTTATTGGGCCGAACGTTACGGTTTGCGGTGTTGGTCCTTCAACGGTTATTGTGCCTGTTACGCCGTCGATTTGTGCGGCTTTGAGGTTGATTATGTCGATTGCTACTGTTGCGGCTGTGCCGTTTGGAACTTTGTAGTAGTGGTCAAGTTCTGGTGGGTCTTTTATGTATACGTCTGCGATTATTGGTGTGTATCTGAAGAAGCCCATGTCTGATGTGACTGGTGTTGAGCCTACCAGGTTGTTTTGAACTGTTTTGTGTGGGGCGTTTGCGGTTAGGAGTACGTGGCTGTTTTCCACGTATTCCTGTAGTCTCCATGCGCCGATGTTTATCATGTTTGGATCTGGCGCAAAGGTTGTTGGGTCTCCTGATTCGCAGATTGGCTTCCAAACGTGTTTGGGCAAGATGCGGTTTCCACCGCACCAGCCTATTGCGAACACGCTTTTTACGTCTAATAGCACTTCGAAGTTGTAGGCGTCAAGCACTGAGAATGACAGTATGTCTTGCACGTTGCTTATCCACCATGGTGGTGGCAAGCCTCTTGCGGCTAGTATGTCGTCTATTTCGACGAATGTGAAGTATATGTCTGCTATTGTTACTGGTTTTCCGTCGCTCCATTGGACGCCTGGCCTGAGTGTGAATATGACTTTTGTGCATTCGCCATAAGTCGGGTGAGTGTATGTGCTCACTCTGAATTTGCTTGCAACCCATGGTAGCCACTCGCCTAGGTTGTACGGGTTACGCGTTAACAGGCTGTCGTAGCCTATGAGGTCTATGACGGTGTTGTCCCATAGCCACTCAGCGTAAACTGGGTTCAGCATCTTTATCTCCTGCGTCTTGAAGCCGTAGCGTATAGTCATGTGTTCTCCGTCGCCCCATTCGAAACCTTCTGGACGCATGTTCATAAAGGTGCTTCCACTGTCTACTCCGTAGCCAGCAACGTTTACGAAGCCTTCCCAATATTTGCCTTCGTAAACGTCCTCTCCGTCCGGTGTGCCTGGCGTGCCAGTGTATGCACGTTTAACAGCTTTGAAGCCTGTGCTTGTCCATAATGGAACGCTTAGGACGTTTGTTGCAAAGATTTCCTGAGCCCTTAAAGCCCAGTATACGGCTTCAGCCTGGTCGTTAGCGTATTGTACACCGTCAGCCGCCTCGTTGTAGTCTGGGTTGTTGCAGCCAGCGTAGTTGTATGGTCTTCCTGGGTGCCAATAGTAGCCCCAGTGCCACAACACTAGGAAGTCGGGGTCTACGCCTAGGCTCCAGCCGCCAGTGTAGATGTGGAAGTTCTTGTTAGCCATGACTTGTATGCGGGCTTCGCCGCTTGGCATGTGCTGAAGGTTAACGTGTATTCCAGCCTTTGTCAATTCCGTTGCCAAGTCGCTTGCAGCATTGTCTCTCGGTGGAGAGTCAACTCTGGCTACGATTTTCAAAGTGAAGTCTTCGCCTGCATCCTTCACGCCGTTGTGGTTCCTGTCCCAGTAGCGCCAACCGTCTGGGCCAACTGGGAATCCGCCAGCGTCAAGTGTAGCGTTTGCTTTTGCTGGGTCGTACAGGTAGCATAGGTCTTCACGTGTGCCGCCTGGTTTGATGTCTGGGTGCGAGTATTTGCCTGCTGATGGCGGCACAGGCGTGTAAAGCGGTACAGCCACTGTTGGGCCCAAGTATTGCTGTATGTATTTGTCCCTGTTTGTCAGGTAGGCTACAGCCTTTCTTAGGGCTAGTTCTGACATTGGGTTGGGATAGACGGGGTTAGGATAAGCAGGGTTTGGCGGGTTGCCCAGGTACTGGTTGTTGTTGTTGTTAAGGTCAAATAGGAATAGGCCGAACTCTGCACCGTAGCCTATAACCTTAATTGTTTCGTTCCATGGTGGTGCCACATACCTGTCGTATTTTTCTTCATACAGTGGCCAGTCTGTAACGTCAATCTTTCCGCCTTCAAGACCAGCCTCCCACTCAGAAGTTTCACTGGCATAAAGGTTTATCAGAAGCTTATCAGCCCTAGGACCGAACTGTTCGTATATGCCATCATCTGGTTTCGCAGGGTTGCCATAGCTCCAAGCGTACGCCTGCGGTAATAGCATCACAGACAACATTAAGACAACAGCAATTAGTGAAACAAGCTTTTTCATTCTTCTCCTCTCTCCTATTTTTCGCACTAACAAATAGGCAAAAAGGTATTTAAAAGGTTTATGGAAAATTTGTCTATAGTTGAAGAACCATAAAAACGGCGAATTTTGCGCTATTTTGCGTGAAGGTGACATGCAACGTAATGTCCCTTTTCAACCTCGATAAGCTGGGGCTCCTTTGTTCTGCAAATATCACCAATGTACAGTGGACATCGCGTGTGGAACCTGCATCCTGAAGGCGGGTTTATAGGGCTTGGAATTTCACCCTTCAAAGTTATTTCGACGCGTTTAGAGGTTGGGTCGGGAACTGGAACGGCTGAAATCAAAGCGTTAGTGTAGGGGTGTAGAGGCTGCAACGCGACGTTGTCGACATCGCCCATTTCAACGATTTTCCCAAGATACATGACGGCTAACCTGTCGCATATGTGGCGCGCCAAAGCCAAATCATGTGTAATGTAAAGGAAGGAAGTGCCATACTTGTTTCTTAAGTCTACTAGGAGGTTAAGAATTTCAGCTCTAATTGAAACGTCCAGCATGGAAACAGGCTCGTCAGCCACTATGAACTCTGGTTGAAGAACAAGAGCCCTCGCTAAGGCAACCCTCTGCCTCTGCCCGCCGCTGAGCTCGTGAGGAAACCTGAAGAGAAACTCTTCTGGAGGCGTTAACTGCACATCCTCTAAAACCGTCTTAACTCTTTCCTGCATGCCGCTTCCAACCAAGCCTTGAACTACAAGGGGCTCCTCAACAATGCTCTGAATCGTCATTCTAGCATTCAGGGACTCGTATGGATCTTGAAAAACCACTTGCATCCGCCTTCTTAAGGGTTTAAGTTGTTTCCCGCCAAGTGAGGTGATGTCTTCACCCTCAAAGAATATCTTTCCACCAGTGGGTTCAACAAGCTTAAGCAGAAGCCTACCAGTCGTGGTTTTGCCACTTCCGCTTTCTCCAGCCAACCCAAAAATTTCTCCCTTACGAATGTTAAAGCTTATACCATCAACCGCCCTAACGAAAAGTTGCCTTGACGAAATGAGAGATCTGAAGAAACCTGTCCTTATGGCAAACCACTTCTTCAAGTTTTGAGCATTTATTAGCGTGTCTTTCCCAGACATTCAACATCCTCCAACCAATCAGGTTTTAGTTGCCAAATGGCAAGCTACGAAGTGACCCTTAGTAACTTCTAGATATTTCGGCTCCTCTTTTCTGCAGATTTCAAGCGCGTATTTGCATCGTGGGTGAAATCTGCATCCCACAGGTGGATTTAGTAAATCAGGTGGACTTCCAGGAATCGAAACCATACGCATTCTCTCTTTAGCGTTTATGCTTGGAAACGTGCTTATTAACCCCTGCGTGTACGGGTGCATCGGCGATTTAAATATTGTCACAACGTCTCCATATTCAACTATCTTTCCGCCATACATTATCGCGCAATATTCACACAGTTCCGCTATAATGGAAAGGTCATGTGTGATCAGTATCATCCCCAAATTCAGCTTTTCCTTTAACGTTTTGAGCAGTTTTAAAACTTGGGCGGCAACTATAACGTCTAAAGCGGTAGCCGGTTCATCAGCAATCAGTATAGACGGGTTGGAAGCTAAAGCCATTGCAATCATTGCCCTCTGCCGCATTCCACCGCTGAACTCGTGTGGATAATTATCTATTCTTGAGGGGTCTATTCCGACAAGTTCGAAAAGCTTTTGTCCACGCTCATAAGCGTCTTTCCTGCTTACGTCCGGCTCATGTAGCCTTATCGCCTCAACTATCTGGTCACTAATTTTGTACACGGGGTTTAACGCGTTCATTGCCCCTTGAAAAACTATGGATATCTCCTTCCACCTTATCTTTTCCCGCATAACATCCTCATCGAGCTTCGCAATGTCTAAACCCTTGTACAGGATTTTGCCGCCTACAATTCTTCCGCCTGGAGACAGAACCCGCAGTATTGATGATGCAACGGTGGTTTTTCCGCATCCTGACTCGCCTGCAAGTCCTGTTGCTTTACCGCTTTCAACGCTGAAAGTGACATCGTCAACAGCTTTAACGTAGCCCCTAAGCGTGTAATAGTAGGTTTTAAGATTTTCCACGTCGAGAAGCGCCATAAGCCAAACTCATCTCCTAACCCTAAGTTTCGGGTTCAATATGTCATCCAAAGCGTAGCCCAAAAGTATGAAGGCAGTAGCCACAAGGGCGATGCATAATCCCGGCGGAATAACCCACCACCAGTTCCTCGTAGCCCCCGCCACAAAAACTTCATGCAGCATTCGACCCCAAGACATTCTATTAGGATCGTAGAAGCCAAGCCAGCTTAAAGCAGCCTCAGTCGTAATCGCTCCTGGAACTGATGTGGCTAGAGAAACATATGTCAGAGACATCACATGAGGCAGAATGTGTCGAGCTATAATGTGACCTGTCCCAGCTCCAGCGGCCTTCGAAGCCTCGATGAAGGGTCTCTCCTTTATGGAGAGCACTTGGGACCTCACAACTCTGGCGAACCCGTTCCATCCCAGAAGCCCTAATAGGATTATGAGGTTTTCAATACGTGCACCTAAAACTGCGACAAGCACTATTAGAAGCGGCAAACTTGGAAGAACCAGCAGTAAATCGTTGAACCTCATAAGAAACTGATCTGCTAAGCCTCCCATGTA
>Ga0123519_10016722_pt1 | contig 10155 bp, 9 predicted proteins | sample YelNatPaOPRAMG02_FD_87396 | JGI IMG/M metagenome (GOLD analysis project Ga0123519, IMG submission 87396) | Hot spring microbial communities from Yellowstone National Park - Yellowstone National Park OP-RAMG-02 (version 2) | ecosystem: Environmental > Aquatic > Thermal springs > Hot (42-90C) ...
CATCTTTTAAAACTGCGCCTATAATAAATACAACTTTAGGCGCAGTTTTTTTTTATTGTACGTTTATACTATCTTTCTTTCTTTTCCTCATTTTTTTTATCACAAAATATAATACTATAGCAATAATTATAAATGCCCAAAACTTAAAAATATAAACAATAAATAATAGTATATATTGCCATCCATTTAAAACCGATTGTATTAACCTTTCAAAAAAATTTATTTTCGAAACAGGTTTTATGATGAATTCTTTATCTCTTAGTATTGTTAATTCAAGTTTACTATAATTTACCTGATCATCAAGGTATTTCATACGTCCTTCCACACTTTCAATTTCTTCCTGAATTATTCTTGTTTTTTCTTCAATCTCGAGAATATCTTTTACCGAGCCAGCCTTTTTAAGCAACTGCATATATTTTTTTATATAACTTTGTTTGGTCTGTAGTCTTGATTCCAAATCAATATATTCTTCAGTAACATCCTGTGCAATAATATTCTTATAAATAATCTCACTAAATTTTTTTTCGAAAGTATTTATGAAGTTTTCAAAATTTTCGGCAGGTATTTTTATTGTTAAATAATAACTTTCTGAAGTTTCATTGTTCGAATAATTTTCATTGGCATAATAAGCGTTAAATATTTTTACAAGACTATCAACATTTTTTCTTGCCGCATTAAGATCCTCAACTTTTATAGAAATATTACCGTTTTTTATTATTTTTTTCTTATCTATAACAGGTTTTACGTCATTATTATTTTCGTTAATATCAACAGATTTAGCATTTAACGTTCTGTCATCAGTAACTTCAGCTTCCTGAAAAGCAAGACGATTTTCCTGTTTATTATATTTTTTATTGCATGCTATTAATAAAATTATAATAAAATATAAAAGTATTGATTTTTTCATTTTTTTAAATTTATAGCTTATTGCGAAAGTTAATAAAAAATAAAATAAAACATATTCAAATTACATATAAAAATAATGTAATCGATTTATACTCCTGAATCTGCTTATAGCTATTAATCAGGAAGATAATTTTAACAAAAAAATATATTAAGATTTCTAAAATTAACGCAGAATAATAAAAACCTTAAATAAAAATTGCTTAAGAAGCAATTTTATTGAGATACGCAACTGCGCCCTGTGGATCGGGTGAATAAAAATCGGCACCTATTTGTTTTCGAAATTCTTCATTTACAGGTGCACCTCCAATAAGCACTGTGCTATCAGGAAATTTATCTTTAATAACTTTTACAGTATCACGCATATTTTGCATGGTTGTTGTCAACAAGGCTGAAAGTCCAACTTTTGCTTCAGGATTTTGACTAAGTACTTCAATTATTTTATCAGATTTTACGTCAATGCCAAGGTCAATAACTTCCCATCCGGCACCTTCTATTGCCATTTTAACAAGATTTTTGCCAATATCGTGTAAATCACCCTGCACTGTGGCTATAATAAATTTTCCTTTACGTCTGATTTCGCCACTATTAAAAAAAGGTTTAAGATGCTCGATGGCTGCATTCATAGCCTTTGCCGACATTAACATTTGAGGAATGAATATTTTTTTTTCAGCAAACTTTTGTCCAACTTTATCCATTCCCACAATTAAGGCATTATTTAGAATAATTTCGGGTTTAATACCCATATCAAGTGCTTGTTTTGTTAGTTCACTTGCCCCATCCTTGTCTTTCATATCAGGAGGATAAGGTGATGTTTTGTCAACCTTTCCGAATTCTATGCAATAAGCAATTTTTAATAAAATATCTTCCATAGTCTAAAATTAAATTTTACAACAAAATTATAAAAATTATAATGCTTTCAATATTCCTTCGCCAACAACACTTCCATATGCAGTAATAACAAATGATAAAATCAAAATTAATAAGGCAAAAATAAGTGTAATATATGTGGTTTTTTTCACCTGTTTCCATTCTTTCATAATTATTCCAACTATATAGCTAAAAAATATAAGCATTGACATATGGAGTACCCAGCTAGCAAACTGAAAATTACCCATTTTAACATGGCCTATACCGTAAAAGAAAAATTGCATACACCATAACATACCAGCAAATGCTGATAAAACATAATTTCTTAAAAGTATATTTTTAGATATTCCGCTTTTGGTTGAAAATTGATTAAGAGTATTTTCTTTTATTCCTAAAATTAAAAACCAGATAAAATTAACAAGATAACAACCTGAAGTAGATACTATAAGTTTTGCATTACCTTCGAAATTTTCGGCTCCGTTTTTTGCTGCCAAATCAGCAATAGGCTGTCCGAATTCAAGAGAAACATTAAAAATTCCGGAAAGTATTCCTGCAATAATTGCCAGGATTAGGCCTGTAAGCATATCAAACTGGGTTGATTTATTCTCAAGTTCATTCAAATCTTTTTCTTTTTTAAAACCCGCATAACCACATAATGAAACACCAATAACTGATATTAGCATACCTGTAAGTACTATTCCTCCACCTGGCCTTGTAAAATATTCAACAATTCCTCCGAATATGAGTAATGGAATAATTGTTCCTAAAACGGCTGAAATTCCTATAGCGATGGTATATGTAAGCGAATATCCAATATGTTTTATGGATAACCCAAATGACATACCTCCAAAACCATATAAAGCTCCTAAAATAAAGGCCATTACTACTGATTTTAAAGGAGCTATTGACAGTATATGAAAAAAATCGGGCACTGTAATTAGTCCTACTACTATTGGCATTATTATCCATGCAAAAGAGGCTTGTACAATCCAAAAAGTCCCCCACGACCACTTTTTCAGTTTTTGCGATGGTAAATAACACGAAGACGCTGATATACCACCTAAAGCGTGATATATTGTTCCCATTATAGGATTTGAATTTAGCATAAATTAAAAAATTAATCTATATGAAAAATTTCGTTCATATCTGCCCAGAATTCATCAGGTTTACGATTTTCAATGGGCTCCATTAAAGGTTTAACTACATCCCACCACCTCTGTGTTTCAATATCAGCAGCCATTTTTTCCATATCTTCCTCAAAATTATTCCCTGTATATTCAAAATATGCAAATAACCAATTATCTTTAAAAAAAATTGAATAATTTGATATATTACATGCTTTTATCATCTTCAATACATTTGGCCATACATTCTGATGATATTTAATATATTCCTGAGCCTTGTCAGGTTTCAATCGTATCACTTGTCCAAATCGTTTCATAATGCTTTTTATTTTTAAGCACAATTTAATGTTTCGAATAATGCTTCAATGTTTGCCGGCGGAATATCGGGTAGAATTGCCTCATGACTTGGCGAAAAAATCAAACCTGTTGGAAATAATTCTTTAAGTTCCAAAACCTTTTTTCTTACCTCTTCAGGAGTTCCGTTTACAAGTAAATATTGGGCATCTACTCCTCCGCAAAAAGCTACTTTATTGTAAAAATTATTCTTAAGAGTTTTAGCATCCATATCAACAGCGAGTGCCTGAATCGGATGAATAATTTTAGCTCCTGCATCTATTAATTTATCAATGATAGGAAAAATAGAACCACACGAATGATGCATTACAACAAGGCCATAACTCCTTGCCTGATCAATTAATTTTTTAGTACCGGGAAGTACAAATTCCTCTATAAGTGAAGGGTCGAGCATAAGTCCATTCTGACTTCCAAAGTCGTTTCCAATTAATACTGCATCGAGATAGCCTTTTGTAGATTCATAAAAAATTTCATTTGCCTTAAGATAAAATTCAGTTATTTTATCGATTACTGCTCGGTATAAATCGGGCTTTGTAAGCATCGCTATCAAAGCCTGTTCCATTCCAAAGGCCGACAGTGAATCCTGAAAATGAGCACTCCATAATATGCCCATAACAGCATAATCTTCATTTGCTAATGATTTTACTCTTCGCAATGATTCTTCTCTATCAAGATATTTTGAAGGATCGGGCCAGGCAAATTTATCAACATCTTCGGGTAAATTGTAATCCTCAAAAAAACCGGGTGCTGTAAGCGTCCTTTCATCTGGTTTATCAAGATGTTTCTTTTTAGCAAAATCAAAAGCACAGGCTATATGATTCGAAGGTGGATAATTATATGGAACTTCAATAGGATAAATATCGTCATTCAATAATTTTTTTAGCCCGTCTATCGATGAAACTTTAAAATATTTTAATAACCCCTGCTCGGCCGAAGCTACAGGTAATCCAAGCCACGATGCAGGCCTGTCTACCTTTTCATAATTGATAGTAGCAAAAAATCTGTCTTTATGTTTCATCATTATTTTATTGATTTTTACCAAACATAAATAAAATAATTTTTTATCACAAGAAAAATATTTTGGCCTTATTTATTAATAAATCACTAAAATTAAAATAAATCAATAAATGATAATAACTTGCAATCATTATTTTGAAATTAAATTAAAACCCACTCCCCACTCTACAAAATCAGCAATGGCAGGGATATGGGCTTTTATAGTAAGTATTCCGAAAAAATTTTTTGTAACATTATATCTGAAACCAGCTCTGTAATATATCCATCCAAAACGCTGCGAACGGCTATAAATATACCTTCCTAATTGCGTTATAAACGCTAATTTTCCGAATACCTGTTCATGGGAGATATTAATACCAGGTCTGAAAAGGTCTGCTGTTCGTATGTTACTTACATTTTCAGCTATTAAAACCTTTTCTAATGATTTGTCATAAAAATATTCGGCTCCGCATCCTATTTTATGTTTACGTCCTATAACTATGGCATAATTAACCGATAATGTTGAAATAAAATAAAGCCTACCTATATCCAAATCAGTCTCTTTCCAACCTGCTGCATACCAAATCCATAATTCATGTAAATTTTTAAATTTTGAAAATTCGTTTTTATAAATTTTTGTTTCGTTTCTTAAAAAAGCTATGTTCATTGAACCATAAGCCGCAGACACATTTAATCCTACATTTGGTTGTTTCAGGTTTCCAAATGAATAATGATTCATACCATAACCTAAAGTGACTGAAAACCATTTACTATATGATATTTTGGCTTCAAGCCCTGCATGAAGATACATATTGATATGCGAACTAATTGATAAATTAAGAGGGTTGGTGATCGAATCATAAACTTTTTTAAAATAACTAGGTGCCATAGCAAAGTGATAATAAATATTAAAATACTGCGTCTTGATTATTGGCAATCTAATGTACATATTCAGCGAATGCGCATTGCCTAACATTTCAGGATTATTGAATAATGTGATATTATATCCAAAACCAATATCAGGATAATTATATAATTGTGCCCATTCCTTCTTACCATTTGTTGGAAAAGTGACATTCAATTCATAAATTGAAACTTTCCCCTTTACCAGAGGATTAATTTTAGGACTATGTTTTAAAAGATTGCCATTATGGTACTTGAGTTCTATATAATATTCCCTTTCCTGCGAAAATGATTTTATAAAAAATAAAAAAACTATGAACATTATTAATAATCGTATTTGCATATGATTCTGAATAAAATCTTTACCGCGATAAAAGTTGTCAGATAATATTTTATGTTTTATTAACAAAAATAGGAAATCATTTTTAAAAGTTATTTTATAAGGAATAGATTATATTTGCAATTAATATTATTAACTCAATATGATTTCATTATTAAAAAAAGAAATAAATACTTTCTTCAGTTCAATTACGGGTTATCTGGTTATAATAATTTTTCTTCTTTTAAATAGTCTGTTTTTATGGATTTTTCCGGGTGAATTAAATATACTTGACAGTGGCTATGCCAATCTTGACACACTTTTCTACATTGCCCCATGGGTTTTTTTATTTCTGATTCCGGCAATAACAATGAAAAGCTTTGCCGAAGAAAAAAAAACAGGCACTTTTGAATTACTCCTTACACGTCCACTCTCATATTACGAAATAATTACAGCTAAATATTTTGCAGCAGTAATTTTATGTATTATTTCACTTATACCTACAATTATTTATTATCTTACAGTATATTTTCTGGGCAATCCTGTCGGAAATATCGATAACGGAGCTTTCTGGGGATCATTTATCGGATTGTTTTTATTAGCATCGATATATGTGTCAATTGGTATTTTTACTTCTTCCATTACCGATAATCAGGTTATTGCTTTTATTCTGGCAATTATTTTATGCTTCCTTCTTTACTCAGGATTTAATTTAATTTCTTCATTATTTTACAATGTCAATACTCAAAATTTTATTTTGCTTATTGGAATTGATGAACACTATAAATCTGTTTCACGCGGAGTAATTGATTCGCGTGATGTTATTTATTTTTTAAGTGTTATTTACCTATTCCTATTTTTAACAAAACTTTCAATTAAAAAATCATAGAAATATCAATGAAATTAGAAATTTTCAGAAAAAATAAAACTTTATACAGTATAATTATAACAGTACTAATAATTTTATTGGTAAACTGGATTTCACAAATTATTTTTTTCAGAATTGACCTTACCTCCGAAAAAAAATATTCCCTTTCAAAACAAACTAAAACTATTCTTAAAGAATTAAAAGAACCAATTTTAATTAAAATTTATCTTGAAGGCGAATTGCCAATAGCTTTTAAAAAGTTAAATAATTCAATACAAGATATGCTTGATGAATTTCAGGCTTATGCCGGCAGCAATATTCAATATAAATTTATAAATCCATACGATATTATTGACCGTAAAGAAAGAAATAAACTTTTCAGCTCTCTTGTTGAAAAAGGCTTAAAACCGGTTAACATAAACGCAAAAGACAAAGACGGAGGAAACATTCAAAAAATTATTTTTCCGGGTGCTATAATAAATTATATCGAAAAAGAAATCAGCATAAATATTCTTGATAATAATCCCGGCTTATCGGCCGAAGAAAACCTTAATAGTTCGCGCGAGAATCTTGAATATAAATTCATAAATGCAATATATCAAATAAAATTAAAAGAAAAACCTGCAATTGCCTTTATTGAAGGACACGATGAACTCGACGAATACTCTGTCGATGACATTACACAGGAACTATCAAAGTACTATAAAATTGACCGTGTAAAAATAAACGGAATTAACCATATTCTTGACCCTTACAAATTAATTATAATTGCCAAACCAAAATCCAGATTTCCCGAAAAAGATAAGTTTGTTATTGATCAATATATCATGAACGGAGGAAAAGTTATTTGGCTTATTGAAGAAACCGATGCAGAATTTGATAATTTATCAGAAAACGGATCAATTATTGCACAAATGAGAGAAACCAATCTTGAAGATCAATTGTTCAGATACGGAATCAGAATAAATCCTTTTATTGTCGAAGACAAGCAATGTTTGATTATTCCTGTTAATAATTCATTACCTGGTTATAATTCCAATTTTGTGCCTGCTATGTGGCCATATTCGCCTTTATTAGCTGGCCAGCAAAATCATCCGGTTTCACGAAACCTTAATCTTATTAAATCCGAATTTGCTAACAATATCGATACTGTTGGTGAAAACAAAAATATTAAACATACAGTTTTATTAAAAACTTCTTCAAAATCACGCTGCAGGCAAATTCCAATACAGATTAATCTCTCCGAAGCTATCAATGCTACACCAATACAAGCTTATAACAAATCCAATCTGATAATCGCTATATTATCAGAAGGTAACTTTGAGTCGGTATTTAATAACCGAATTATCGACAATTTTATAGACTCATCAACAAAATTTATCTCTATAAGTAAACCAACTGCAATGATATTTATATCAGATGGCGATATAATTAAAAATAATATCAGATTCTATAACCAAAAAATCCTTATCGAACCTCTCGGATATGACAGATATAGTAATCAGACATTCGGAAATAAAGAATTTTTGCTCAATGCAGTCGATTATCTTATTAATCCATCAGGCCTTATTAATCTTAGATCAAGAGTATTAAAAATCAGACTTCTCGATAAACAAAAAATACAAATCAATAAAATCAACATCCAATTAATAAATACCGTATTTCCTTCTGTTGTAATTATCATAATTGGATTAGGATGGTTTTTTATTAGAAAAAGAAAATATACCCGATAAATGAAAAAACTTTTTTATATAATTCTCGCTATTTTAATTCTATTTATCGCCATTATTATTATTAATAAAAATTTTTATAATGTTTCACACATCGAAAGACTATTTAAAATAAAAGCTGCCGATAGCGTAAAAATAAACAAGATTATACTTAAAAATAATAATAAAACAATAATATTAGAAAAACAAAATTCTGAGTGGCAACTGAATAATTCATTTAAGGCAGATAATCAATGTATTACCGATTTTTTTAATGTACTTTCAAAACTCGAACTACATTCAATACTACCAGAAGGGTATTCTGAAAATTTTTCGGAAAATAAAAATACAAAAGTTGAATTGTATAAAAATAATAAGTTATGGAAATTATTTTACATAAGCCCTTTTGATAGCTCGGGTAATAAACTTATTTTTAAACCATTAAATAAAAATAAAACCTTACTGCTTGAAATTCCCAATAGAAAATTCAATTTGTATGCCTTTTTTACAACAAATTATACTTACTGGTTAAACAAATTACTGATAAATTATTATCCTTTTCAAATTGAAAAAATAAAACTCGAATATTCTGCTGATACATCAAGCTCATTCGAAATTATTATAAAAAATAATCAATATATTGTATCCCCGATATATCAACAAAAAAATACAGTAAATATTGATTATAAAAAAGTATCATTGTATTTTGGTTTTTTTTGCAACATTTATGTTGATAAAATTCTTGAATGTGATAAAACAGTAAAAGATTCAATAATAAATTCAATCCCTGTTTATAAAATGTATATAAAACCAAGACAAGACATTGAGAGACAATATAATTTTTATCAGATAAAAGAGAAAAAAGTAAATGAAAACGGAAAAATAATTGATATAAATCCATACTACTGCTATGTAAATATAAAAGGAGATACAACGGTTTTTTATATAAAATATATTGAAATTGACCCGATTATAAAAACATTAAAATATTTTAATAAGGAATAAAATTAAATTTTTTGCTTTTTGGTAGCAATAATTTTTTTTGTAATATTGAATTAGAATTTTTAAAACAAAAATATAACATATTAAATTGATTAATAGATAAATAAAACTTAAAAGAATGAAATTTATAGTATCAAGTACCGAATTATTGAACCGTTTACAGGTTATCAACAGGGTAATAAATGCAAAAAATACATTACCCATATTAGATCATTTCCTTTTTGAATTGAGTGGAAATGAACTGAAAATCACAGCCAGTGATTTAGAAACAACACTTACAACATCGATGAATCTTGAAAACGCTTCAGATGATGGTATAATAGCCATTCCGGCACGCCTATTAACCGACACTCTTAAAGAATTTCCTGTTCAGCCATTAAATTTTGATATAAATCTCGAAAACAATGCAATTTTAATAAGCACTGAAAACGGAAAGTATACCATTATTGGACAAAACGGAAATGACTTTCCACAACATCCTAAAGTTAAAGAAGAAAAGAAATTTTCGATTACTGTACCATCCGAAGCCATTTTAAATGGAATTAATAAAACCATATTTGCTGCAGCTGAAGATGACCTAAGACAAGTAATGAACGGAATATTTATAAATTTTTCGCCCGAAGCATTAGTTTTTGCGACTTCCGATTCGCACCGCTTAATCGAATACAAGCGTACCGATATTAATGCCGAAGATGAATCCTCATTTGTTTTTCCCAGAAAACCAGCATCAATTTTAAAAGGTTTATTGTCGAAAGAAAGTGGTAACGTTATTATCGAATTCGACGATAAAAATGTTTCATTTACTTTGCCTACATATAGTATGATTTGCAGGTTAATTGAAGGTGTATATCCCAATTATAAAGCCGTAATACCTACCGATAATCCTTATAAATTGATAATTGACCGTGTTGCCATACTTAATTCACTTCGTCGTGTTTCTGTCTTTTCTAATGCAGCAAGCAATTTAATCAAATTTGATATTAAAAATAATCAGCTTACTGTTTCTGCACAGGATTTGGATTTTTCAATATCTGCTTTCGAAAATCTTAATTGCCAGTATGACGGCGATGATATGGAAATCGGTTTTAAAGCTCCTTTCCTGATTGA
>Ga0123519_10016723_pt1 | contig 10155 bp, 7 predicted proteins | sample YelNatPaOPRAMG02_FD_87396 | JGI IMG/M metagenome (GOLD analysis project Ga0123519, IMG submission 87396) | Hot spring microbial communities from Yellowstone National Park - Yellowstone National Park OP-RAMG-02 (version 2) | ecosystem: Environmental > Aquatic > Thermal springs > Hot (42-90C) ...
CTCAGCTTACTTGGGATGAGATTTTGAAGTTCATCTATTGTCGGCTGAACCTTTATAAAGAACACAAAGCCCATCACGAGCAATGGGATTCCGCTGGAAAATGGTTGTATGACATTAGCACAAGACTATCAATAAACGCTGCCGACTTTACAGATACTGTAAAGACCGCCATGGAGAATTATGTACGTGCTAGTAGGAGGATTGATAAATGAGGCGTACTCTTTCCGTATGCACTGGAGACTGTTTTATTTGCCCGGCGAAACCTTCCGAGTGCTGAAGGAGATGCGACAATTCGGCGAATGCCGCACCCGCCGCTTGGTGTTGGAGGCATGGGAGAAGCTTCGCGGAATGAGAAATGTCGAATACGAGTGACTGGCTATTTGTAATCCCTGTTCGAAACCTCAGGATTGAGAAGGAGCTCCACCAGAGGGTGGTAATCGGGCGGGTTGAATTCATTCGCCCTGATAAACTGGCCTACATGCGAAGACAATTCCGTATAGCTTATAGGATCTCCGAGTTATGTCGTACTGATCCCCACTTTCGCAAAATAGTGGGAGGGGAAGAGGCATTGGCAGTGCTTCATGTTAAGCTTAAAAAAGGGCAGGACTTTAAAGAAGTCATACCCGAATGCCTACAAAGAGTCAGAGATGCCACGGCGATCCTTTCCCTTTCACGCTGTGTTTATTCCCGAAGGAGATATCGGGAAATCTTCGGCATCGGTGTGCAATCTGCACGTGCATGGCAAGAATACGCCTTCTTAGAAAAGGGTGCTGCCCCCACGAAACTGGGACCGAGGCCTCTCTTAGGCGGACAGCTCGAAGGAGCGCACAATCCCTTTATACTAGATAAAACGTGGTGGAATTTTCATAGCAAACATGGGTTCTTCTTTGCGCTTCTAGATGTTCTCTACGGCAGCAAGACGAAAGAAGTTAGCTGCAGTTGGCGTGAGAGGTTAGAGCGCGCTGCTTTATTTGCCGGTCGAGGCTGGCAGACTCCAGATCCAGTGGTGGCCTTTCTCTATAACATCTTCGCTTTAGAAAGCTTATTGTTGGAAAGCGGTGGAAGGACAGAGGATCTGGCAAAACGAGTAGAAGCATTCCTCGGTTGGGCCGGTTTTTGGGGCCAGGACGAGCGCTTCAGGGAGAAGATAGAAGATATGCACACGGTTAGACATGAAATAGTGCATCAAGCTGACACTTCTAAATTTACCATGGATCACTTGCTCTTTAGTGATGACCTTGTCTTCAATCTCTTTCTTAACCTCGTAAAGCACGTTAGATTGTTCAAGAAGCAGGAGGATGTGATCGATTTCTGCCGCAAGGTTGAGGCGGAGCGGATCTTAGGACTGAAGTCCAGAGTTAGACCAAGGAGCTTTCGCGCAATGGCTCCCCGATATACTGACAAGGACAAGGATGAAATATGAAAGCGTCTCGACAAGGAGGCGATCAATGTGCTGGAAGAATTCACAATCCGCTTTAAGCTGGATAGGCCTCTACCACGGACCATTCGCAGTTCGTTCCCTGACGGCGTCGACGTGTACGGGGAACTTGGAGAGGACTCAATTCTAGTCAGGCACGTCAAGGCCAAAGACTCCAAAGAAGCCAGGGACAAGGCACTCCCACTCGCAAATGCCGTGCTGGATGAGTATTGCTTCAAATTTGACTTTGCTACTATGATCCTCCCCACGCCTTGGGGCGCTGAAAATTCCGATGGAAAAATGTGGTGGGTAGACGAAGATAAAGGCTCTGGTTTTGATGCAAATTATGAGCTCGAAAAAAGATCAGCTGACGGCATGCTGGTTGAGAAACATTCATTATCAGATCCTGTGGAGATTATGGTCGGCGCTTGCGACTACTTGCAGTTCTTCAGAAAAGGCCGTTTGAGCGAGGAGAAAGGAGATTGGTTCGACGCATTTCGGAACTACTTCCTTGCTATAGAACGGATTTTCACAGCATCCACAAGTGGCGAAAAGAACTCGGGACTAAAGTCACAACTAGAAGCAACGCTTAAGCAATGTTTCGGCGATCAGAAAGCCCTTGACCGCCTCCGGCAACAGGCGACTTCCTGTGAGAGTTTTGTTGAGCGCACCGGTGACCTTTATGCTGACGTGGTGGAATATCTTTACCGCGAGATCCGATGTCAAGTAAATCATGCGAAGGCTGGTGATACCTACAAAGTGCCTTGTAACCCTGCTAATGAAGCAGAGGTAAAGGCAGCTGTCCCCCTTGCCCGATATGTAGCACGAGAGCTTATCAACTGGTATCGAGAAAAACAGTACTAGCCACCGCTTTAGAAACAGGGTCTTTGGCATAGCGTAGCATTTATTGTGTGTGATCAACGTAGCTTCCCATTGGGTTTTCGCCAATCCTCGTGGTCTACCAATATCGCGCTATAACTAAACTCCCTCTTCAGTCCTTGCAAGCCTTCAAACTTTCCTTACCGCTCCAGTCTCCACTGCGAAGGTACAGGTAACGCCACCCTACACCGGTTGCCTCGCTGACACACTCACACCACTTTCGTGCAGCAGCGTTCTTATCAGGAACCTGAATTTCCTCTCTCCCCTTGGTCTCGACAAGATAAAACCCGCCTTCGGTTTTCACGATAAAATCAGGATAAAACTTTCTCCACTTCTTTTCAGACGTGTCATAGTACCTAACCCCCAGCCCTACCACGTTAGGGACGTTCTTAATAAAAGAAACCACGTCTTGTGCCTTATCCAAGAACCTTACGAAGTCACCCTCCATCTCGTTATCGACCGGGCATGAAGGAATTCTTCGTTCTTCCTCACCGTTGTGGGAGATTCTTACCAGTAGGCTCTTCTGGGAGTCTACAAATTCGCGGTTCCATGGGAATCCCTCTAAGTCTTCAAGGCGCACCTTCCGTGTTACTTCCGCCCTCGATAAGAAGGCGAAGTTGTTCAAAACAGGGCGCGCCCTGTTCTCTATGTCTTGCCGAATCTGACCGTACCACCCCTTGCTGTACAAGAATTTCAGGACCTCCTCGTTAATATCTAGCGGCTCGTCAAAAAGCCTCTTTCTTATGTACTCTTCAAGGGCTTCCAGGATGGTGCTGAAAGCATGCGGCAGAGGGATTACCTCCTCCAGTTCCTCCGCAAGCCGAACCAGGGGAACAACAGGGATTCCGAAAGGCGTCTCAATTTTTCCCTTATCCAGTATGCGTCCACTGAGCGTTACAACCTCGTACTTATACTCCCGCCTAAACTCTTCCACCTCAGCTTTTTTGAAGACCTTTTGAGGAAGAGAGCCAAATAAATCAGCAACTATTTGCTTCAAATCTATGTCTTCCACAAATGAAACGGACTCAGCTTGTGGAATTTCAAACTTCATGGATTCCGGAACTTCTAATCGCGGGTTGAACGATATAAAGAACTTCTGCGAAGCCTCCGGAAGCTTTATCCCTTCCATCAGCTCAAGTTGGTCCAGCACCCGCAAGAGCCCAGGAGGTCCCACAACCTCCAGCACGTTCACCCATTGCTCCGTATCAATCCCCCAGTCGGGGAAGAGCTTTCTCAAGCCTCTCCCGATTACCTGCTCAGGGAGGACCTCTCTTTCCGAGGTATATGACCGAAGGCCCAGGATAACTGTGACCGACCGCACATCCCAACCCTCATTGAGCATCATCACGCTGCTGATGACCTCAATGGGATTGTCCGGTTCGTCCAATCCTCGGACGAGTTTGAGCGCAAGCTCACGGTCCAGTTCTTTTTCTTCGCCGTTTATCAGGATTCTAGACACGATTTCCTTTCCCCCCGACTTGAGCTGAGCTTTCCACTCGTCCAGTTCCGAGTGAATGAGGATCATGTTGGCCGGACTAATGTCGGGTTCCTTTAGCAGCTCCTCATATATTGCCTCAGCGTTTTCTGTCTCATCCGCCATGATGAAAAGTACAGATTTTTTTCCGAGCTCCCTGAGCTTCGCCCGGTGTTTTCGCCAACGGTCAAGCGCGGCGTCGATGTAAGGGCGGAAATCCTCGATGTAGAACCCCTTCTTCACAGGTGGCGCGTCGTGAAGGACAACCTTAACCGGGTACTTAACGATTCCCGTCTGCAGGGCCTCGCGAAGTGAGAAGTCGACGATAATCCAAGGAAACAAAGCACCTTTCTCGTCCTTTGGCGTAGCGCTGAAGTCCAGTTCCATGAAAATACCCTTGGAGAAGCGCTCCAAAAGGGAATCATGTAAGTCCCAGAGGTAGTTCTGCCACCGACTCTCCTCTCGGTGAATGTGGTGAGCCTCGTCCTTCAGGATCATGATGCCGGGATAATGGTTGAGGATTTCCCACAACTTGATTGAAGTCGCCTTATAGGGGTCCTTTCCGGGATTTGGAACCCCGAAGACAAACTCCACCATATCCTTTTCTTCCTTTTGTCGTGTGTTATCCCGGAATTCGATTTGATGGATGTTGGTGACGAAGATTACCCCTTCATCCTCTGGTGGCGGGAACCTGTCTGCGTCAGAGAAAGTGTCCCGGGTGACTACGCGCACCTTGAAGTTTTTCCTCCAATCCTCCGGGACGAGGTGAAACTCATCGAAGATGGCTAAACTCTCCAAGTCGCGCCGCAGCCGATCGTAAACGACGATATTAGGGGCCACGAACAAAAAAACCGTGTGAACCTGTCCCTATCCTCCCAAAGGTAGTTAAAGAAAGACCACACGCTGAGCAGAGCCATGACCAGGGTCTTTCCAGAGCCAGTGGCCATTCGAAAGGCATAGCGTGGATACCTGTCGTATTCGGCATATCCCCTAAGCATAAAAGCGCCATACCGCTCGATAAGCTGGGTCACCTTTGTGATACCCTTGACTTCGTACAGGTAAACCAGTGTTTCTACCGCTTCTCGCTGCGAGAACCAGAGAACCCGCTCTCGTGGATACTTAAACCAGAAATTCAAAAGGGACTGCGTGGTTTCTGAGACGCCCGGATACCCTCTCTCCCGCCACTCCTTCACTTCACGGCGCAGGTTGTTCACACACAGGGCTTCCGATGGGAATCGGGCGTAGGGATTTCCATTCTTACGCTGCTCATTTGCCCACGCGATCCCGTTGAGAATGTACTCCTTGAACCTTCTCTGCGCCTCGTCAAGGTACCGCGTGTCAAATCGACATTCCCTCGGGTAAGGATCAAGCAATGAGTCGGGCGGAACAAATGTGATGTCCGAAGGAAGCTTTTGTATCTCGAAGGCGGGCATCCCCTCATCGCTTTTTCTTCTTCTCGGCATCGCTTACTCCCTTACTGTAATGTTTAATTCTCGAGAAGTCTCACCGCCGAAAATGTCCGTAACTTTCACCACTACCTTATAAGTCCCAGGTTCGGGATAGGTGTGGCTGGCGCAAACTTCTACATTGCCCTCTCCAGGCTTTTTGTCGAAACTCACAAAGTCATGCTTGAATACAATCCCATCGTAGTTCCAGTCCACGGCCCAGTAGTTAATGAGCGGGGCAAAGTAGCGCTGCCTCTGAGCGTCGCTCGTAGCTGCCTCTATCCTTTTACGAATCTCCCCCTCCAGGTCCTCATAGCCGTGCGGGAGCCTCACCCAGAAGTCCTCGATGGTGATGAACACCTTTAATCCTTCCTTCCGAACATCCAGCCTAAGATAGCCTGGTTCCACGAACCGTAGATGCTTGCGCACGTCCTCCGGGAAAGCGTAGTCTAAATGGACAGCATCGGAACGGCTAAATCCGCATTTTTTCAAAACTTCTTCGACTCGACTCAAGGGGGGTATGTGGAGGAGCTTGAGCCGTACGCTCTGTCGCTCCCCAGTAGTCCTTGGCTCGCTCAAAGGTGTCTGGAGCCCAGTCCCAGCCGAGGATGACCAGTGTCCAGCCCTCTCGGAAGAAGGGGGTCTCCTGGAACTCCTTGATTGCTTCCTGGATCTCGGCGGGCGTCACAGGAAAGTGGCCCTGACCCACGTGGAGTACCTCTTTCTCGCGTTCCCGCAGTCCGTGGAGGTGGCGGAAAGGCTGCTGTATCAGTGAAGCACCATAGAGGTTCAGCACGAGACGAACGGTGTCGGCGTGGTTCTTCATCCGGTCGGTCAAGTAGGTGGCTATGGCCACCAGGTAGAAGGGACGACAGGGCTTCTCATAGCGAGGACGGTTGCTTTCGTCTTCCACCCGGATGCCCACCGCTTTGGAGTTACCGATGTCCAGAAGGCGTTTTCTTGTCACATGAATGGCGTACTTGGACATATCACAGCACACCCAGCGCCTGCCGAGTTTCTCGGCAACCGCTGCCAGTGTGCCAGAGCCACAAAAGAAGTCAGCCACAATGTCGCCTTCATTTGAAGATGCGAGGACGATGCGTTCAAGGAGACGTTCGGGTTTTTGGGTGGGGAAATCTACCAATTCGTCACGCCACGCGGAGATGTTAGATACATGGGTCCACCAGTCTTCGGGGACTTTACCTCTTTCATGAATTTTTTTTAACCGTTCTATTTCATTTTTATATTTAACACCGTGAAGCCCCCTTTCTGCAGTAAAGGCCGCTTTATAAGGGACTCTAACAGCATCAGCATTAAAAAGATAATTAGCTGTTTTTGAGTATCGCAGAATAATGTCATGTTTGTCGGGAAAATCTTTAGTTGCTTGAAGAGGTCCAGTATAACACCAGACAATTTCATTCCTAAAATTTTCCCTCCCAAAAATCTCATCCATCAAGAGTTTCACATAATGCACCATTCTGTAATCCAGATGCACATAGATTGAGCCATCGTCTGCAAGAAGTTCTTTCATCAAAACAAGCCTGTCGTACATGTAGTTGAGGTAAGAGGATATTCTTTCCTCTGGTGTTTTTCCGCCCCACATGTCACGGTAGGCCAGTTCCTCCATGATAGATGGGGATTTGACAATTTCGTTCTGGGACATCAGCTCACGCCAGGATTCGGGCATCGGAACCTTGAAAGAGAAGTCCGCACCGGTGGCGAAGGGCGGATCTATATAAATGAGCTTGATTTTGCCCCGCAGATTGATCCGCTCCCCATTAATCCCAATCCCTTGGAGCAGAGAGGACATGGCAAGAAGGTTATCTCCCCAGATGAGGAGGTTTTTCCAGTCCTTTGGATAATTTTGTGGCCACTCTTCTTGCGGGAAAAAAGGCTGTTGGGTCTGTTTCTGAATGCCCAAAAGTTCAATGCGCTGGAAGGGGAGCGAAAGACGGTTCACCTTGCGGACAGGTCCATAGTTCTCGTCTGCACTTTCTCGTGTAAAATTTTTTGTCCTTTTCCCATCCCACAAAAGTTCAACCCAGCCGCTCATATTTTGCCCCCTACTGCGGCTAATTTTTGCTCATGGTAAAGTTATTAGCGAATTTTGCGAGTCGATGCAACTATGACTTCAAGGTCCCGGTCATCTTGGCTAGAAAGCCCCAGATGACTAAGTATACTAAAAAATTACAATAGCCCATACCCATCTCCTGGGACTGGATGGAACCTGAAGCGCCTCACCATCAGGGGAAGGTAGCTAACCAACGCTTGGGCGGATAATGAAGACGATGCAGCCCGACTGTCGGCAGAACTGTTTGGAAAGATCAGGACTTTTTTAGACGCACACCAGTATGGCCGGGCTTGTAGAGCCCTTTGTACTAAAATAGTGCAAGATGGCCAAGATTATGGCGAGCCGTGCGCTAATTCTGGCTCTATGGGCTACGGTGGTAGTCAAGCCTTTGCGTTTTGCACCAGGAAAACTATGTTTCTGGCAGTAGTTTTCATGAAGCTTGCTCGCCGAATTTAATCCCAATGTCTATTTCATGCTCGTCGCAATATCTTCTCACTTTATCCATAAAGACTGCAGCTAATGACTTTCTTACCTTTAAAGGACCATGCAAATAGTCAGCCTTGATCTCGCTCAAAAACCGCCAAATCACCTCTTCTGGCAAACCTTTCACAATCTTCCAATAAGTTGGTCTGCTATGCTTATCACCTGTAATACGCTCTATCTCTTGGATTAGGTTCTCTTTTACAAAATCCTCGTAAAAGATCTCTTCAACATCTATTCCTGATTTCAGCGAGGGTTGCAGTTCCGCTATCCTTTTTCTTGCTAAGACCATTTCTTGCTTAGCGCGCTCCCCAGGATAATAAAGGATCCTCCATGGTGCCTCTTCACATAAGGTCCTTTTATTCGTTCCTATCCATTGCACTCTTGAGAACCATCCTGTCTCTTTCAGAACTTTATGAGCTCTATCAAGCACGCGCTTAGCATCTGAAAGATATTTTTGTGACATTATTGGAAGGAGTTGGCAAATCTCCGGATAGGAATAAGAAATATATTCACTATCTTCCAAAGCATAAAGCTTTCTTCCAGTAAGTTCATAGATCCTTTGGGCAAGTGGTGGTAAGCTGAGCCAATAATCATAATCTATTGGGCAAACATAAAAGGCTTGCAAACTCCAAATAAAAGGAATGTGAAAATGTAAGTAAATACTGTCAGCATATTCTCCATTAGGTAAGCTTTCCCCTTTCCAATAAACGCTCCAAAGTGTAAAGCTTCCCCCAATAGCATCAGGTTTCTCTTTCCAATACTCTTTTTTATCCTTAAGATAAAAAACCTCTGCATAGATGCTCGTTTGGCTAATGCGCAACAAAGATTCCTTTACCAACTTTTTATTCTTCCCTGAATCCTGGATTTTCATGGTTTGACAAATCCTTCTTAAAGAGCCGAGCCTCCAAATTGGTGGCGGTGGTATCCCCTCATCGCTCACGAGCTTTAAAACAGTAATAAACACCTTTTTGTCAAAAGGCCTTGGATAGCCGAACTGAATGCTCGGGTTCACCATCCATACTCTTTTTGTTCCATCAGGCATCAGGACCTCACAAACGATATGACTCTTCTTTCTTTTAGCGGCTTCCTCAAGAAGCTCATCAAGCCTGTTATTCAAGAGCAGATTAAATGGGTATTTGAGGAGGTTTGTCTCAACCAAAGCAAGCCCCATCTTATAGACGTAAAGGTGTTCCTCCTCTTCTGCCCAGAAGTCTGGCTTCCTCATGTCTTTCCAAGACATTTTACCGCGTTCCCCTATCCAAACGTTAATTTCCAAACGTTATATTTCTAATCCTATGCCCGCCTAGAAATTTAGTTCCAAAGCATATTTCCTCCCTTTCCTCTCGACTCAAAGTGCCCGACCTCTCGACTCAAAGTTCCCGGGTTTATCCACGGTTTTCGACTCAAAGTGCCCGGTAGTTATCCACAGGCTTTTTGTGCGCATGCCTACATTGTTTTCCATAAGAACGTTTTCACGATTCCATCCCCGCTTCCTTGAATACCCTTACTAAGAAGCTGTCTTGCTTTTTCTCGCTGAACTCCTTTAATGCTTGCTGAAGTGCAGCTTCCACGATATCGGACTTCGTGATCTTTTTTTTCGTCAAGCTCCTTATCTCCACTTGTACCCTATCTAAGGCTTCAATAAGTGAAGAAGAAATATAGTAGTTTACTCTTTCCTTTTGCTCTTCAATTTTTATGTTTTTAAACTTTTCAGTTTTTATTTCATGAAGTTTTGTAGCTTCTAAGTTTTCACTTTTTTCAGTTTTTATGTTTTTGCGTTCTTCAGTCTCAACTTCTTCTGCTGGCGATGAGAAGAAGGCGTCTAATCCCTTAATTTCCTTTCTCCTCATCCTCGATCACCTCCTTAGCAAGCTGCTTATAAGCCTTTGCGGCCTCTGAGCTAGGGGCAAAGCTCAAGATTGATTCCCTACTATAAGAAGCGTCTGCAAACCTTATGGTTCTGTTGATGATTGTTTTATAAACCTTTTCCCCAAAAAGCCTCTCGAGCTCTTCTGCAACTTCACGGTTATGAAGTGTTCTTCGGTCATACATTGTTCGTAAAATTCTTATTTCAAGTTTTGGGTTATATCTTTTACGCACTTCATTAATAAGAATATTAAGTTGTTTTAATCCAACCATTGCCAAAAATTCTGCTTGTACAGGAACAATAACACGATCAGCGGCAATAAGGGCAATAATTGTTAAGACACCTAGTGAAGGTGGACAATCGAGCAAAATGTAATCATATTTTGGCTTTATTTTCTCAATTGCTTTTTTCAAAGATGTTTGCCATTCATCCATTCTCAAAAGCTCAGCCTCAGCCCCTGCAAGGTCTAAGCGGGATGGGATAAGATCGAAGTTATCATTTTTGGTTTTTAAGATAATC
>Ga0123519_10016726_pt1 | contig 10154 bp, 14 predicted proteins | sample YelNatPaOPRAMG02_FD_87396 | JGI IMG/M metagenome (GOLD analysis project Ga0123519, IMG submission 87396) | Hot spring microbial communities from Yellowstone National Park - Yellowstone National Park OP-RAMG-02 (version 2) | ecosystem: Environmental > Aquatic > Thermal springs > Hot (42-90C) ...
CTGTAATAGAGAATAGTGAGAATAGAAGAGGTAAGGCAAATGTAGAAGTAAAGTATCGTTCTCAAGATGGCTGATAATTGATACCAGGTTTCCATAAATATATGTGGATTAAAAATTGGGCAAAAAGTGCAAGGCCTTTTCAGCCCCCGCTAAAACTACAAGAGCCAAGATTGCAATAAAGAAAACATACCATATCCGATTAAATGATTTTGTCATTTCTTTTGTAGCTTGAGTATTAGCCTCTATGGCTTCAGCGTGAAGTTTATTTTGGTCATTTAATTCTTTCAAAACCATAGAAACACTATCCAAGTATGAGTTAGTTTTTTCATTTAAGTCTATGAATTTTTCGATTAACTGGTCTTTGGTCATAGGTTTATAAAAAATTTAACAACAAAGCCGTAAATCTAGTTGCCTCACTACCATATGATACTAGGCTATTATTAGTGGAGTGATATGAAGCCTTAACCCAAGCTGACGACTTAGCTGTATTGAATATCCTAACTTCGTCAATAATTCCATTTATGTATGTTGTTGAATATAGTAGCAGTGTGCCTATATTGGTGGCATTGGCGTGGCGAAGCGATCCAGAAGAGCAACTATTACTTGACGTTAATGAACCATCGACGTAAGCATATACGGTTGTTCCATTCCTTACCCCTACCAAGTGATGCCAGTTTGTGTCTAGGGAACTAAAACTAGCGCTATATTCTGATGATGGAATGTAGATATAAAATCCATTCTGAGATGTCCCCCTCCTCAAACCAGCTCCCCACCCACTTGATGGACTATCGCTACCAAGTGATATAGCTGTCGCATACACACTTTGCGAGGTGTTTGAGAGTTTAACCCAAGCTTCCAATGTGACATTACCCGTAATGTTAAGGCTGGACGAGTCGGCAATGCTTATATAGTCATTGCTACCATCAAAACTTTGACCCCTAGCGATTTTAGCATCGGTTTCTGTGGGTTGATCAGAAGAGTATTTGGTGCCGTTATTTGCATTGGAACTGCTATCCTTGATTGAAGACGAGTTAGGATTATCGTTCATATGGGTAACAAGAACCGTATCAGATGCCCAAACATTGGTTGCGTCAGAACCGTCAGATGCAGATGAATTACCATAATACATATAAAAATATGTATCTACACTGCTTGACACAGAAGGAATTTTTACCCAGTATTCTGCTAATTGGCTAGAAGAATTGTGTCTTTCCCTTTCATACTTAAGTTCTGTAACACCATCACTTTCGGTAAAACGAATGTCATTACCACTTGAAAGAGCTTTACCGAAATCAAAATTTGATGAGGTCAAAGAGACCAAAACTGGAAAATTGGTCAGATCAGAATCTACTTTTGACGAGTCTATCGTTATTTTTTTTCTATATTTCCAGCCAGATAGCCATCCCATACATTTTAAGCAAATTTCGTTCCTGCACCATACCAAGTAGAACCTACATATCTCAATACAATTAAGTTCATTTTTGAGGCTGTCGTTGTCCAGGTTGGAGTAGTGTTGTCTTGCCAAATAATAGTCGTGCTAAAAGATATTGTTCTGCCACCCGTTGAGTCTTGCAAAAGAAATAACTCCAAAGCACTACCTTCAACAGGGTTTGAAAGAGTAATAGTAACATTCCCAGTCAAAGTCCCTTTTTGCCTTGTTCCATTAGATGCGTTTATGGTTACACTGCCAGTCAAATTGCCATTGTCATATACATCCGACACTAGTGGATTGGATATTGTTTTGTTGGTTAAGGTCTGTGTTTTTGAGGTAAAAACCACATTACTATCATAAACTGCTTTTGGGGTTACTATTTTTGCATCTTCTGTGCCTGTGTTAATGTCTGAGGCTGTAGCTTTTGCAGTTCCTGAAAAAGATGTGTTGATAACTGGTGAAGTTAATGTTTTGTTTGTCAATGTCTGTGTATCGGTTGTTCCTACCAGATTTCCACTTACCCCGTGAGTAGAGGTTGAAGATGCGTGAGTCGAAACAGCTCCTGCTGGCTCGAAGCTTGAGGCTGAATACCCACTATCTTTTATTAGCTTTCCAGTCGTGCCATCAAAAGCTGCAAAGTTATTATTTATTGCCGATGAGGGACCAATAACATCTCCAGCACCAGTTCCATCTGTTCCTTTATTGCCAGTCCGAGAGAAAAGAACGGACAGAATATCACTTGCCGAGAAACTTCCAGACGAGGAGACGTGGCTGACAGTTACTTTCCTGTATCCCGTTCCATTTACAACCGAACCTGTTATGTTGAAAACTGCGAAATTGTTCTCTGCTCCCCTTTTGGTAATTTTTATTATCCCCTTGACATTTGGGTCTGTCGAGTCGTCCCAAGTATCAATAAAAGAGGAAACATCACCACCGCCGTTTTCAAGGTTATCTGTAAAAATCTGAGTAACAGAGGATATAGTGGCATTGTTAAATTTAAGCTGACCATTTCCAGGGTCGCTATCGGTTGTATCAGTATTAAAAGCATAAAGAAGTCCAGCCGAAACTCCAGCATCTCCTTGAGGCCCCTGAGGCCCTTGCACCCCTTGTGGCCCCTGCGGGCCTTGTGATCCCGTGTCTCCCTTTTGAGCTATTAATTCCCAGTAAGAGGTGTTTGTCGGGGTTTGTCCAGTATTTGCTTGTATACAAACATAAGATGAGCCGTTGTAATAAACGGCGTCATCAACAGAATAAGCAGTTGAGTTAGACCAAGTTCCTCGCCAATTTAGTCCTTTATCTCCTTTGTCCCCCTTGTCTCCTTTTAATCCTTGAGGCCCTTGGGGCCCCTGATCACCAGTATTGCCTTTTTGCGCTACCAATCGCCAGTAGGTTGTATTAGTTGGTGCTGTTCCTACAGGCGGATATAAGATACAGGTATAAGTTGAGCCATTATAGGAGACAGTATCGCTAACCTCATATTGAGTTGAGGCATTATATTCTCCTTTCCACAGCTCTGACCATTTTTTGTCTGCCATAAGCGTTTACACAACGCTTTTACTGATTATAACAAATCAAGATTTTGTTTTAAAACTCCATTTAGTCGCTTCCTCTTGAGAAATCAAAACCATATTCTCACTATTGCTAACCAATATTTGTTTGCCGTCGTGAGTGAGAATACGGGTTCGTTCAAAGGTAGTTGGTATCTTCGACTTATTTTGAGAGGAAGATGATGTTTTTGTTTTGTTTGTCCACATTAGAATTCAACAATTTCCGTATAAATTGAAACAGAACTTGTAATCCCAGTTCCTCCAGCAGGTGCAGTAACATCAACAGTATCATCTTCCAAGAGAATTACTTCTCCATTAGGGACATATACCGTATATCTAGCGTTTGCAGAGCCAGTGCTTAAAACCGTATCGTATGCAGCTCCAGCTCCAGAGTTTAAAGTCACAGTAACTCCGCTGTGAGTTGGAGTATTAGAATAAGCCACTCGCACCTGCAAAAGCCTCCTTACTGCTCCAGTAGGAGTAGAAACGGTTTGAGCCGTATTTGCAGCTGATGTTCCGACTGTTCTTTGTTTATTACCTCTACTCATATTTACCACCTCCTTTTTGACTGTTTATTTCTGTCCCGATTGACGGGACAGAGTAAGCAGTCAACTAGCTATTGACCGCTCTGATGACGGCAAAATTTATTGTCATTGCTGCATCTAAAGCAGCTGATGCGTGAAGGTTTGTAATCACAATGACAAATGAGCCATTAGCCACGCATTTAACCAACACAGCTGGTGTTCCAGCACCGCCATAAGTAGTTGAAACAACCACAATATCGGTAGCTTTGACTTTACTGTTATTGACGGTAAACACTTCCTCAGCACCAGCAGCGGTTGTCAAGGCAACAGTTGTAATTTGCCCTGCATACTTATTAATGGTGACAGGTGTTGATGCTGAAGTTGTCTGTGTTACAGTCCCTCCAACATTTTTACCAGCAATAAAACCTAGAGATTTTCCAACCTCAAGGTCGCCATAAACTCGTAATCCTCTATTTAGTATTTTCATAGTTTTTTACGAGAGCCCTTTTAAAAAGGGTCTTACCTCTTTTTGTCTCACCCCCTTTCGCTTAGTGAGGAGATAATGACGCTTATCTCCTCTAAAGCGAGTCTAGGTTGAGTTACAAACCCCTAGACCAGGGTTCGTTTAGAAGCCGCTTACATCCTGCTCGAGTTTTACAGCCAAGACCGCTCCATCGTCAAACATCTTAGCTCCAACTCCGATGATACCTTTCGGCAAATCGGCGAAGCCTTTTTCTTTGTCGGCGACTTTGAGGTCAACGAACTGCAAAACCAAGTCGATAGCCCCTCGGATCATAAAGACGGCTTGCTGTTTCTGGTTCGCCCAACCATCAGCAGAGGCAGTCAGAGTTTCGCTGACTGATATATCACCAAAGCCTGTGAAGGCCATAGCAGCATCAGCTGTGCAGCGAACATATCTCTTTCTCCTCAGGATAAACTTATCCCTAATGCTGAGGTCAACATAAGTTGAACCAGCTCCAGAGCCACCTTCTACTGCAGCCTTCAAGTTTGCCCTTGAAGCAGCAGCGTTAGCACCAATCAGGACATTGCCAGGAGTTGTACCCAAAGAAGATACAAAAGTAAAGGTGACGCCAGAAATCGTTACGGTATCTCCGTTGGTTGGATTAGTGGCAATGTTCAATGTGGCGCTCCAGGGAAGGTTGTTGTTTTCAACAACAGTCCAACCCATCCAAGGTCCGACGACACCGTTTTCCAGTGTCTCGTCTCCGAGTCGGCTCTCTCTGTCAGCTTTAGCCCTCCTCAGTTTTGCAACTGTTCTTGGGCCAAGAACTGCAGCCCTTAGAGAAGTCTCATAAGGGGCATCGAATGCACCGAGCTTACCTTCTGCCTCCTCAAGGATATCAAGGATATTTGCGCTCGTAACAGTAACAGGCGCACCCGATATCGAGTGGAAGGCATTGGAGATTTGACCCATATAAACCTGCTCCACCCTGTTCATCAAACCTCTGCGGATTGACTCAAGAGAGTGATTGAGTAAGTCATATGGAGTCTGATTTTTCTCGGTGATATCGATCTCCTCAGCAGCGTATTCAAATGTATCAACCTCAAGAGTTTGCTTTGAAGCCTTCTTTTGGTCAAATGTAATATCGTTGTGAGGAGTATAAGTTCCAGTCTGCGGATGAGAGAGGATCGGCTTGTGAGCCTTGCGACCATCCTGACGGATTATGTTTTCGAGCGACTGGTTAGCCAAATACACAGCAGTATTAGCCGTGTATAGATCGGCTTGCAGATCACCCCAAAACTCTTGTCTTATGTCATCCATATTTTCTATTTTTCACCCCCTTTCAAAATTACTCAATTTTAAAAATTGAGGTCAAACTAATTTTGTGAAGTAAGAGAGGTGATTTTGGGGTTTACTGCTTCTGTTGAGCTAGATACTTTTGCCTCGCAGCCCTTGCTTCCTTCCAGGCTTTAATGCCTTCCTCAGTGTTAAAGTCAAAATCCGCAGGATTCAAAGGCTTTGAGGGATCATAATTCATAGCATACGACCCCTTGTTTGAGCGCTTAGGAGTTGCGTTTTTTATCCGCTCCTCCCTTTCAATTTCTTCCTTTCTCGCTTGGATATAAGGAAGTTGCGCTGCCTCTCTTACAGAAATACCTTTTAATTTTGCTAAATCTTTGACTTCGGCTTTCAGTTCGTCAGGTAAAGCAAGTTCTTCAAGTTCTCTTGCCTCCAGACGCTCTGCAAGCTTCTTTTCAATCAAAGATTCAATGTCAGGTGTTTCCTGTGTTTGGGTGTTACCCTCCTTAGGATTTTCCTTCGGTCTCTCGGAAGCTTTAAGGGCTTTTTCTCTCCAGTTTATCTTTTGCTTAATCGCTCCAGATAACTTTTCCCTGTAAGATTTTTCCCTTTCAACGAGTTTGTCAAGAAGCTCGCTTTGTTCCTCAGGGTCTATCCCTAATTCCCCAGCGATTTTACTTCTGATCTCGTCTTCAGCTACTTCCTTTTGAAACTCCTTGTCGGCTTCTAGCTCTTCAGGAGTTACTTTTAAATCTTCTTCTTTATTCTGTTGTGTTTGATCGTCCATAGGACCAAATTTTTGCCAGTATGGCTAATAAAAAAACCGCCCTTTGGCGGTTAAGTCGGGGAGCAAGAAAGCGTTGTGACGAACTTGCACCCCTACTAAACCGTCAAGCTTCACAACGCTTTCTATGTCAATTTGCTGATTTAATTATATCAGATTGTCAAGACAAATGAAACACATATCCACAAGACGGACATCTGATACCTTCTTCAACAAATTTCATTTCAACTCTATAATCATTTTTCTTTGCAAATTCCTCTGCAAGTTTTGCCCACTCCTCTCCGTGCATTTCTAACGAGTATCTTCTTACTTCCCTTCCTTCTTTGTTTATAATAACTGCTGTATTGTAAGAAACCTCTTTGGCGGGAGCAGTCGCTTCGGGTTCACTAGACATTTTTTCTGATTGAGCTAGTGCCTCATCGTTAGCCACCACATCGCTAGAGGCTTCTTTCTCTTTTATTGCTTTTTCAAGGTCTGAACGGGAGACACCAATGTAAGGAAGTCCAAGCTCTTTAGCTTTTTTCTGAAGGTCTTTATAATCCATACTGGTTGTAGTCTATAACTTCAAGATACCTTTGTCAATACTATCTTTTGCTCTTTCTTGCTTAGCTTTTTAAAAGCCTTTTTTGCCATCTTATAAGGCACACCATATTTTTCAGCTTCTTTGCGAAGTAGTTTGTATACTTTTCCACTCATAGGCCATAAAATTTAGACACCTTTTTTCTCCTCTCTTCCCTTTCCCGTTTGATTTTTTCTCTCGGATCGGGATTTTGTGCTTTTCTGATTGCCTCTTCAAGCCAAGCACGGATTTGTTGTTTAGTCGCTTCGTTGCTCATTTTCCTTTTGCATTTGCATACCTTGCTCTTACACTTGCCTCAGCTTTAGCTTTAGTCGTAGAAGAACCAACCACTTTACCAGTTGTAGTTTTGACAATTTTCCAAGGTCTTGAGCCTGAGCGTTTTACAACCTTCCAAGGCATATTTATCACCCCCTATTTACAAGCCAAACTTTTCTTCGGCTTTTTTGATTTCTTCGTCTGTTGGCTCTCTTTTTCCTCTAAATTCAATAAAAGGTTTTAAAATCTCATTCAGCCTGTCTTTAACCTTGCTTCTGATTTTGGCTTCTTCTCCTGCTTGTTCGTTTGATAGATTTTCCAAACCATTAACCGTATCTATTTCTTCTATTTTTTCAAGGACATAATTCAGAAACTCAATGAAGGCTGGGTCCGACTTTAGCTTTTTTATAAGGTCGTCATCCATATACTAATATAGTATCAAACCATATTTAAAAAGTCCAATTTAGCCTCAATAGGGTAGGGTAGAGGTAGTAGGGAAGTGCGGGGAAGTGTTTTTCCGCATAATTAACGCATTTATAATCCATAGTTTTTTTGAATAATGTCCTTTCTTGCTTCTCTTTGTTGCCTTAATACCGCTTGTTTATATTCGTCAATCGGTGCTTCTGCTATCTCAAGTTGCATTGCTAAACTATCAAGCGTGTCATCGTGTGCTCCTTTGGGGAAAACTACCATTTCTTTCTCTAAATCTCCGCATTCTCCTTCAATGTGGAAAATTCCTCCTGAAGCGTAGCGTGGTATAAGCCCTCTAATCCTTACCTCTTTTTGAGTCTTGTTGTGTTTTAACGGCACTATGTTTGGAAACTTATCTCGCCTTAAACATTCCTCGTCCAAAAATGGCTTAATTGCTTTCAAGTAAACTGTCTCCTCAATTCCGATTTTCTCAAATCCTTCATCGTGTAAAGTGAAGATGTAATTTATCAGCTCTTTTGAGTCAAAATGCACTCTCATTGCTTTTAAATTCCATTTATTTTGTTTATCAACATAATTCCTGACAATTCCTGTATAGTCATTGTCTGCTTCTTTTCCACCCGGGTCGATTGTGGCAAATTTACGGGTATCTAAAGCCTCAACCTCAGCCCAAGATCGATATTTTATCCAAGTCTCTTTGAATTCTTGATTTTCTGAAGTAATAGGTGTGCCTTGATACAAAGCTGAAAACTCATAAGGTCCAAGAGTGCTTTCTGTTCTCCTTAACTTCTCAATGGGAAACTTTTCTGGCCATAATGCTTCCCCTTTTTTCCTAAAAGTCTCATCTTCAGTTGCAATTGCAGGAAAGTTGATAATCTTCCATCTATCATAATTTTCAGTATCTTCTGCCTCATCCTGTTTTTGCTTTTCAATTAGTCTCCCCACAAGGTCATCGGTGTGCCAGCGGGTGTTGATAACAATAATTGCAGTTGCACCTTCTTGTCGGGTATAGAAAGTAGAGCGAAACCAATCCCACCTTGAATTACGGATCACTTCCGACTCTGCTTCCTCTCGGTTCTTGAAAATATCATCAACTATCCCAATTTTAAAACCTGAACCAGTAAAAGCACCTCCAGCACCAGCAGCCATATAGCTTCCACCTTCTCCTGTCTTCCAATATCCTTTTGCTTTGGTATCAGCTCTTAATCTTGTTGAAAAGATTTTCTGATATTGAGGAGTTTGCATTACATCTCTTGTCTCTTGTCCAAACTTAGTAGCAAGTTCCCCTGAGTAAGAGGCTACAATAATCGGCCAATCGGGATGGTGGCCAAGAACCCAAGCGGGAAACTTGATGGTGGCTATGTTGCTTTTTCCGTGCCGTGGTGGACATTGAATGATAATTCTTGCATCTTCTCCCCTCTCTACTTTCTCAAGAGCAGATTGCAAGATAGTAGCCAACGACTCGTGAAACCAAGTATCCTGATAATTGCGGTCTATGGCTATCGCAAAATCAATCAGATTTTTCTTTGCTTGATGTATTACTATCGCCTCGCCCTTTTGCAAGGATACGCTCGGCGATTCTTTGGATTTGTTGCTCATCAAAGGTATGGGTTATTTTCCCTTTTACATTTGTCTCCTCCTCCATTCCGTGATTTGCAGACAAAATTAGTTTGGTGATGGTGGGGTTATAATATCCTGCTAATCCTTCGTCTATCAGCCTCTGAAATTGCTCTTGTTTTATCAGTTCCAATCCCTTTGCTACTTTAGGGTAATCTTCTTCCCAATTAAAAAGTGTTTGCTTTGTGACGCCTAAAAAACGAGCAAAGCCTTCAATTGTTGGAAGTTTTACTCTGAGACGAACAACGGGAGAGTGCTTGCCATCCCTCACAACTTCAGTCTCGTCTTGTCGTGAAGCAAGGTATTTTTCTACTTTTTTGAGAAATGTCTTACTGTTGAATTTTGTTGGTCTGCCACCTTTTTTCATAGCGTTATGCTGGGTTTGATAACCTTTCCAACGCTTTAGTCTATTATAGCAAATCTGTTCTAATTGTGCTAAAGTATTATTGATATGGAAGACTTATTTAAGTTGCTAATTTTCCTCTTTGTCTTTGCTCTTGCATTTGTCATTTTAAAACTTCTAAGGAAGATTAAAGGCTGGAATAAACTTGTCGGCACAAGACCGTGGTATAAAGATATTTGGAAAACAATCTCCTTTCTTGCCCTTCTTCAACTTGTGCGATATTTAATCAAGTAGTCTATTTATAAAGCCCCACCCCGATAAGTGATGGGTCAATGCCGTAGCGTTGTGCCAAACCTTGATAGTATGCGTCTATTGGAGCTTGTCGCTGTTGATGAACCTGAAAAACTCGTTCTGCCTCTTTTCTATATGCTGCTCTCTGAGCTGGGGTTAGCCGATCTCCTTTAAGAGCTTTGTTATACTGCAGTCTGATTTTTTCAGGAATACCAGCTGTATTTTCAGCCGTTGCAAATTCACCTTCCCTAACCACACTTCCAGGATCAAGTAACTTCATAAAAGCAAAGATGAGCGAAACATCACCAGCAGCCGTATCGGTGGTATTGATAACTTTGTTATAGGCATTAACAATATCAATCCAACCGTTTTCTTGAGTCCTCTTAAAGTATTCGGTTCGTAGAGTATCAGCAATCTTCATATTCTCCTCACTGACTACACTATCATCTGAAGCAAGCATATCGTAAATTTTTCCTACTTCTTCTAGATCTTTGGTTGATGCTCCGTTGGTGAGAGCTAAAGCTAAAACCTGTCTTTTTGTCAACCCGCCAAAAGGATTTAGTGGGTTTGGTTTGTTTGAAAGTGATGTA
>Ga0123519_10016731_pt1 | contig 10153 bp, 8 predicted proteins | sample YelNatPaOPRAMG02_FD_87396 | JGI IMG/M metagenome (GOLD analysis project Ga0123519, IMG submission 87396) | Hot spring microbial communities from Yellowstone National Park - Yellowstone National Park OP-RAMG-02 (version 2) | ecosystem: Environmental > Aquatic > Thermal springs > Hot (42-90C) ...
AAGAAGTATCGCATCTATAGAAAGAATTTGATGGACAGGTGGTGAGTCTTGTTCTTCTGTTCCGTCTGAAAACGCGCCTTTTATAGCGGTTCTCGAAATGTTTATCAGAATGAAGTTCCCATCATCGAGTTCGGGTGTATTTTCAAAAAACGCAGGATCTACAATACAGGCCCACGCTCGCCATTTCGAACGAGACAGGCTCGAACAAAGCGAGAGAAGCGACTGAGACAACTATATCTTCGGGCGCAGCTTTCCTGCTTTGCTCGAAACGATGCCGAGTAAAGTCCTCGCAAATATAGTCGTTCTCACAAGTTATCACGAGATTGCTTCGCGTCGCTCTCAATGACACGCAAGAAAACATTATCATTGCGAGGAGCCGAAGGCGACGTGGCAATCTCAGCTCGTAGAAATCAATGAGTCTAACCACTATGAAATTCGCGTTTATTTTCGGGAACCAGTATGACGCATCAACAGCTTTTTTGTCCTTGCGAGACCGAAGGCGACGTGGCAATCTCAGCTTACCTCAATTGAGCGTAGAAACTTCTGTCCAATTCACGATTTACTTCGAGAGCCGCCCTATGCATTTGTCGCCGTAAATGCCTGTGTGATTACAGAAGGGCATGGATGGTCTTGGCAAGCCTGTCCAACGAGCGGATGTTGTGGCCAGGAAGGAAGAAGTCAATATAAGGCAGGGCCGTCCTCATGCCTCGGCACGTCGGTTCGTACCCGGGGCCGCCTAGGAGGGGGTTGATCCACAAGAGTTTATAGCAGCGTCTGCGCAGCCGAGCTATTTGTGTATTCAATTCCCGGGGGTCTCCCCGATCCCACCCGTCGGAATAAATGACGACAAGCGTGGAGGCCTCTGCGGTTCCCGCCTCCCTGATTGCATTGAAGTGACTGAGGCATTCACCGATGCGGGTGCCGCCTCCCCAATCCTGAGCTGTCGCAGCAATACGCTCCATTGCCCGACCAAAGGGCACGTTCTTCAGCAGCTCAGTAACCCTGTGGAGGCGCGTTGCAAAGACGTAGGTGTCGACGCGCAGGTTGATGCGCTGAAACTCCTTTATAAAACTTAGCATAGAGCGCAGATAAGGATTCATGGACCCGCTCACGTCACAAAGAAACGCTATTTTCTTCACCTTCAACTTTGGCTTCTGCCGCGGCAATTCGTAAGCCTCTCCTCCATGCTGGAGATTCTTCCGCAGCATTTTCCGAAAGTCGATGGAAACGCCAGACGATGCGTCTCTCTTTTGCCAACGCGGATAATGAGCCAACGGTCGTATAATGGAGCGAATGAGTCGAGCAAGCTGCGCATCGTTTTCCACTGGAATGCTGGCGAGGTCTTGGCGCTTCAGAGTCTCCAGCGGCGAGTAGATGCAGTACGGCCTTTCATTCCATGCCTGAACTTCTTGAGATTCGGAGACGACCACGTCTCCTGCCCAAAACGCAAATCTCGTTTCCCTCGCGCCATCGTCTGCCGCGCCCTTTTCTTGGGCTCCTCGATGACTTGCGTCTTGGTCAATGCCAATAGTTTCTAAGGACCAAAATTGATTGAATAAATGGTCAAAGAGGGCGATGTCCTCGCCGTGCTTCACGAATGCCGATCTGAGCGCCGCACAGAAATCGTCCCGGTTTGTCACCCCAACTTCGCCGGCGGCGTGAAGCGAGCTTATGATGTCAGGTATTGACACGAAAAATCCGTGCTCCCGGAGCAAGGCCGCAAAAGAGACGATGGCGTGCAGAAGGCTGTTCGCCGGCATGGTCAATACTCGCCAGGCCCTTGATCAATGCTCAGTCGCTTTTCCTCATAGGACTTGCCAAGACAAACGTCTGATTGAAGGGACGAACCATAACATGAAGCCGCGTCGCAGGGTACTTTGCGGCTCATGGAACCACAGGCCCGAAGAGGGCGTCGCCTCGAGTAGGAAGAAACAATTTTGTGAGAATGTATGATGATCACCGCCCATGCGCTTAGAGTTTCTCAGGACAATGTGGCGCCGCACGCCCCTAAAAGCGATTCCCGAAACGCCCTATCTTCCCATGATTCTCCAAAGAGTACGATATCTTCTCGATATTTGAGGATGCACCCCAAGGTGTCTTCAACGGTCTGCTCATCCAGCGAATCCCGTTCAAGGGCCATCAAGGCTTCTGCCCAGTCGAGGGTCTCGGCCACGCCTGGCCGCTTTAGAAATTCCTGTGTGCGCAACCGACTCATGAAGGCTGCAACCTGCATGGACAGCTTCTGGGAAATCCCTGGGATGCGCGCCTGAATGATTTCCATTTCTCTTTGTTGGCTGGGATAGTCAATCCAGTGATACAGACACCTTCGTTTCAACGCGTCGTGAATGTCTCTCGTTCGGTTGGACGTCAGGATGACCAGAGGGCGTCTAAGGGCCTTGAGTGTGCCGATCTCAGGGATGGATATCTGGAATTCAGACAGCACCTCGAGCAGCAATGCTTCGAATTCTTCATCAGAGCGATCTATTTCGTCGATGAGAAGCACCGGCGCCTTGTCGCGACTGGATAATATCGCCGCCAGGAGCGGCCTCTTAATGAGGAACTCCTCTGAAAAAATGGCGCTCGCAAGACCTTGCGGTCCCTGTTGACATTGCTCGGCCATCTTTATGGCGAGGATTTGCCGAGGGTAATTCCATTCATAAAGGGCATGGTTAGCGTCCAGTCCCTCATAACATTGGAGCCGAATGAGTTCCGTGTCCAGGATACGAGCCATTGCAACCGCGGTTTCCGTTTTGCCCACGCCTGGTTCGCCTTCCAGAAACAGCGGTTTCTTTAATCGCCAGGCGAGGAACAGCGCGGTGGCCAGCGAACGATCGGCAAGATAGTTTTGCGCCAACATGGCCTCTTGGACTGATTCGATGGAGTCTAGCATAAGCATTCTCTTGAATGGTGAAGGGTGATGGTCGCCGCCGCGTCCGAGAGGACGCTCACAGCCTTCGCAAGATCCTCTTTAGTGTGGTCGCTCATAAGGGTAAACCTGAGTCGAGCTGAGCCCTCCGGTACAGTGGGATACCGAATGCCATGGGCAAAGACCCCGTTCCTCAGGCATTCTCTGCTTATCCTCATAGTGGCGTCCGAGGGTCCAATGACGACCGGGGCAATATGACTTGCGACCGCTGAGACAGCGTTGGATACTGAGCGCGTCTCTTTGAGCCGACGGTGAAACTCGTTGGCGTTCTCATAAAGCTGAGCTCTTCTGCGCTCGCCTTCAGGGGATCGGATTATATGGAGCGCCGCCAAAGCAGCGGCCGCTGTCATAGGCGGCGGGGCTGTGGTGTAGATGAGAGAGCGAGAAGTGTTGATAAGAAAGTTAATCAGACTCTTTTCGCCCGCGACGTACGCTCCTGCGACGCCTACAGCCTTTCCCAAAGTCCCCATCTGGATCTCGGGGATCACGTCCAACTCAGCAGCAAGGCCCGAGCCTTGGGGCCCGCGTATCCCGGTCGCATGAGCCTCATCAACCATGAGCATCGCGCCGCGCCGCCGACAAATAAAACTCAAATCTTGCAACGGAGCTGCATCCCCATCCATAGAAAAGACTGATTCAGTGACAAGCAATTTTCTACGGCCCGGGTAGCGCTTGAGCGCCTGTTCAGCGTCATCGGCGTCGACATGACGGTAGATTGCTACCCGCGCCCGGGATAACCTGCATCCATCTATAATACTGGCGTGATTAAGCTCGTCCGATACAATCAGGTCTCGTTCATCCATCAACGACGAGATAATCCCCACATTGGCCTGATATCCGCTGCCAAAAACAAGGGCAGCCTCCGTGCGCTTCCATTGAGCGATGAAATCTTCCAACTGGCGGAAAATCTCGCTGTTGCCGGCAATGAGTCGAGATGCCGTAGAACCCACGCCGTATCGCCGGGCCGCGTCAAGGGCAGCCTCGATGACTTTCTCATGACCTGCCAGCCCTAAATAGTTATTGCTGGAAAAGTTCAAGGCGACCCTATGATCTACCATGATGAGACGCCCCGGCATGCCGCTCACCAAAGGCATTGTGCGAAGCAAACCTTTGCGTTCAATAGCCTTGAGCTCTTCCTCCCATTGCCCTTTCTCAGGGCTTTGTGTACCCACTGAAGTGGAACATCTCGCACTCATCTCTTATCGCTTCCGAAACACGTCATAAAAATATAGACACAGTCTCCCTAAGACCGTCTCCTGCATCAGGCGCCGTCCGGTCATAATCTTCACATTTATAGCACATGCACACGACGCGTGAAAGGTCGCGCACGTCGTACGCGGCAGGGTTTGGAATAGGCGACAAACCCCACTGCTGAGGCGATGTGGTATGACGGAGAGGGGATATGAATGCGAGGCCCGCGTCCCGTAGTGGGTCTGGAGAGTGAACGCGAATGGGTTAACGGCTTGACGCATGGATTCATGATAGGCGAGATTGCCACGTCGCCTTCGGCTCGTCGTAATGACAAGAGCCCCTCTCATGACATTGGGACGGAGCTGGCTGGGGATAACTTTTGAGAATAACTATAGAAAAGGCAGTTTCGCAGCTTCTTGCATGTTCGGATATTTTGATTGACAGACGGCTGAGCATCCCTTAATGTCATTGATCGGTCATCACAAACGGCCTGACTGAATATCTGCTGACCATTTCTACGACCATGGGATGTCTGCGGCCTGCACGAGCTGCTTTGCTGGGCAAGCGTGCCGGCGGCCGGTTCTCCCACGATTCTGACAATCGTAAGCAACAGGAAGGAGAGGCTCCATGAAGAAGTCGTCGCTTGTAGGCTTGATCTGTTTTGCCGTACTTATGGTTTTTCAATGGCCTGCCCTCTGCGCCCCGGACGCCATTGTGGTAGGCGTCCCAACGTCACTTACGGCCATAGAGGGGAGAGAATCGCTCAAGGCAGTGCAGATGGCCGTTGATGAAATAAATGCCAAGGGCGGCGTTGCGGTAGGGTCGCAAAAGCTGCCCATAAAGATAGAGACCCTTGACCTTAGGGACTCCTCGCCGGGCGTACCAGTCTCCGAAGCGCTGCTCGGGCTGGAGAAAATCATTACCGAAAAAAAGGTACACGCGATCGTGGTGGGGCCGTTTCGGTCAGAGGCGCTGCTCGCGGGCATGGACCTTTTGGCAAAATACAAGGTTCCTATGCTTGGAACCATTGCCATGACGCCAAAATCTGAGGAGCAAGTTAAAGCTGAACCGAACAAATACAAATACTGTTTCCGTGTCTGCCTCAATGCACGATATCTGGTGGGGTACCTCGCGCAGTCTATCGGGAATCTTCAGAAGGAATTCGGTTTCAAGAGTCTTTTTGTCATGTATCAAGATGTGCTTTGGGCGCGTACCACCGGAGATTTCACGGCCAAGGTTCTCACGGAAAAGATGGGGTGGACAAATCTGGGCACTGAAGCCTATCCCACTGGAGCGTCTGACTTTTCGGCCGGCCTTGTCAAAGCGAAGACCAAGAACGCTCAGGTCATTTTGCCTGTATTTGACATGCCTCAGAGCGGCATTCTTCTTAAGCAATGGCAGAGCATGAAGATTCCTGCCCTCATGGCAGGGTTCATTTCTCCCATGGCTGGGCCCGGCGCGTTCAAAACTTTTGAGGGCAAGATCGCTGGTCTCCTCAATTCATGCTTTGAATTGGGCAGCGCGATTCCTTCGGCCAAATACGCGCCGGCTACAAAATTCTATGATGACTACATCAAGAAATACGGGGTTCCTATGGAAGCCGGCCACGGCCCAGCTCCATCGTATGATTCCGTCTATATCCTCGCTGAAGCCATCGAAAGGGCGGGCTCGTTAGACCCTGACAAGGTAGTTGACGAGATCAAGAAGACAGACCGCCAGGGCGTTATCGGAAGAATCAAATTCGACGACGGCAACCAGGTTGTTTACGGGGATGACCCCACCAAAACAGCAGTGGGATGCGTCTTTCAATGGACCGCTGACGGCAAGAGGGTTATCGTGTTTCCCCAGTCCATTGCTGAAGGGGCAGTGGTATTACCCGACTGGGTCAAGGCTGGCAAGTAGTTCGCAACTGTTGCGAGAGGAGAAAGGCTGTTGCTCGAGGTTACCCTCATTTACGGTTTCATCAACAGCGTGATTCTGGCTCTTGTCGCGCTTGGATTCAACTTGACGTTTGGCATCAGCGGCGTCTCCAATTTTGCCTATGGCGCCTTATACATCCTTTCCGGGTACACGGTCTGGATTCTCATCAATCAGCTCGGCTTGCCATTTTTGGCGGCCGCCCTGATATCGGTGGCGCTTACGGGCATTCTTGGCGCGCTCCTCTACCAGTTGGTTCTTTTGCGAGTGAGGGGCCAAGTGATCTCTGAGGTGATTGCCACGTTCGGAGTCGGTCTTGCCATCCTCGAACTGTTCCGCTACATGGGGTTCACCGGCTTTGAATACACGTTGCCGCCTTTTAGCGATGGCGCCATACTGATTGGCAACACGTACGTGGACCACCAACGTTTATGGATCGTGGGAGCCGGCGTTGCCATAGCGGTGGGCCTGTATTTCTTTACACATTACACCAAAGTGGGTTTGGCATTCAGGGGTATAGCCCAAGAGGAGAAGACCGCTCTGTCCCTTGGGATAAACTCGGATTTTATGGCGGGGGTGAGCGTCGCCTTCGGGTCTGCTCTGGCGGCCGTAGCAGCCATACTGGTGCTTCCCAGAGGAACCATTTCAGTCAACGACGGGTATGAAGTACTCATCAATGCCATGGCAGTATGCATTGTCGGGGGATTAGGCAGCACGCCTGGGGTGATTTTAGCGGCTTTTGTCATCGGCTATGCCCAAATGATAACCGATGTCTTGAGCGGGCCGCACTGGAAGATGATCGTTTCCCTTGTCGCCATATTTGTCATCTTGGTCGTCAAGCCCTCTGGATTGTTCGGCAAACAAAAGGAACTTGAAGAGAGAATATAGCCTGGATATGGGGTCGAGGCTGTCCCACAAACGGCGAGAAGCGACATATCGAGAGAACAAATGAGGCAGAAAAGGAAAGAGCGCATAGATAGGGGCGTCAAAGTCAGGGCGGAAGATATATTCGCGTTGACCTCGTACCGCGAGATGCTCTACATCGCGGTTCCTCCTGCCATACCTGTGGTGCTTCTCGTGCTCCTTCCGTTGATCCTCCCTGCGTATTGGCAAAAGGTCTTTATATCGACTGCGGTTTTCGCTCTATTGGCCATGAGCTGGGATTTTCTGGTCTCAGTAGGCATGGTATCGTTGGGGCAGGCCCTATTTTTCGGTCTAGGCGCATACGCGTCAGGCGTGTTGGACCACTATTTCAAGCTGCCGGTGTGGTTGACCATCCCTCTCGCAACCGTCCTTGGCGGAATGATGAGCACCCTCTTCCTGCTGCCAGTCTTGCGGCTGCGCGGAATTTACTTTTCCATGGTCACGCTCGTGGTGCCGCTCATGTTTGAGCGCATCATCGAGGCAACCGGCGTCTTCGGAGGAACCGAGGGACTTACAAGGCTTCAGCCCATTGGCAATTCGTGGGTTGAACTGTACGTGGTAGCCATTGCCGCTCTCGTTGCGCTCTTTGGATTTCGCCGTCTCATGACGTCTGACTATGGGTTGGTCTTGAAGGCGGTGCGTGACAACGACAGGGCAGTGATGGGCGCGGCTCTCAACATCTATTGGTTGAAAACGCAGGCGTTGTTCATCACGGCCTGTATCGGGGCTTTCTGCGGCGCATACATGACCCATCTCTACATGTTCGTAGGGATGCCAGCGTTCGCTCTTGACTATTCCATCTTGCCGATCGCGTCGGCCGTGGTGGGAGGAATGGGTACTTTCGCAGGGTCTTTTCTCGGCGCGTTTATCCTAGTACCTCTTTCTGAAGCCCTCCGAGGCATCGGCGGTCTGAGAACAGTCATCTATGCCATGTTTCTTGTGGTCTTCATCGTGGCTTTGCCGGAAGGCATTTTTCACTATATGCAGCGAAAGTACCAGCAATTTGAGCGCTGGGTGGACGTTGAAAAATAAATCATCAATGAGAGAAGCTACGTAGTAGCCTTTCTCGGCAAGATGGTCTTGGTTGCATGCATTCTGAAAACGCGGCGGAAAAAATTCTTGATGTTCGTGAACTGAGCAAACGCTTTGGCGGCGTGCGTGCAGTGGATAACATCAGCTTCCACCTGTATCGAGGGGAGCTGCTTGGCATTATCGGACCGAACGGTTCCGGTAAAACGACCCTTGTCAATCTGATCACGGGGTTTGTCAGACCTGACTCAGGCAAGGTGATCTTTCTCGACCAGGATATAACAGGTTGGATGCCCTATAAAATTGCGGCATTAGGCATCGCGCGGACCTTCCAGATGGCGCGACCATTTGCCGGCCTGCCTGCGTTCAAAAATCTTATTATACCTCTTTACTCCAGGCGAGTGCGCAAGCTGTTGGGCGGCAAGTACGGGGACAGAGACGCCGTGTCAAAAGACCTCTTGGAAGAGGTAGGCTTTGAAAGGGATTCAGCCGTTATCACCAAGACAGCGGGCAGCCTGCCGCACGGGTACTTAAAGCGCCTGGAACTCGCAAAATGTCTAGCGCTAAGAGCCGACTTGATCATACTGGACGAACTGTTTTCGGGACTGAGCATCGCGGAACTGGCAAGCATTGTCCCTATTATTGAAAAACTCCTGGCAGAAGGCAAAACTATTGTCATGATCGAGCATAGGTTAAGGGAGTTGTTCAAAATAGCATCTCGCGTGGTTGTGTTGAACTATGGCTCTGTGATAGCCGAAGGGAAACCCGCAGAAGTGATGGACAAGGATGAGGTAAAAAAGGCGTACCTTGGGACGGAGGACTGAAGCGCGTCAAAAAGCATGTCTTGTGGTCCTGAGGGAGCAGAGCATTCCATGAACCGCGGCCGTTGCATTGCGATGTCGGCGTCAAGCGCCCTGGGCAATATGCCGGAGGCGCAAAACCGACGCCGTGCAATGCCGATTTCGGGAAAAACGACGCGGCCAATCGACGCAAAGATCTGAGGAATCAAATCACGTGATGCTCGAAGTATCCAATTTGATGGTGTTTTATGAAAATGCGCTCGCGTTGAATGATTTCAGTATGCGAGTGGCTGAGGGTACCATTGTCGGCGTGTTCGGTTCAAACAGCGCCGGCAAAACCACCCTCATGAATACGATTTCGGGCCTCATTATCGACACCAAAATAAAGGAACAGCGCAAGGGCGGAGAGCGAATCACCCTGTATGGAAGCATAATTTTCGACGGACAGGATATCACTGATTTGCATCCCAGCGAACGGGTACGAAGAGGTATGGTGTTGTGCCGTGAAAGGCATCCGATTTTTCCCGAATCAGATCTGCTGGAGAACCTAAAAATAGCCGGGTACTTAAAAAAAGGATCCGAAGTCAAAGAAAGAATAGAGTATATATTCAACCTCTTTCCGACATTGGTCAAGCTGCGTCGCCGAAAAGCAGGTTTTCTCAGCGGCGGGGAACAGCAAATGCTCACCCTTGGCATGGCGCTTATGGTCAAGCCTCGCCTCTTGCTCCTGGATGAACCCCTGCTGGGTTTGAGTCCTCTCATGCAAAAGACGCTAGTAGATGCCGTGAAAAGAATTCAGCAGGAAACCTCCCTCACCATCGTGGTCACCGAACAATTTGCCCGGCCTTTACTGCCTGTGATCGATCATGGCTATGTGATCGAGAATGGCATGCTTGCGATGGAAGGGACCGGTCAAGAGCTTATGGAAAATCCAGAGGTAAAAGCCGCATATTTTGGGGTATAGAGTGAGTTCCTTTACTTGCGTCGTAGATCGCCGCAACGTGGACAGAGTAAGCAGCAGAGTATTGTTTGGTGCGACGGGCGTCGTCCTACTATGAAAATTCAAGAGGTTTGATTGGCGAGACTCTTGTTGGTCCTTTGTTTGGCCGGTAGCCTGGAGGTCCTGTAGCGAAGATGAGCCGGCAAGATTTATCTCGCCGGGCGCCATCACGGGAAAGGCTCGTTGCCGCAACATATAGACGGAATGTTTTGCGTATGAATCCAGCGGACTACAAAAATCTTTTTGAGGCGTTTGCCGGTCTTTCAGAAAAGTATCCCACAAAAACCGCCGTATATTTCCTCGGTACCCGCTACACGTATGCCCGCGTCAGAGAGCTTTCAGAGCGATTTGCCGCCGGCTTATACG
>Ga0123519_10016733_pt1 | contig 10152 bp, 6 predicted proteins | sample YelNatPaOPRAMG02_FD_87396 | JGI IMG/M metagenome (GOLD analysis project Ga0123519, IMG submission 87396) | Hot spring microbial communities from Yellowstone National Park - Yellowstone National Park OP-RAMG-02 (version 2) | ecosystem: Environmental > Aquatic > Thermal springs > Hot (42-90C) ...
CAGAGGAGTATTCTTAAACTCTTCTTTAACCTCTCCAGTAGGAGTAAATGCCTCTTTCCCTAATGTTTGAGCAACCTTCTCTTTTGCCTCTTCAAATCTCCGATTTATGTCAGCCAGTCTTTCGTCTTTATGTTTAGCAAAGGCATCCTCAACCTTCTTTTTAAGGTCTTCTTGAATAAACTTCTCAATCCTGTCTCGTTTGTAGTTTAGAATACGATAAATCCCGAAGTCTAAATCAGAGGCTTCAAACTGAAAAAGCCTTTTAAGTAAATCCTGAAATTTTTGAATAGTATCCATAATTTACCTCACTATTTTTTCTCACTCCTCTCAGCAGTAGAAGATTTCGTATTCTGCAATACTCTTTGCAATGATTCCTCACTTATCCATTTATCAATCACATCTTTTTTAAACCGCCACTGACCAGCGATTTTTAGGGAAGGGATAAGTCCTGCGCGAGCAAGTTTATAGACCGTGTGTTCGTCCATCTGTAAATATTCGGCAACCTGCTTAACCGTCATTATCTCCTTTTCTTTCATAAAGGCAATCCCTTTCTTAAAAGATAATCTTTCATAAAATCTGACTATAATATACAAAAAAACCAATGGATGTCAAGAGAAATTTTTATCCTTATAGGGTGGTGGGTTACGGTGAGCAAATAACTCTGGCGATGGAATTAACAGGATATAAAGGGAAAAGTAGCGAGGAGGATGAAATTGTCCAAGCCTGCGAGTATGCTCTTATTTCTTTAATTTTCTCTCTTTTAACGGATGAGAAGATAAAAATCATCTCCCCGGGCAGGACTCGAACCTGCAACCTTGTGGTTAACAGCCACCTGCTCCACCGATTGAGCTACCGGGGAAGCAAAAGATTATAGCAAATTTCCCTTATTTTTCAATAACCCTTACCGGAGTAAAGCGAATTTCTTCACACTCCGAGCAAAACCGGTCTGCAAGAGGACTAAATAAATTCCCGAGGCACATTCATTTCCTTTCTTATCCTTCCCATCCCAAAATAACCCGTAATCCTCTAACTCTTCTTTCTGGGTATATCTTCCCGGTGGGATCCTCTTTTTAATCTCTTTCTCTACGAGTAATTTTCCTTTCAGGTCATAAATCCGCAATCTAATAAAGTGGCTTAAATTTCGCAAGAGAAGTGGGAAATAGACCTTTGTCTCGCGTCCGAAAATGAATGGCTGGGGGTAGATATCGCCAATCTCATCCTTTTCATAAGAGGGCAATAATGAGGGATAGAGTTTCAATAAGGAGTCAATATTCGGAATGCCATAGCCATAGATGGTATCGGGTTGACTCCGGCTCGCAGTAGAAAATAGTGCCCTTCTTAATGAATCAACGTTCCAGTTCGGGTGTGCCTCCAGAGCCAGAGCGCAGAGACCAGCAACAAGTGCGGTCGCTGATGATGTGCCCGAAGAATATTCGTAATAGCCATCCGCATAAGGGCAGGCAACGACCGCATCTTCCGCTAAAGCCACCAGATCCGGTTTTATCCGGCCATCAACCGTTGGACCGGTGCCACTTCCCCGCCAGGGGGTCGAATCTCTTCTTATCCCACCAATTGTCAAAACCCCATCCGCATCACCCGGAGCAACGAGATAGGTTCTGGGCCAGGGATGGGTTAAAGAATCTCTCCCCCGATTTCCCATTGCGGTGACAATCACTAAGCCGCGCCTTGCCGCAATATTCCCGGCGATTGAAGTCACCGCTGTCTTCCCATCAAAGTCCGGATCTGAATACCAGCCCCGATAACCTAAGGAACTTGATATGATATCTGCCCCATTTTGTTCTGCCCATTCCAAACCCTTTACCCAGTTATCCTCCTCAATTAGAAACTCGTAATTAACCCCGGTTTTGGTTGCTAACTTCTCGGTTTTGGCAACAAGCAACTGGCAACCCGGAGCAACCCCAATCAGATTTCCCCGGGAATAGCCGGCAATTAAAGAGGCCATCCTTGTGCCGTGATGGGGTTGCTCTAAATAATCCTCTCCTTCTTCGTAGTCGGTCTCGTCATCACCCTGTTTCTGCCAGAGAAGAGCAACTTCTTCCGCGTAATTAAAGATTCTCGGCGAATAGAGAAAACCAGAGGTGTCAATTGGTATCTCTTGCCAATTAATTCGGTTCTGGGATTTAAGGAGAGTAATCCTTCCGTCTTTTTCTAAGAGAAGATAGGAGGTATCAATCCGGGAGAAGGTAAAGTCGCCAAGCCTCGGAAGATTTTCAAGAATCATCCGCTCTTCGCTCCACTCTCCGGAAACCATTGCTTTCCAGGAAAGGGAAACAAGCGGTGGCTGGTAATATCGCCTGGCAAAGAGAAGAATGGTATCGCCGATGAGATAAGATTTCACCTGGGAACAGTTCTCCGAGAAAGGCGCCCCTCTCTCCTCAAAGGTATTCCCATTGTCTTCGGAATGGAAGTGATAGACCTTACCGCTTCTTAACCCTAAGGCAAAGAGTTCAATTGTTTCACCCGATATAATGCCGGTAAACTCCTTCACCTTTTCCGGGATTACCCCAATCTCTCCTGTCTCCTGCCAAAGGATAGAGTCCGAAAGATTTTCCCCAACCCTTATCTTGATTACGGAATCGGGATTGGTGAAGAAGAGAAAGAGCCTCTCGCCATTGGATAAAAGAAAAGGTCTTTTTCCATACTCAATCGTTTGGATTGGTCTTAAAGCACCGTCCTCAAAATAGCCGAAATAGATATTAACATTGGTCCGCTCATCATAATCCGCACCCTGAATAGCAAACGCAGTTCGGAGATAGTTAGCCTGAGTTAAACTCAAATCGTGGAGGACAACATTGGGCAAAGGAATCATTGTGGGTAAATTCCAACTGCCCCCGGTAAAAAAGGAGAAGAAGAGTCCTCTTTTCGGATAGGTGAGATAAAGGGTATCCGCAATAAATAATAATACCGGAATGGTATCATTCCCACCATTATAAGGAAGGTAACTAATCTCCGGGTCCTCAATCTGCCGGAAATTCATTATGCGCGTTGTCTCCGGAGAAAATCCGTTTGTTTTTCGGGCAAAAAAGAGGTCCGAACCGGCTAAAAAGTCGTGTTCTTTTAACACCTTGATATTCTCAACCGCGCTGTGGACAGTAGTATCTTCTGAGTTCTTCCTTTTCCTTCTCAGTCCGGTGTCTAAAAGTCCAATTCGGACATTTGACCCATAAATCCCTTTTTCGTGTGCCTTATTTACGCCGAGCATCGCAATCTGACGGTAAGAGAGCCCGTAAATGACACTATCCTCCGCGGTAATTATTTCTCCTTCCTGAACCGAGAAGGTTTTCATCTGGACTGGCTTGATGTCATAGACAAAAGGCAGGGAATAAATTTCTGAAAGAAGGGATGGGTCAATTACAAAACTTGCCGCATTCAGCCAATTAGAAACCGTGCGGAGCCTGCCACCCCGGGCAATAATCTCATCGATGTATTTTTGATTGACCGGAAGGTCATAGAAATCATAAGGTTCGCCCATTCGCTTTAATCTCTTTTCTATTACCTCCGGCGGTAGGTCCAAAGAGAATGCCTCAAGGATTTTTTTATATTCCGTTTCAGTCCGAAACCCCTTATCCGTAAAGAATACCCAGACCTCTTTATCGTTAATCGGCGGCAGAGATTTCTTTATCGGCTCCCGGTAAAAAGGAAAGGCAAAGAGAAGGATATTAGGGAAAAGAAGGAAGAGGGGTTTCACTTTCTTCCTCCTTAAATTCGGGGAGGAAATAATCTTGCCATCTGACTGATACCGGTGAGGAGGATTGTGATGAGAAAGATAATGGAGATGCCGATATTGATAATGCCTAAGATGAGACAGATCTTACCGACCCTTTTTCCGGCTGGGGTTTTCCCGGCGTTTTGTAAAATGAGCCCAACGACAATTCCGAAGAGGGGGTAGATTAAGGAGAAGATATAAAGCCAGGTGATGTTTAAGAGGTAGAATATGTCAATGAAGGAATTTATTCTTTCCGTATCTAAACTTTTCCCTTCGGAAAGGTTTTCGTTCATTTTATCTTATACCCCGCGCAGGAGTTGAACCTGCAACCCACGGATTAAGAATCCGTTGCTCTGCCAATTGAGCTAGCGGGGCAAACGCGCCCGGCGCGACTCGAACGCGCAGCCTACGGGTTCGAAGCCCGGCGCTCTCTCCAGTTGAGCTACGGGCGCCAGGGTGAGTGACGGGATTTGAACCCGCAACCACTGGAGCCACAGTCCAGCGCTCTACCATTGAGCTACACTCACCATCCTTCGCGCCTGGAGGGATTCGAACCCCCGACCGTCGGATTAGAAATCCGATGCTCTATCCAACTGAGCTACAGGCGCATCGGGGAGACTGGATTTGAACCAGCGACCCCCGCGTCCCAAGCGCGGTGCGCTATCCGGGCTGCGCTACTCCCCGTCTTCTCTATTATAACCGGACTTCCCCCGGTGTCAAGAAAAATCCGACTGAGAATAAATTATTTTCCTCTCCCCTCTCTTTCAGAAACTAAGGTAAAACTACTAATTTCCTCTCCGCTCTCGTCTTCTCCCCTTCCAATTTCAAGAGATAAACTCCCCGGGGCAGTCCTTTTATTTGAAACACCCCCTTCCGATTTTTTGCCGAATAGACTACCTCTCCGAGATGGTTATAGACCTTCAGGCTCACCATCTCTTCCCCGGCAGGGAGATAGACCGTTACGTTCCCTTTCGCTGGATTGGGCACGATTAAAGAACTTAATATCCTCTTTTCTTTATCCTTGATATCGGTTCCGCCACTCCATTTTACTACTGCCCGGATATTCCAGTTTCGGTCTGTCCAGAATGGTGGGTCGGTCAATTGATACCAGAGGGTTTCGTTTAAGGTCGGAAGGGAAATAAAACCGCCGCGCTCCGGAACCATTGGTCCGAGGTCAAGGGTCAAGGGATAATAGTTGGCCGAATGCCAAACGGTAACCGTCGTCCAGAAGTCCCGGCCGGCTGGAATTAAAATCGGACGGGGTAAATTTGCCCGCTTCCAGACCCCCTGCCCAGCACTATTGGTGCGGAAGGAATCAATAATCGGTCCCGGTTGTAAGGAACTCCTCTGGTCTCGGATATAGACAATCGCCAGATTCGCCGGGTCGGTAAGATAGAATAATACCGCAAGAATCGTTAAACTCTCCGGTGCGGTAAAGCGAACCCCACCCGCATAACAATAAACGCCCCGAATATTCACACCCCGGTCTGGCTCCGCATCGTAATGTAAAGTCTCCTCTTCCTCATTTGTCATTTCGGAGAAATGAGCCGGTTCTAAGAGATACTCATCGGGAGTTAAAAGATGAGAAAAGAGATTAACCTTCCCTTCCGAAGGGTTGCTTATTATAAAAAAGAAAAGAAGGAAGATTTTTTCCATTTTTCTCCCTATTCTCTCTCGCTCCGGAGGGCTCGGAAATCCTTTACCTCCGGTAATTTAGTAAACTCGTAATAAATCTGCTCCGTAAAGGAATTGACCCGATTTTTTATATAGTTATCGACATCAAACCTCTTCTCCTCTTCTTTTGCTTCGCCGAGGATGATGAATGCTGCCCAGTCGGTAATGACCAGGGGCGCTAATTCCCCGGGCTCTAAGGCATAGGCCGCTCCGGCAAATTCCGGTCCTTTTGTCTGGAGACAGGTCTGGAAGGAATTGAACTCCTCGGTCTGAACTTCTAAGGTTTCCTCCTTTGCCACCTCCTCCAAGGAACGGCGCAAAAGAACCTTATCATAGACCCGTTTGGCATACTCCTCTATCCTTTTTTTATCCTTCTCCCGTTTTATCTTAAACTCTAAGATATTTTTCACCTGCTCAAACGGTCGGTATTTTAAGTCTTCCACTTTGTCCAAATAGAAGATGTAATATTCATTCTCCCATCCGCGTAATGGTTGGGAGACGGCGCCGGGCTTGGAGTGAAAGGCAAACCATTCCAATTGACTCGGACTGGCAAGCCTTGGCCAGGGAATTCCCCTTCCTTTAACCAGAGGGGGAAGGGGAATTGGTGATAATCCATACTGCTTTGCCACCGTATCAAAACCATCAACCTTCGCCTTTTCAATGAAGGCATGCATTGAATCATAAATTGCCGCTACAGTGGAAGGTGATAATTTAATTCGGGAAATAATCCTCCTCACCTTAACGCTCTCTTTCTCCATCCCTTCTAATTTTAGAATCTGATAGGTATCTCCCCGCTGGAAGATGTCAGAAAAGCGGTTCAAGGGAATCTTCTTAATTATCTTTAGCAGATTGGAATCAATCTTTGAGAATTTGAGCCAGAATGGGGCGGTATCCTGGGGATTATCGGAGAAATCCATTATCGTGTAGACAAAATCCTCCCCACCTTGCAATTGGCGGTAGGCATCTTCAATTGCCCTCTTCGCCTCCTCGGAGTCCGCCGAAGAGATTGTGACCGGGAAGACTAAGCATTTTAAACTCGCCTGGGGCTTTACCGCAAAATCCTTCTTATGCTTCTCGTAATATTCCCTCAACTCTTTCTCGCTCGGCTTCTCCTCGGACTGGGCAAATCTTTGGGCGGTAATCTGAATATAAGATACCTTCACCTTTTTATTCTCCAGACTCGCTTTCTCTTCCGCTTCACTCGTTGTCACCCGAAATGAGGACTTCACATCAAGCCGGAACTTCTCCTTGGGCAGAACCTCAAATAATTCTCGGGCGTAGAGCGAAAAGTATTCCTGATTCTCCCGACTCTGAAGCAGGGCGAGATATTTCTGATAGTCAAAATTACCCAGGGAATCCTTCAATTCCGGTCTCTCCAACAATTCCTGGGGTGGATTTGCCTTCATAATTTCAAAAATCTCCTGACCGGTCACGGAAATCCCTGCCTTCTTTAATACACCCTCCCAGTTCTTCTCCTGAACCACATATTGCCAGGCTTGATTTTCTAAGGCCAACCTCTCTTCTTCGGAGATATCCTTTGCTCCCTTTTCCCGCAGGGTTCGGTATAACAAGTAATTATAGGCATTTCGGTATTCGTTTATAGTAATCGGCTTTTCTCCCACGTAGCCTAAGACTCCTTTCTGGAGGGGGGATTGAATAAGCCGACCGGCGCGCAGGAGTTGCCAGACCTCAGAGAGGAGGAAACCGCCAACAAAGGAGAAGGCAACAACAAACATTATTACCTTTACCCGCTTTCGCAACTTAGAAATCATAGAAAGAATTTTATCATACTTCTCGGAAAAGTCAAATAACATCTGATTGACAGATGATTTTTTATTCTTTATATTAAAGATAAATGGCGAGGTGCGTATGTTAAAAACAAAACCTTATCTAATAAAAAGGATGGTTTTAACTTTGGCTTTACTCCTCGGACCCTTCTTTCTCAACGCAGTTGATTACACAAGCGTCCAGAACGGAAACTGGGGAACACCCACGACCTGGAACCCGAACGGTATCCCGACGCAGGGCGATAATGTTTTCATCAACCATCAGGTGACACTGGATGCAAACCGCTCAATTGACAGTGTGATAATTAACAGTGGCGGTGAATTGCGGTGTAACATCGCCTGCACCCTTTTCGTTTACGGCAACTGGCGGAATAATGGCACCGCAACCCTGACCAATGGCGTGGTTAACTTCATCGGTGATAATTCCGCAACCATCGGTGGTAATTCGTCAACGACCTTTTACCAACTCTGGCTCAGAAAGAAGTCGCGGGATGTAACCGTCACCTTGAATCAAGCGATAACAGCAAGTAGCACTGGCCCAGCGGTTTCCATTAATAGCGGTAAACTGGTTACCAATGGTAACAATCTCAGTGTGCCCAATGGTGAACTCCGTGGTCCGCCAAGCGGTTTTCCCACAGACACCTCAACCGCCTTTGAGATAAATATCGGTGGCACGGTGAACATTTATTACCTTAACCAATGGAATATCCGTTTTGTCCGAATCTCCGGCAACCCAACGGTTAATATTACTAACCGCCACGAGATTGCCAATTCCGGACACCGGTTTGATATGGAAGGCGGAACTCTCAACTATACTGGAACTGGTGACAATCTTCGCCTCTACACCAATAATCCGGGTTGGGGTTGGTTTGCGACGGGTGGCACAATCACATTTAACGGAAATGTGTTGTGTGGAAATATTGCGACTCATTTCTCCGCCTCCGGAAATGCGGTCATTCGATTTGCCGGAAACACAAATTCAACAATTACCCTCCAAAACTGGTCGTTGCCCTACTACTATCCGATAACCTGGGCATTTAATGACCTGAGGATTGAAAAAGGCTCTGGGTATGGAGTCACATTCCAAACCGCGGGCACGGCACCGCTTCCTCGTTCGGTAACCGCCAATAAGGTAACGGTCAATTCTGGGGCAAGTCTCATCATTGGGGGCTTGTTGATGGATACGGTGGGCTTCTGGTTCGGAGACGTCATTAATAACGGAACGATTATTCACAATCAGGACACAATCTATGTGACAAGAAGCTGGGTGAACCGCGGAACTTTCACCGACAACAGCCCAACGGTCGTTTTTACTGGGACCGGAAGCGATAGTCTCATAAGTAATAATTCACCATTCTTAAGGATGAGATTGAAGAAGAGCGCAAGCGGAGAACTGACGGTCAAAGATAATCTCTCGGTTAAGGAGCAATTGACGATTGAAAATGGGAATCTAATTCTTGGGAGTAACGCCCTGACCTTAGGGAAAACCGATAACTCCGGCACCTTCGTAATTACTGGGGGCAGGTTCACCGCGGTTGGACAGCAAACCGACCGGGCGGAGGTGAAGGCACAAAATCCTGCCTTCCCTTATAGTTTTACCGCCTCCGGTGGCACAATCGCCGCCCGCTATTGTGATTTCCTCAATATGGACGAAAACGGAATAAACATTGGCAGTGGGGCAATGGTTGACCTGATGAATAACTTCTCCCAATGCTCTTTTGACCACGGTAACCTCAGTGGACCAATGCTCAAAATTGAAAATAGCCAGAACTTAGATACAATCTGGGATTTAGGCTTCTCCGGCACTACGGGTTATAATATTGAGAAATTAGCCAACACCGGCCATATTACCGTTGCTCGAGGAAACGGAACACTCTGGGGTGAAGACTACGACAACGACCCAAACAATCGGATTGATTGGTTAATCTCAGATGTCGGCGTTACAACTATCCTTGTGCCAGGCGACACAGTTAATTATGGAATACCGGTCACTCCCGCTTGCTCGGTCTACAACTACGGAAATCTTTACGAAACTTATAATGTCCGGATGAAGATTGGAGCAATCTATGAGGAAGCGGTGACTGTCTCTAATCACGCTCCCGGGACCTTCTTCTACGTTGAGTTTCCCAATTGGACTCCTTCGGAATTAGGAAGTTTTGCGGTCAGTTGCTCAACCGAACTTACCAATGATATGGATAATACGAATGATAAGCAGGAAGGGAGTGTCTTTGTCCAGTATCTTGATGCTACCTGTCTTTCGATTGATGAGCCGACGGGAACGGTAAATCAGGGTCAGGTGATTCAGCCGAAGGCGACGGTGAAGAATAATGGGAATACCCAGCAGACCTTTAATGTCCGGTTCTGGATTGAAGGGACGAAATATGAGGATGTCCAGGAAGTAACGCTTAATGCTGGTGAAGAGACTCAGGTTACCTTTGCGGATTGGACTGCAGGACCAGCAGGCAACTTAGCAATGAAGTGCACAACCGAACTTACCAATGATATGGATAATACGAATGATAAGCAGGAAGGGAGTGTCTTTGTCCAGTATTTTGATGCTACCTGTCTCTCGATTGATGCACCGACGGGAACGGTAAATCAGGGTGAGGTGATTCAGCCGAAGGCGACAGTGAAGAATAATGGGAATACCCAGCAGACATTTAATGTCCGGTTCTGGATTGAAGGGACGAAATATGAGGATGTCAAGGAAGTAACACTTAATGCTGGTGAAGAGACTCAGGTTACCTTTGCGGATTGGACTGCAGGACCAGTTGGTACCTTAGCAATTAAGTGCACAACTGAACTTACCGGTGATATGGACAATGCGAACGATAAGCAGGAAGGTCAAGTTACGGTTCAGCCGCCTGGACCGCAACCAGGTGCCTGGCAGAGGGTTACGGATGTTCCGCTTTCTCCATCCGGTAAGAAGATAAAGAGCGGTGGACTTTTGGTCTTCGGTGGCGA
>Ga0123519_10016736_pt1 | contig 10152 bp, 7 predicted proteins | sample YelNatPaOPRAMG02_FD_87396 | JGI IMG/M metagenome (GOLD analysis project Ga0123519, IMG submission 87396) | Hot spring microbial communities from Yellowstone National Park - Yellowstone National Park OP-RAMG-02 (version 2) | ecosystem: Environmental > Aquatic > Thermal springs > Hot (42-90C) ...
GAGGCATGCGTGCACACCCACTCGCTGTTCGGGAACACGGCGAGCACCTCGTGGGCCGTCGCGCTCGATCACCGGCTCAAGCACGGGACTATCGAGGGCGACGACAAAATTGTCTTTGCAAGCGCCGCCGCCGGTTTCACGATCGCGTGCGCCGCCGCGGTATGGGACAACTGAATGCGGCGGTTGACGCGCTGCAGGTCGCTTTTGGCAGGCAGAGCACGCAACCATTCGCCCGCGCGGCTGATTCTCGACCGGGACCGCGCCGGAGGTGAACTCGGGTTCGGGCTCCTAGGTGGGTCCGCTGACATGGAGGCGCCCCAATAACTCGACGTCGTATAAGCCTGGGCTCGACAACCGGCGCACTCCTGGGCGCCGCGTTGCTGCCGATGGCCGCCGCCTTCGCCGACGACTACGAGATTTCTGCTGACCCCGGTTCCATCGAAGAGGTCACCGGAATTTACGGAACCGGAATCGTCGGGGCTCTCACCACTCCCCCGGCTGCGCCCGGAAGCGTTCAGGGAGATCAGCTATTCAGCTTCGACGACACCACGACCGGAACTACCGGTACCTTCGTTGGCTACGTCAGCACCCTGGTGGGCACCAACGAGGAAGTCCTCGTCACCTCCGACGTGTCAGGCACCGACGCTCCGCCGGTCGGCTCGGTGTTCGACACCTACATCATCGGCGGTAGCGACTTCGAAAACGTCTACTCCGCCATCCCGTCGGCGTCCGGCGCGGACATCGTCTCGGATACCTTGTCGACTCCGTTCGGGGATTACACCATTCCGGTCACCTTCGACGCAGCCGATGTTCCAATCGTCGACGCATCGGGCGTCCCCTTGGGAAATGGCGTCGACTTCGTTCCCGGCTCCGCGTTGACCTTGACCACGATAACCGGGATTCCACCGCTGTTCGTGGCCCTTCAGGGGGATCAGCTGTTCGATGTCGACGACGCGGCCGTTAGGAGCGTCGGAAGCTTCACCGCCGACGTGACGCCCACCGCGGATGTCGCGGGCACTCATACCGAGGCGGCGCTGGTCACCTCCGACGTGTCGGGCACCGCAGGCACCGCCGCCGGGGACGTTCCGCCGGTCGGCTCGGTCTTCAACACCATCGAGATCGACGGCCTCGAGAACTTTTACTCTGACCTTCCCACGGCATCCGGCGGCGACGTCTCCGACACCCTGGTGACTCCCTTGGGGGACTTCAGCATTCCCGCCATGGCTGCGGCCACAGCCGAGGCCCCGGTATCCGTCGACCTGCCCGACGGCTACGACATCGTTGCCGTTCCCGGTTCAACCGAGACGTTTACCGGAGTCAACGGGCTTCCGCCGTTGGACGTGGCCATCCAGGGACAAGGCGAATTCGAGCTGGAATCGGGCGGTGCCGTAGTCGGGAACTTCAACGCCGACCAAACCACGACCCTGGATCTGTTCGGTGACACCACCCAAACGTTGCTCGTCACCGCCGATGGCAGCACAGGCACGGTAGGCACCGCTGCCGGCGACCTGCCGCCGGTGGGCTCGGTGATCGAAACCTTCAGCGTCGCTGGCTTGGAGGATATTTACACCGACCTCGCCTCGACGACATCCGGCGGGCAGGTGCTCTCGGACACCCTGGTGACGCCGTTGGGGGACTTCGCCATTCCGGTCACGTTCGACCTGCCCGGAAATCTCGCCACCGATTTGTTCCTCAGCGTCGTGCCTTGAGGGTAACCCGCTGAGTCGAGCCGGTTAGACGCTGCCGCGGCACGCCGCGAAAGTGCAACTGTCGACCTATTTCTCGAGTGCAGGCGTCGCCACTTGCACTTTCGCGGTTCACGTTAAGCTATTGACGATGTCTGTCAGACGACGGCTGCCGAAAGTCCGTGACCTCGCGCCACTGCTGCGGCTGTCCAAACCGCGGCTCGACCGCACCCGGCGCCGGCTCGATGCCGCGCTGACGATCCACGACCTGCGGCGCATCGCCCGTCGCCACACCCCCAGGGCCGCGTTCGACTACGCCGACGGTGCCGCCGAGGACGAGGTCTCGCTCGCCCGAGCACGCCAGGCCTTCCGCGACATCGAGTTGCACCCGTCGATCCTGCGCGACGTCGCCAGCGTGGAGACCGGCTGGGACGTTCTGGGCCGGCCGGTGGCGCTACCGCTAGCGATCGCACCGACGGGGTTCACCCGGTTGATGCACACCGAAGGCGAGATCGCCGGTGTCCGTGCGGCCGCGGCGGCCGGTATCCCGTTTTCACTGTCGACTCTGGGCACCGCTTCGATCGAAGATATCGCCACGGCTGTTCCGGAGGGTCGCAAATGGTTTCAGTTGTACATGTGGCGTGATCGTGACCGGTCGATGGCACTGGTGCAACGCGCCGCCGACGCCGGATTCGACACGCTGCTAGTCACCGTCGACGTTCCCGTCGCCGGCGCCCGGCTTCGCGACATCCGCAACGGCATGTCGATCCCGCCGGCATTGACGCTGCGGACCATGCTCGACGCGGCGGGTCACCCGCGGTGGTGGTTCGACCTGTTGACCACCGAGCCACTGGCGTTCGCCTCGCTAGACCGTTGGCCGGGCACCGTCGGCGAATACCTCGACACGATGTTCGACCCCAGCGTCACCTTCGCGGATCTGGCCTGGATCAAGACCCAGTGGCCGGGCAGGCTCGTCGTCAAGGGAATCCAAACCCTCCACGACGCCCGCAGTGCCGTCGACCTGGGCGCCGATGGCATTGTGTTGTCCAATCACGGCGGCCGCCAGCTAGACCGTGCGCCCGTTCCGTTTCACCTGTTGCCTGCGGTGGCGCGAGAGCTCGGCGGCGACACCGAGATCCTGCTGGACACCGGCATCATGTCCGGCGCCGACATCGTCGCGGCCGTCGCACTAGGGGCGCGGTGCACCCTCGTCGGTCGGGCTTACCTGTACGGCCTGATGGCCGGCGGCGAGGCGGGTGTACGCAGGGCGATCGAGATTCTGTCGGGACAGCTGACCCGCACTATGCGGCTACTCGGCGTTACCTGCCTGGAGGAGCTTTCGCCCGCGCACGTGACCCAGTTGCGCAGGTTGGTGCCGATCGAGCCGCCGACGTGAGGTCACGTGTCAGCCGACATCGGCGCGTCGGAGCTGACCTGCACCGGCGACGCGGGTGCGGGCTCGCCGTCAACCGCGCGCGACGCCCCGCATACGCTTCTGCGCGGAGTCGCTGCACCATGTGCGGGTAGTGCAACTCGAACGCCGGACGCTCCGGGCGGATGCGGGGCAGCTCAGTGAAATTGTGCCGCGGCGGCGGGCAGCTGGTGGCCCACTCCAACGAGTTGCCGTATCCCCAGGGGTCGTCGACGGTGACCGGTTCGCCGTAGCGCCAGCTCTTGAACACGTTCCAAATGAACACCAGCATCGACGCGCCGAGGATGAACGCACCGATCGTGGAGACCACGTTGAGCGGTTGGAACCCGTCGCTGGGCAGGTAGTCGGCGTAGCGACGCGGCATGCCCATGTCGCCGAGCCGGTGCTGCACCAAAAACGTGGTTTGGAAGCCGATGAAGGTCAAAAACTGCTGCGATGCAGGAACACTCACCATCCCGTGATCTGCAACGTCAACGGTCCGAATTGATATGCAAACTGTTCGTCGATCCCTGGCGCCGGTGAGCGGGTTCGATATCTGGGAGGCCAGCCGACCGGCGCGAAGCGCTCTTTTCCGGCCGACTTCGGGACGAAGTGCTGTAGTGAATCGGAAACCGAATCTCCCTGTCGGAGTAAGCGATCCGATCGGATCGGCGGCGGCTTGCGCGCCGATGGTTCGCTACTTTCTGCTGAGCGTCAATGTCCCCGTTGTGGACAGCACCCGGTTGGCGGTGATCCTCTCGGCCCTGCGGGCTTCGCGTTCGAGGTGACGCTGTTTGGATAGCTCGAACTTTGCACACGCTTCCTCGAGTTCGTCGACCAGCAAGCCGAGATCGTCGCGCATGCGTGCTGCCTCGCCGGTGAAGTCCTCGCGCTCGAAGATGCGCCATTTCCTCAGCTGGGGCATCACCACATCGTCGAGGAAGATGCGCGGGTCGAACACTCCGCCGACGGCGATGATCACGGCCTTACGCCGAAACCCCGGAACGGTGTATCCGGGCATCTTGAAGTTGCGCAGCACCTTGTGCAGCGATCGCATTGCCTCGTTGGGCGCGATCTGGAAGCCGGCATCGGAGATGTCGCGGTAGAAGATCATATGCAGGTTTTCATCGGCCGAGACGCGGGCCAGCAGCTGGTCGGCGATGGTGTCGTCACAGGCCTTACCGGTGTTGCGATGCGAGACCCGGGTGGCCAACTCCTGAAACGACACGTAGATGACGGAGTCGAACAGGCTTGTCGCGAATAGGTCGCCATCGGCCTGATGGTTCTGTCCCGGGCTGAAGCCGCGGGTCACCTGCTCGAGGCGAAGCTGTTCGAGCGCAACAGGATCGACGGCGCGGGTCACGACGAGGTAATCGCGCAGCGCGGTGCTGTGCCGGTTCTCTTCGGCCGTCCAGCGATTCACCCACTGGCCCCATGGGCCGTCCATGCCGAAGTTCATTGCGATCTCGCGGTGATACGCCGGCAGGTTGTCCTCGGTGAGCAGGTTGAGGACCATCGCTACCTGGGCGACATCGGATAGCTGCGATTGCCCTGGTTCCCAGTCCTGCCCACCCAGGGCGTAGAAGTTTTTGCCATCGGACCACGGAATGTAATCGTGCGGATTCCATTCCTTGAACATCGAGATGTGCCGGTTGAGAAGACGTTCAGCCACCGGCTCGAGCTCGGTCATTAGCTGCAGGTCGGTCGAAGCGTTGGCCATGTAGCCCCCAGTTGTGTGTGTCCGACAGTTACACGCAATATATCTGTGTAAGCGAGTCACATTCAAGTCTGACGCGCCGATCCCGGTGACCACCACGCTCCAGACCGTGCGCCGTTCGGGGTCACGCTCATCGGCCTCGTAGGCCATCACCTCGTCGGAGTTGTTGTGGGATCGCGTCGTGACGGCCACTTTGGCGACCAGCCGGGTGCGCACGATCATCCGACCGTCATCGATGAGGCGGTTGACCGGGCGGATCGCCGGTAGCGCCTGGCGAGTGAACACCACCCGCCCAGGGCCGAAGCTTCGTCGGACGCATGTGCGTCGCGTAGGGCCAAAAGTCCCAACGTCAGATGTGTCGTTGGTCACACGTGGATGTGGGAAAACACCACTCCGCAGAGGGTTTCCGTGGTCACAACCGGGTGTGCAGTTCGATGTCCTCGGCGAACTCGGCCAGCACGGCCTGCGTCAACGAGGGACGGGTTTCACTGATCGCGGTCAGATAGTCCTCGGTTCGCGCCGGCTCGCCGCGGCGAAATTCGACCTCCCGTTCGAACCCGAACTGCGCGCCCTTGCGGGCAGCGAACTCGATATCGGCCGGGGTGAACATCTCGGTGGCCGCCACGAGCGCTGCCAGGTCCACCAGATCTGCGGCTGGACCGATATACCTCCTCCAAATCGCTTCCCGCGCAGTCGTATCCGGCGGACCGACCGGGATGATGTAGTCGAATCGCCCGGGGCGCAGAAACGCCGAATCGAGGGAGCGCACCGAGTTGGTCGCGCAGATCAGCAGTCGCTCGTCACGCTGCCGAAACGCCGGGATCAACTTGAGCAGTTCGTTGGTGGCGCCATGCGCCGGATCCGACGCCACCCCGGAGCGCGACCCGGCGATCTCCTCGACCTCATCGATGAACACCACAACCGCTTCGAGGTCCATCAGCGTGGTGAACGCCTCGCGCAGTGCGGCGGCCATCGCCACGTCGGGTGCGGCCAGCCGCGACGGGAACAACTCGACGAACGGCCAGCCGAGCCGACCTGCCACCGCCTTGGCGAAGCTGGTTTTGCCGGTACCCGGCGGTCCGAACAAGATCACCGCCTTGGGGGGTGACACGCCGTAACGCTGGGCCGCATCCGCCTCGATCAGCGGCAGCACGACACGCCGCTCGATGATCTGCTTTTCCGATTCCATTCCGGCCAGCGCCCGCCACAGGTCGCGGGGCACCGTCTGTGCGCCGAGCTCGGCCAGCAGCCCGGCGTCGGACGCGCCGACCGGATCGATCTTCTCGAAGTAGGTCAATCCGGTCCGCTCGTGGTAGCCACAGTTGCGCAGCGCCGCGGTGCCCGTCGCTTCCGGCGGGAGCAGCGCCCCGATCCGCCGCACTCCCAGCGTGCGCAGCCGCAGTTCCAGCTCGCCGAGGAGTGCGCTGCCGATCCCGCGGTTGCGCCACCGGTCGCTGAGCCCGACGATCGAGATCCACGCTCGTTCCCCCTGTGACACAGCCACGGCGATGCCGACCAGGTCGTCGCCGACCACCGCGACCACCGCAGACTGGCCGGACCGGGCAGCCGACACCACCTCGGAGATCGTGAAGACCGGTGCGGGCTCACCGGGGCGGCGGCTTTGGTCCCAGACCGAGATCGCGCGGTCGAGGTCGTCGTCGTGGAAATCGCGAAGCCGCCAGGGGGGCATTGCGGGACCCTGACAGAACTAGGATCCGGCCGAACCCCCTATCCGGGTGACCGACCGGGTGAATCGGGCCCAGGATAGCTGCCGTGTTGACGTTGCGCCCGGCCGCGGCAAGCGGGCTAGTCTGCTCAGCGTGCGGCCGTGCAATGGCCCTGCACCGTTCGGCGCGTCGACCGTATCCGTCCGACGATGACGGGCCAGCGGTTGGTGGGGTGACCGGGAATGACCGTGCGGATCGGCACGTCTGGATGGTCTTACGATCACTGGGCGGGGGTGCTCTATCCCCCCGGCCTGTCGCCCGCGCGGCGGTTGGCCCGCTACGCTGAGGTCTTCGACACTGTCGAGCTCAACGCCAGTTTCTACCGCTGGCCGAAGGATTCGACATTCGCGGGGTGGCACGCACAGTTGCCCGCCGGCTTCACGATGTCGGTCAAAGCGCATCGCGGATTGACGCATTACCGGCGGCTGGCGGCGCCCCAACCGTGGATCGCGCGGTTCGAACGGTGTTGGCAGTTGCTCGGGAATCGCGCCGGCGTGCTGCTGGTGCAGCTGCATCCCGAACTGCGCCGTGACGACGCGCGGCTGGACTCCTTTCTGGTCAGCATGCCGTCGGCGATCCGGGTCGCCATCGAGCTGCGGCATCCGTCGTGGAACGATCCGGCGGTGTACGCGCTGCTGGAAAACCGCCACGCAGCCTACGTGGTGATGAGCGGCGCCGGGCTGCCCTGCATCCCGCGCGCTACCACCGATTTCGTCTACGTCCGGATGCACGGCCCTGACCCGGATGCAATGTACGCGGGTTCGTATTCGGTGGACGAGCTGCGGCGATGGGCCGATCTGATCACCGAATGGGACGGCGCCCACCGGGACGTGTGGATGTATTTCAACAACGACGCGCACGGTTATGCCGTGCGCAACGCGCAGTTGTTACAAGGGTTTTTGAGTTGAGGACATCCGAGTAGTGTGGCAGCCATGGACAGCTCTGCCACATTCGTCATCATCGGCGGCGGACTCGCCGGAGCCAAAGCAGCAGAAGCGTTGCGCGACAAAAACTTCGACGGCCAAATCGTTCTCGTCGCCGAAGAGGAGCGGCTGCCCTACGAGCGGCCGCCGCTGTCCAAGGAATTTCTCGCCGGCAAGAAGTCGCTCAACGATTTCACCGTGCACGATTTCGCGTGGTACCGCGACCACGGGGTCGATCTGCGGCTGGGGGTCCGGGCGGCCGCGGTGGACCCGGCCGCACACAGCGTCGATCTCGCAGACGGTACCGTCGTCGGATACGACAAGCTGCTGCTGGCCACCGGTTCGCGTGCCCGGCAGCTGCCGATACCCGGCGCCGACGCCCTTGGAGTTCACTATCTGAGAACATTCGACGATGCCGCAGCACTGGATGCGGCGCTGAGTGACGGCTCGTCGCTGGCAGTGGTGGGCGCCGGGTGGATCGGGCTGGAAGTCGCCGCCAGCGCCCGTCAGCGTGGCGTCGAGGTCACGGTCGTCGAGACCGCCAAGCTGCCGTTACTGGCTGCGCTCGGCGAAGAAGTCGGCACCGTGTTCGCAGGCTTGCACCGCGACCACGGCGTCGACCTGCGGCTAGAGTCGCAGGTCAGCGAAATCAGCACCGCCGACGGCAGAGCCACCGGACTGCGTCTGCACGACGGGTCGGCGGTCGGCGCGGACGCTGTTCTGGTGGCCGTCGGTGCGCAACCCAACATCGAACTCGCCCAAGCAGCCGGGTTGTCGACCGGCGACGGCGGGGTCCTGGTCGACGCCTCGCTGCGGACCAGTGACCCCGACATCTACGCGGTCGGTGATATCGCCGCGGCCGACCATCCGTTGTTCGCCGAGCGCATCCGCACCGAGCACTGGGCCAATGCGCTCAAGCAGCCTGCGGTGGCGGTGGCGTCGATGCTCGGCACGCCGGCCCGATACGACGAGTTGCCGTACTTTTTCACCGACCAATACGACCTGGGCATGGAGTATGTCGGCCATGCGCCCCGGTATAGCCGGGTGGTGTTCCGCGGCGACGTCGCCGGGCGCGAATGTGTCGCGTTCTGGCTCGACAGCGCCAACCGGGTGCTAGCCGGGATGAACGTGAACATCTGGGACGTGCTCGACGACGTCAAAAACCTGATCCGGTCCCAACGTCCGGTGGACCCGCAGCGGCTGGCCGATCCGCAGGCGCCGTTGGGCGATTCGGCCAGCTAAGCGGGCGCGTCGAGCGGCTGCCAGGCGTGCTCGATGACGGTGGGTAGGCGCACTGCCTGCAACCGGTCGCGCTCCGCGCGTCGACGCTTGACCCGCAACCGGGCGTCGCCGGGCAGCGCGAGCAGTTCGTCGCAGGTCAGGTAGTACACGTCAGTCACCGCGTCGAGGAGGTCGGCCGCTACCAGGCGGGACCCGAACTCGCGCAACGCCATGCGCAGGTCATGGGTGAACCGCATGGTGCTGTCGTGCGTCGTCTCCCGAGACAGTCGGGCGTTGGTGATCAGCCGCGCGGCCAGGTTGGGCGACGGTTCCCCCGGCGCGGGTTGCGGGCTGGCCGGCGTCGCTGCGGCGGCAACGAGCAGCATCGCCGGATCGTCGCCGAACACCGGGTTGGCCAACTCGGCTTCCCCCGGCCCCCGGTGGGCGACCCGGGAAATCGCGGAATCGACGTCGGTGGCGATCTGCGGAGCGATCACGCGGATACCGGCCAGATCGCCTCGCCTGGCTAACTCAATCGCCCGCGGATCGCGGCGCAGCAGCGCCGCCAACTCGGCGGTCTGTTCGGTGACATGGTGGCTTTCCAACAGGGCGTGGACTCCGGACACCGGCGTATGCACGGCCGTGCGTTCCAGCGTCGCGGCGGTGATGCCGGTATCGATCAGCCACAACGCGGTAAGGCCCCAGCCCTGCTCGATCCGGTCTCGCAGCAGGCGGATGCGCGCCTGCAAGCGGGCGTCGGATAGCGAATTCAGCTGCGCAGCGTCCAGGTGCTCGGCCGTCGCGGCGTCGCTGTAAGTCTGGGTGTCGGCCTTCAGGTGGCGCAGCATCGCCAGTGCCCGGGTAGCGACAACGGCCTTGGCGGCCGATTTAAGCAGCCCGTCGGCCAGCGGCGGACGCCCCTGAGGCAGCAGTTCACCGACCTGGGCGCCGGCCAGCGCGTGGTCGACGACCGCCTGCTCGTCCCAGCCGGGTAGCTGGCTGGCGGCGATCACGCCGGCCGACACGCCGACATATGGACGATGGCCGAACACCGCGATGGCCCGGTTGGCCCACTCGGCGGCTACCACCTCGCCGAGCGCCATCGCCTGGCCCAGCACCCGGTTGGCCGCGCGCAAGCCACCGAGCTGCACATCCAGGGTCATCGGGGTCAGCGGGCCGGCCAGTGTCTCGGCCAATGGTGCTGCGCTAAAGACCGGGAACCGTGGATCGATGCGGTCATCGAACTCGCCCTCCAGCCCGTCCGGTGCGGCACAGTGCAGCGGGGTGCCGTCGAACGACCCGGACCGCGGCCTGGGCTCCCACGGCAACGGCAGATGACCGGGCAGGTCGGCGGCGCCGCAGACGTCGAGCTTGCGACCGATGAGTCCGCGGGCGGTGTCGGCGAGAGCATCGCAGGCGGACCACGCGAACTCGAATTTCCTATCGTCGTGTGGTGAGGCGTCTCGCA
>Ga0123519_10016738_pt1 | contig 10150 bp, 6 predicted proteins | sample YelNatPaOPRAMG02_FD_87396 | JGI IMG/M metagenome (GOLD analysis project Ga0123519, IMG submission 87396) | Hot spring microbial communities from Yellowstone National Park - Yellowstone National Park OP-RAMG-02 (version 2) | ecosystem: Environmental > Aquatic > Thermal springs > Hot (42-90C) ...
GCGCTGCACGACATCTTGATGAGCCAGGGAGTCACTCTGATAGAGTGGCTCGACAACCTGAGCGCCATCAGCCAGCCGGTGTTCTTCTTCATGGCTCTTCCCTTCAAAGTGCGCAAGATGGACAGTTCCTGGGCGAGAGCGATAGCGATCGAGGAGCGCTAGGGCCAGCATCGTGAAAGCTCCACTGTCCTTCAAGCTGACGCGGCGGCGTCTGCTCGCTGCCTCGCTGGCGGCTGCCGCCATGTCGGCCTGTGGTGCCCCTGCTCCCTCGCGGCCCACTGCCGAGGCACCCACGGCAGCCGTCGCCACCAACCAGGCAAGTGCTTTGCCCACGCAGGCACCGGCTGCCTCAGCGCCGGCAGCGCTACAGCGCCCAGAGGCGGTGTGGCTGGACTTCGTGGCTTTCTGGGACAAGGCTCAGTACGAGCCGATGTATGCCATGATTGCCCCCGAGGCCAAGGGCCGAATCACGTACGACGATTTCTCCCAGCTATACACTGACCTGCGCGACACGGTGGGCCTGAAGCATGTCGCGGCCGAGATCACGTCGTCACTCATCAACGGTTCGACAGCACAGGTCGGCTATGTGGCCCGGCTGGAGAGCGACCGCTTCGGCACGATGGAGCAGAAGCAGACGGTGACGCTCGGGCGTAGCGGCGATGCCTGGCTGATTCAATGGTTGCCCTCGCTCGTGCTGCCTGGCATGGATTATGGTTGCAAGCTTGCTTTGGATTCCACCGACAACCCACGCGGACCCATTCTCGATCGTCATGGTGCCCCTCTGGCCTCCCTGGGCGTTCGTGTGGTCGTTGGCGTCGTGCCGGGCCAAGTCGAGGACGAGGAGACTCTGTTAGCGACTCTGGCCAAGATCTTGAATCAGCCTGCGTCCAGCATTAAGAAGAGCTACGATAACCCCGCCCATCCCGACTGGTTCATGCCTGTGGGTGAGTTGTCGGCTCAGGATGCCCAGGCTGCCTATGGCCAGCTCACCTCCATCCCGGGCGTCTTGCTGCGCGAGAAACCAGTCCGTTACTACCCGGAGGGGACCACGGCCGCTCATCTCACAGGATACGTCGGCCTCATCCGCGAGGAGCAGCTGTCCGAGATGAAGAGCCTCGGTTATCGGGCCGACGACATCATCGGCCAGACCGGGCTCGAGCAGAGTTTCGAAGCCCAACTGGCCGGAAAGCGTGGCTCTCGCTTGCTCGTGATGAGCGCCGCCGGAGCTGTCGTCACCGTGGCAGCAGAACGGAAGGCCGTACCCAGCCAGTCGCTCTACACCGCCATTGACCTCCCCTTGCAGCGCACCTCCATGGACCTGCTGAAGGACAAGAAGGGTGCGATTGTCGCTCTCGACCCGCGCAACGGCCAGGTGCTGGCAATGGCCTCCAGCCCAAGTTTCGACCCCAACATGATCGTCGCCGGGATGTCATCAAAGCAGTGGCAGGATCTCATGGACAACCCTGGCCGGCCCATGGTTAACCGGGCGATTCAAAGCGAACTTCCCCTGGGGTCCGTTTTCAAGATCGTGACCGAGTCGGCCGCCCTGGAGGCAGGACTATATACGCCAGAGAGCACCTTCACCTGCACAGGGACGTGGACTGGCCTGGGCAGTGGCTACACCAAGACGTGCTGGCTCCTGACCGGGCATGGAACGCTCACGCTGGCGCAGGGGCTGACCGAGTCCTGTGACGTCGTGTTCTACGAACTGGGCAAGGCTCTCGACGGTGCCGACCGTGAAGCCCTGGCCAGGATGGCAGAGGCCTTCGGCTTCGGGGCTAAGACAGGCATTGATGGCTTGTCGGAAGCGCCCGGCCTTGTGCCCACACCGGAGTGGAAGGAAGCCACACTGGGCGAATCCTGGTTCCCGGGCGACTCCGTGAACCTGGCCATAGGCCAGGGCAATCTGCTGGTGACGCCGCTGCAGGTTGCCAACATGCTTGCCGCTGTCGCCAACGGCGGCACTCTCTACCGTCCTCGCCTCGTGCTCGGTGTCGGCGACGCATCAGGTGCCCCGCCCAGCGAGACCAAGCCAGAGGTGATCCGTACCCTGCCCGTCAAAGCTGAGCACCTGAAAAGCATTCAGGATAGCCTCCTCGCCGGCTGCATGAGCCCTGCCGGTACGGCCTATGCGGCCCTGGGCAGCATGACCATACCAGTTGCGGGCAAGACGGGCACGGCGGAGAACCCGGGCAGCAAGCCACACGCCTGGTTCGCCGGCTACGCCCCGGCCGACAAGCCGGAGCTTGTGGTGGCCGTTCTGATCGAGAATGGGGGAGAGGGGTCGCTCGTGGCGGCTCCGATCTTCAGGCAGGTGGTCGAAAGCTACCTGCAACCTGCCAGCGGCTAGGAAGGGGGCCAGCGAAGCATGACTGCCAGCCCGGGCTACCTCACCCGCGAACAAATGGAAGAGCAGGAGAATGCGCTGCTCGCTCCCTGGGGCATGCGCTCCGCCCAATCCCGTGGGCGGCAGCATCCCGATCCAGAACGTTCCTATCGCACCTGCTACCAGCGAGACCGCGACCGCATCGTGCACACTACGGCTTTCCGGCGGCTCGAGTACAAGACGCAGGTGTTCGTGACCTATGAGGGCGACTACTACCGCACCAGGCTCACACACACGATAGAGGTCATCCAGATCGCCCGTACCATCGCCAGATCCTTGCGCGCCAACGAGGATCTTGTGGAAGCGATCGCCACAGCTCACGACCTGGGGCATACCCCTTTCGGCCACAGCGGCGAGGCGGCTCTGCATGAGGTCATGGCGAGGCACGGTGGTTTCGATCACAATCACCAGACATTGCGCATCGTCACCGAGCTTGAGTGCCGCTACCCCGATTTCCCCGGTCTGAACCTCACCTGGGAGGTGCGCGAAGGCATCATCAAGCACAAGACCCAGTACGACCGCGGCAAAGCCATCCCCGAGTACGAGCCCGACCGGTCTCCTACCCTCGAAGCGCAGATCGTCAATGCCGCTGATGAGATCGCCTATAGCACTCACGACCTGGACGACGGCCTGCGCGCCGGCCTGATTGACCCGAGCGCCCTGCAGAGCGTGGATGCCTGGCGGCTCGCCCAGGCCGAGGCACAAGTCTCGCCAGAAGCAACGGACGAGCTCAGTCGCCATCGGGTCGTTCGCAGGCTGATAGATCTCGAAGTGACTGACCTCATCCAGGCAAGCGCCCAGGCCCTGGCCCAGGCAGCGCCGGAGAGCAGTGAGGCCGTCCGGCTGTTGACCGAGCCCGTAGTGCGGCATTCCCCGGAAATGGCGGACTACAACCGTGATCTCAGAGCCTTCCTCTACGAGAACCTGTACAGGCACTGGTTGGTCCTACGCATGGCCGACAAAGCCGGCCGTTTCGTGCGCGAGCTCTTTCAGGCTTACGTCGCTCACCCGCGCGAGTTGCCCGCCGATGTCCAGCGACAGGCGCATCAGGTCGGGCTTGAGAGAGCCGTCTGCGATTACATCGCCGGCATGACGGACCGCTATGCCCTCGAGGAATACCGCAAGCTCTTCTCGCCTCAGTTCGGCTAGGGTTCCCGTGCAAGACCCAAGCGATCTCTCCTCCCGCGCCGTCAGCCTGATCTTCACAGTGCGGGATGAGGCGCACTCCTTGCCGGCTCTGCTCCGCTCACTGGAGCGGCAGACGCGCCCTCCCGATGAGGTCGTTGTTGTGGACGCCGGTTCGCGCGATGGAACTCTGGACCTGCTGCGATGCTGGGCACAACAGCAGGCATTTCCGGTGCGCCTTCTTGTGGAACCGGGCTGCAGCATCTCCCGCGGCCGCAATGCGGCAATCGAGGGGGCACAGGGACCAATCATCGCCGTCACCGATGCCGGCGTCACTCTGGAACCAGACTGGCTCGCCCGACTCGTAGCGCCTTTCTTCGGGCCTGACCCGCCGGATGCAGTGGCCGGGCTTTTCCAGGGCTGCGCCAGTGGCCCGTTCCAGACGGCCATGAGTGCGACTGTGCTTCCGTTCCCTGAAGAGGCCAGACCGGGCCGCTTCTTGCCATCAAGCCGGTCGGTCGCCTTCACCAGGGCCGCCTGGCAGGGCGTTGGCGGATACCCCGAGTGGGCCAGTTACAGCGAGGATGTGTTGTTTGATCTGGCCCTGATCGCGGCAGGCTACCGCATGCGGATGGCTCCCACCGCTTTAGTGCACTTCGAGCCAAGGCGCACTCTGCCGGCGTTTTGGCGGCAGTACCGGAACTACGCCCTCGGCGACGGCCAGACAGGGCTCTGGCCGCGGCGCCACGCTATTCGCTACGCTACCTACCTTGTCCTGATCCCAGGGCTGGCCTTAGCGAGCGCAGTCTTCGGTCCCTGGCTGCTACTTGGCTATCTGGCCGGCTTTGCGGCATACTTGCGGCGCCCTTTCCGGCGCCTGCGCAGGCTCACGCAAGGCTGGCCGCTCCGCCAACGTCTGGAGGCTGCCGCCTGGGTGCCAATCATCCGCGTCTGGGGCGACATCGCCAAGATGGTGGGCTACCCACGCGGCTGGGCTCGGTGGTGCCGCCTGGCGAGCCTGAACGCACAGTACAAAGCAGGCAAGTTGAGAAGGGCGGGGGAGACCACTGACTCCCGTCGAAAAACAGCGAGCAAATCATAGGAGGCCAGACTTGAACGGAGAACACACCTGGAGCGAGATCCAGAGCCAGGGACACGTATGGCAGGCGGCTGTCAGCCGTGCCAGCGAAGCAAGCGGCCCGTTGGCCGAGCATTACCGCTCCAAGCAGTACACTGAGGCCCTATTCATCGGTTGCGGCTCCACGCACTACCTTTCGCTCTCTGCTGCCGCCCTGGCCAGTGAGATGCTCGGGCTGCGTGCCCGAGGCTTGCCATCCTCTGAGGTCTTCCTTTTTCCGAAGGCAGTGCTGCCACGTTCGGGCCAGCCGGTCCTTGTTGCCGTCTCCCGCTCAGGCGAGACGAGCGAAACGATCATGGCCGTTGATCTCTTCAAGAGCAGCTATGGCAACGAGACACTCACCGTCGGCAACTACCCTGATGCCAGGCTGGTCAAGGCTTGTGCCGCCTCCATCATCATCCCGGAAGGGCAGGAGATCAGCGTAGCCCAGACACGCTCCTTTGCCAGCATGCTAGTCGCCATACAGGTACTCGTGGGCACCTGCGCCGGCGACCGTGCCTACCTCGAAGCCCTGTCCGCTCTGCCAGCAGCGGTTGCCAGGCTCCTGCGCGACTACACCGAGCCCATGAGAAAGCTGGGCGCAGATGATGCTTATGACAAGTACATCTTCCTCGGCTCCGGCCCATTCTTCGGTGTGGCCTCCGAGGGCATGCTCAAGATGAAGGAAATGTCGCTCTCGCATTCCGAGGCTTTCCACTACATGGAATTCCGCCACGGCCCCAAGTCCATTGTGGACAAGCGTACGCTGATTCTCGGCCTGCTTTCCGACAGCGCCCGCGATCAGGAACTGAAGGTGCTGAGCGAGATGCGTGGCTTGGGCGCCAGCGTGTTGCTCATCGCCGACCGCGTCCCTGCTGGGGCTCCGGCCGACTATACCGTCGAACTGGGCACCGGCCTGCCGGAACTGGCTCGTCTGCCACTCTGCCTCACGCCGTTGCAGGTGCTCGCCTTCAGCCGCTCTGTCTCCAAAGGGCTGGACCCCGACAACCCCACGAACCTCACCCAGGTCGTCGTCCTATAGGGAGCAAGCCATGATTGACTTTCACACGCACCCACTGCTTGTGCAGGAAGTCGTCGGCGGCGACGAGGCCATGGTTCACGCCACGCGCGATGTCTTCATGATCCGCAACCGCCTCCAGCCGCTGGATACGTTCCTGCTCGAGCTTGACGTCTGCGGCGTTCAGCGTGCTGTGGTTATGCCAGTAGACGCGACGACAGCGAAAGGCACCAAGATCTGGAGCAATGAGCAGATCGCTCGCCTCTGCAGCATGAGTGACCGCTTCATCGGCTTCGCCAGCGTAGACCCGCACAACCCTCGGGCAGCCGAGCAACTCGAGCACGACGTCAAGACCCTCGGCCTGCGCGGCCTGAAACTGTCCCCAAGCCTCCAGGAATTCCGAGCCAATGACCGCGCCAAGGCCTACCCCATCTATGAGGCGGCGACAGCCCTGGGCATACCAGTCCTCGTACACTGCGGCATGACCTGGGCGCCGCGCAGCAAGAGCGCCAGCCCCATGGACATGGAGGATGTGGCCTTCGACTTCCCCAAGCTCAACCTCGTGATCGCTCACTTCGGCTGGCCTTGGGTACACGAAACCGCCATGCTCCTGCTCAAGTACGAGAACCTGTTCGCCGACCTGTCTTGTCTCTACTTCGATGCCCCCTGGGAGTTCATGCGCGGCATCTTTGGCGGACGTCTGCCACTGACCCTGATCGAACGCAGCCTGCGCACGAAGATAGTCTTCGGATCGGACTATCCAAGGGTGGAGATCAAGAACATGGTGCGAGCGGTGAAAGAGCTTGGCCTGTCTGATGGTGCTCTGGAAATGATCTTCAACAAGAACGCCCGCTACCTCCTGGGCGAGGCGGAGGCCAGTTACAAATGATCATCAAGACCGTCATGCTCACCGTTCAGAGCCGGCGAGAACAGGAGTTGATCAATATCACGCCGGAGGTCGAGCGCATCGTCGCCGAGACGGGCGTCAAAGAGGGACTGGTCAACGTGCTCACGATGCACACCTCGTCGGGCGTGCTCGTCACCGAAGGGCTGCCCTGCCTGGAAGAGGACGTGGTGAACCACCTGAGCAGGCTCTGCCCTTCGGAGGGTAACTACCTACACCGGCGCTATCTGGATATCGATGGCCGCATCGGCTTCAATGCCGATGCTCACCTCAAGAGCGTCCTCGGCGGCATCTCCTGCTTCTTCCCCATCTCCGCTGGCAAACTCGTGAAGGGAGGCCGGCAGACGATCTATTTCGCCGAGTACGACGGCCCGCTCAGCCGCGAGGTCGCCGTTCAAGTCCTTGGCGAGTAGATTCGCCGGCCGCTAGCTAAGCTCGCTCTCTCGTCGCACTGGCCGCCTGGGAATTGACCCAGGCGGCCAGCGATTGCTGATGGCCTCGATCGGGCAGCTCGTTCTGCGCTCCCTATGGGTCTCCTACCTGGCGAAGCGCAGAGTCAGCGGCAGGTAGACGCGCGTGCCACTGGAACGGTAGTGCAATGTGACCGAGTAGAGCACGGGCGTCTGCGCCGTGGGGTCGTAGATGACTTGCGGAGAGTCAGCAGGGGAACCACAGTTGCCATTGCTGCTCAACGGCCCGCCTGCCGGCCAGGCCCACATGTTGACGCGGAACTGCACATACCGGCCCGTTGCTCTCGTGCTGCCATCCGGCCCGACGATGTATTGGCCGGGAGTGCCGTAGCCCTGCAGTGGCGCGCCGGTGCCAGGGAGGCCCGTGTCGGCAAATGGAAAGACCTTGGGAGACCACTGACCCATGTTGTTCGGGTCGTCGCTGGTGCGAGTCTGTAGCGTGAGGTAGGTTCCGGACGGTGTGGACGCGTTCCAGTCTATGCGGCCCCACTGCACATCGGCAGCGCCCACGTCGTATATCGGCGAGACATACGACCCGGAGCCATAGTGGCACATCGTGCCGACGCTTACCTGGCCGCTCTGTTTCGGGTCAGGATAGAAGCGATATCCCGAGAAGTAGCTCATGTTCGAGCGGGCGAAGTAGATGTCCTGATCGTATCCACCCCGGCGGTTGTCGTTCCAGGCGAGGTACACGAAGCCATAGTGCTTCCAAGTCGAGGAGTCAGCACTGGTGCGCACACGCACAATGTCGGCGGCGATGCTGGGGCTGGCCTGCTCCGCGGCCGGCGGATCGGCAAGCGTGTACTGCAGGTAGGATGAACCAGGAAGGTTGGTGGCGTGGGTACCGCTGTTCACCTGGATGATGCCGTCGTTCCACGAAGCCGGCAACTGGCTACCACCGTCGCCGCGCACGGCCATGTAGATGTCCGCATTGCCGGCGCCGTAGTTGCGGCGGTCCACCCAGGCATAGAAGGCATTGTGTGTCCCATTGTCGCCCGCCTGAATGCCAGGATAGGAGCGGCATACCAGTGTTGGGCTATCCTGCCAGATGGGCACGCTCTCCTTGGGGTTCAACTGCTCATTCGCCGATGGCGTCAGGTCCAGATGGAGCGTATCGCCCTGGATGGAAACGCCGGAAGAGACCGACATGAAAATGTCCGGGTTGTTGTCCATGGTCGTGTTGCTGCTATTGCGAAAGTCCTGCCAGCCGAAATAGAAAGCCACACTTGGGATGACGACGTCACCTGTAGCATCCGGGCATGAGCTATTGTTCGAAGTCAGGGTCTGCTTCTGGTACATCTGCGCCACCCCGACCACGGGCTGCAACTGGGGTACGCCATCACCGAGCGCGTCATCGTTGATCCGCCGGTCACGGTCGAAGGTCTGCGCCTGGTCAATGGAGTATGTCATGTAGATATCGGTATCGTTGGGGTGGGCATCGCTACGGTTGCGGTCGTCCTCCCAGGTCACGACGATTGGCTGCACCTGGACGCTATTAAGGACGAAGCCGGGCGGCGTGCCGCACACAGTGCTGTAGCTGCTCAGAATCTGGGCGGCGCCAGCGGCCACCCGCGGCGAGCGCTTGTTCGAGTTCGTGTCGTCGCCGACACGTCGCGGGTTATCCATCCAGGTGCCAGTGCTCGCTTTCCAGCCGCGCAGGTAGATCTCGTTGTGCCCGTATTGATCATCCTGCCAGACAACATAGAAGTTGCCATCCGCTCCTGCTGCCACGTCCGCATTCATGCTATTCGTCGTGCTGGCTGCACTGAGGACGAAGTTCCCGCCCTCGTGCAGCAGGTTGCTGGCAACCTGCTGAAGCGGGGTGAGCGTGCCGTTGGCGAAGGTGTAGAACTGGCCCATTATCTGGTACTTCGCCGACGTATTGCCCATCGTCGTGCGGTTGTCCTGCCATACCACCAGCACACGGTTGTCCACCGGACTGATGGCAACCGCCGGGCGCCGCTGGTCATTGCCCGCCAGGTCGTTGTTGACACGGACGTTCGGCTTCCAGGTCGCGCCGCCATCCGTGGAGTAGGTCATGTAGATGTCCCAGTCTACGAGGGCGGAGTTGCGCCTGTCCTGCCAGACAGCGACGAGCAGCCCGGGCGTCTGCACTGAGCCGTCGCTGTTGTAGACCGGCGGAACCGAAGCCAGACGGGGATACTGCTGGGGCCGGTCAGTTGCGTCGTCGTTCAGCCGGGCATCGAGCGACTGCATGTCATAATCGGGTGTCAGCGGATCGGTCAGCCCCCAAACACTGGGGGTTTCATCGAAATAGCCCAGAGTCAAGGCCGTGTCGCCCACAGTCAGCGCCTGGTCCTGCAAGCCATTCACTGGGGCCGATGACGGCGTCTGCCCCGAAGCGACGAGAGCCAGGCTTGAGGCTGGGCCACGGACGAAGTCCGAGTTGTCTTTGGCAACGATCGCATCCGGCAGGCGGACCTCGACGGTGTACGGCCCGGTGGCGTTGTCGCCCTCGCCGGCCGGGCCCTCGTAAACGTTGCCCCAAGGGGACCCCAGTTCGGCGCTGTCCACCACAGCATAGAGGTCATGCATGCCTGAGACGCTGAAGGTGAATGGGATCGAGACGACGTAGGACGCACCTGCTGGCAACCACGATCCCTGCAGGCCGGCCGAAGCGACCGGGGCATAGGAAGGCATGCTCAGCAGGTCGCTCGGACTGCTCACCGGCGGATCAAGAAAGATGTCCACAAAGAAGTTGGCCGGCACGCACGACTGGTTGGTCGGATAGCCCGAACCGTGATTGGCGACCGTGATCAGAATCGTCGCCTGGCTGCCAACCAGGGGGTTGAGCGGCAGCACCTGAATGCCGTCAATGGTCAGGTTGGCATAGCCGCAACTGGCCGCCTGCAACTGCGGCGAAGGGGCAGAGCCTTCGGGCACTGTTGTCGGCGTAGGGCGCGCACCATTGCCGGCAGCGCCGACCGGCGCGGCACCGACGATCAGGCCGCAGAGGCCGCCGACAGTAGCCACGGCCAGGAAAAAGGCAACCACACCTGAGACCTTGCGTGCCTTCATTCGCACCCCACTGCCGCCATCCCCCGGCCAGAGCAGTTGGCAGAAGCGCTGCTCAACTCCCGCCCGCTCAGCCCTGGCCGGCGCGAACCCA
>Ga0123519_10016740_pt1 | contig 10150 bp, 8 predicted proteins | sample YelNatPaOPRAMG02_FD_87396 | JGI IMG/M metagenome (GOLD analysis project Ga0123519, IMG submission 87396) | Hot spring microbial communities from Yellowstone National Park - Yellowstone National Park OP-RAMG-02 (version 2) | ecosystem: Environmental > Aquatic > Thermal springs > Hot (42-90C) ...
AAAGCAGGATACTTGGTTCCCTACATATATGTGCCGCATTTCACTTACCTAACACCCGAAGAAATGACTAGATACGAGGAGGAAACGCGCAAGATAGCCAAAGCATATTATCGCTCAAAGAATGATGATGAGAAAGATGAAATATTCACTTTGCTTTGCATAAAGAGACAGAAAATAATCAGAAATGCGCAAAACAAGCTTGCTGTTTTCGAAAAAATTTTGGATAGCCTCAAAGAAGTTAAATATTGCCTTGTTTACTGCTCGCCTCACCAAATTCATGCTGTACAGGATATTCTAAATCATAAGAATATTATCCAACATAAATTTACTGAGCGAGAAGGTATTAGACCATCGAGTAGATTCGCGGGGCTTTCGGAACGGGAATTCCTTATCAAACAATTCTCCGAAGGAACATACAATGCTTTGGTTTCTATGAGGTGTTTGGATGAAGGAGTTGATGTTCCTCCAGCCCGTTTAGCTATTATGCTCGATAATTCCGGAAATCCCAGAGAATACATACAGCGCAGAGGGCGAGTACTAAGAAAATTTCCAGGTAAACAACAGGCGGTAATTCATGACATCATAGTTGAACCTATTTTGAGAACAACAATTCCACAGGAACTAAGGGAACTTGAAAGAAAAATAATAGCCAAAGAATTAGCGAGATACAGAGACTTCGCAAGTTCCGCTCAAAATTCTTCCGAATGCCTAGAAATGATGGCAAATTTGGAGGCAATGTACGGAATATAGTGGGTGAAAAATATGTCGGTTGTTAACAGAAGAATTATCGAAACGATTGAAGAAAGCGATTTTCCTCAAGAAATTAAAGATATGCTCAAAGCGCTTTTGAATGTCGAGTTAAGAAATTTTCAAATTAAAAGTCCGCTTTATGGGAGAGAATATGACAGGATCCTAATGGAGACCGCTGAAATACGTCGACGACGGAAGGATGAATGATGGAAATAGATTACATAAATATCAAAAATTTTCGACAATACCGCAATGTACGAATAGAGTTTTCTCGTTCTCCTTCAAAAAACTTTACCATTATTCAAGGGGTTAACGGCGCAGGAAAGACAAACTTGTTGAATGCAATAACATGGTGCTTATTCGGAGAGGAGCTGCATGTTGACAGCAAATACAAAGGTTTGCCAATTGTAAATACTACAACCTTGAATGAGAGTAATAGTGATATATTTGAAGTAGAAGTGGAAATACAGTTCATAGAAAATGACGGCAATAAAATGGTTGTGACTCGCTGCAAACACTATAAAAAAGGGAAAGAGGAGAACCTTGTAGAGGTTCCCTCTCCTCATTCCCTTACAGTGATGCAGCAAAGGGGGCGAGATTGGATTGGCCCAATTTACGGCGATGACGCGCAATATATTATTGACAATCGAATTCCTCCTTCAATAGAAGAATATTTCTTCTTTGATGGTGAACGAATGGATGATTACTTTAAAGAAAATACAGGCAGAGACATCAAGAACGCTGTTTTTCAAATTTCACAACTAGATTTATTTGAGAAATTAATAGAACATCTAACTGCTCGAAAGAATGATTTCCTAAAAACTGCTCGCGAGTTAAGCCCAAGAGCTGAAGAATTACGAGAGTATATAGAGCTCCATACACGCTCTTTGCAAACAGATAAATGTATACTGGAAGAATTGCTTCAAAAGAAAAGTGAAGCTGAACGATTTGAGAAGGAGTTCAGCGATAAACTAAGAAACTCATCTCTAGAGTATATTCAACAACTTGAAGAACAGAGGGAAGCGCTAATACAGGACATTGAAAATATTGATAACGACATAGCAGAAATTGAAGAAACGCGATTGAAACTGCTACGGAGCAATATGCCTATTATTCTTTCCTACAACGCGCTATTGAAAACTAAGAACTTGATTGAGGGAAGGAAAGAAGCAGGACAAATACCGCCTCCATATCGAACAATATTTATCGAGAGTCTGCTTAAGAAAGGTAAATGCATCTGTGGAAGCGATATCTCTGGAAAGGACGAATATTCAACCATAAGACGCAAAAAAGTGGAGACATATTTAACAGAAAGTCAACTTTCAGAGAAAAGTAATGAAATTATTGCTGCTAATACGCTTATAAGAAAAATGATGGAGAGCACAAATGATTTTCAAGAAAAAATCATCGAGCTTAACAGAAAAATTAGGAGATCTCAAGAGTTGAAAGCGGAAAAAGAAAAGAAATTAAGCAAAATTAACCAAGAAATTAGCCAATCTAATGTTGAAAACATTAAGCTTTGGGAGAAAGAAAGGGAAAAATATTCAAAAGAAAAGGAGCGGCTGATTGGTGATATAGCGAAGCAGCAAACTCAGATAGATAGACGCGAAAGGATGATTAAAGCGTTTAATTCAGAATTAAATCAAGAACTAAAAAAAGAAAGGAAGCATAAATCGCTTTTGGAATTATTAGCCCTTTGCGATGAAGGTATTAAATGTGCCTGTGAAGTTAGAGATAGAATAATGAAGAGGATTAAAGATGAAATCGAAAAGAAGACAAGTGAGCAGTTTTTAACTTTAATTTGGAAGAAAGACACCTACAAAGGTGTATGTATCGATGATGAGTACAACATCTCTGTGCCTCATGTCTCTGGCAGAGAGGGATTAGGTACTCTTTCTGCAGGCGAAAGACAGGTATGCGCTTTATCCTTCATGGCGGCTTTAAACAGTGTCTCTGGTTTTGACGTGCCCATTATAATTGACACTCCACTTGCAAGAATATCTTCTGAACCAAGTCAAAGCATAGCCAGAAATCTTCCAAATTACCTGAAAGGTAAGCAAGTCACTTTGCTAGTCACAGAAAAAGAATACTCGCCAGAGGTAAAACAGGAGTTATCCGCCAGTGTAGGCAAAACTTACATCATTGGTGTAATAGAAAAAGAATATGGCAATCTTGCCGAGGTGAAGACCATACAATGACCGAAAAGAAAAAAATTGACAGGGTCTACGTTGATAAGAAAGATCTTGCGGATTTTAATAGACTAAAGGAAAGAGACAGCCCTTTTGCAAATTGCCAAAGCAAAGAAGTATGGCTAGCTGCTATGGTTGTGGGTTTCAATGAGGGAGGAAGAATTCCATTAAAGAACAAAGAAGGCTATGTTCGATTAGAATACTTTACAGATGAAGAACGTGCCTTAATAAAATCGATAGCTGTGGCAACCGAGGACAACTTGAATGTTTTGCTCGATGAAGAAAAAGTCTATTCGATCGCTGAAGAATATGCCACAGGAGGCATTGCACTTCTTAAAGCAAAGGTCTTTGGTGGAGAGTATGGCTCCTTTGTTAAGAAACTTGAAAGTGAACTTTTGCGTAAATTTAAAGAGAATATGGGAAGTCAAGCTGAACCACAAACATTAGAAGAGGTTATAGATCTTCCGGTTGCTGATTTAATTAATAAAGGTGAAAGCAAGTCAGTTGAATTCAAATCTTCACTTATTTGGGATTATAAAAAGGAGCAACCAAATAAGTTAATAGGCATGATAGTAGCGAGGGCGATTTCTTCTTTTATGAATTCTGAAGGCGGGGTGTTGCTGATTGGGGTAGACAACAATAGAAAAGTTCTTGGTTTGGACAAGGATTTGGCACAACTTAAAGGTAGTAGGGATGAATTTGAACTTCATTTCACGAACATAGTGAATAATTATCTCGGCAAAATAAATAGGCCGCTTATCAATTTGAGGTTTAGCGAAATAGAGAATAAGGAAGTTGCAGTAGTTGTAGTAAAGAAAGCGCCACGCCCAGTTTATCTAAAATATGAGGGGAAAACTGAGTTCTTTATCAGGTCTGGAAATTCTAGTCAATCACTCGACGTAAGTGAAGCAACTGAATATATCAAGGATCATTGGCCGGACCTATAATAAAATCTTTTATGGGTTTCTTTTTTCAATTCTTCTAGCGCATATGCAACAGCATGGGAGACACTAGCAAATTTTTTCTCTTTAATTTTCTGTGCGATCCATAAAAGTAGCTCGGTGTCTATTGTGACAGACGTTTTCTTTTTTGCCAAGTTGATCCTCCTTAATCAAAAGGTCTTTAAGTAATAAAAATTTTATACCCATAAATACCTAAAAGTCATATTAAAAATGACTTTTCGAGCGAAGCAACAATGTTCTTGGTAACGTTTAAAAGGTCTTTGATATCTTTGATATAATAAATCACGATCGTTGCGACTATAGAAAAAAGAAATGGCGATCGTATGCCTAAACATATCCTCCTAGTGGAACCAAAATACTACACTAAGTATCCGCCAATAGGACTACTCAAGCTGTCCGCATATCATAAAAAACTAGGAGATACTACCGAACTGGTAAGGGGGACAACCTCAAATATTTACAGAACACCTGATACTATCTATGTGACTAGCCTTTTTACTTGGGCTTGGAAACCTGTATGGGAAGCAGTTCATTTCTATTCAACACTTTTTCCTGACGCTGAACTCTGGCTTGGGGGACTCTATGCTTCACTGATGCCTGAACACGCAGCATTTAGCGGAGTTAATCCTAACCGTATTTTTCGAGGAATCTTTGTTGAAGCTGAAGATTTATGTCCAGATTATAGCCTGGTTCCTGATTGGAACGAAAAAGTTGGTGCAAGTATCATATTCTCATCTCGTGGCTGCCTAAGGTCCTGTACTTTTTGCGCAGTTCCCAGAATAGAGGGTCAGCTAAATTCAGAGAAAAGCAGTATAAAGCATTTGATTTGGCCAGGGCATAGAAAAGTGATATTATTTGACAATAATTTTTTGGCGAATCCAGGATGGGAATCTGTTTTAAGAGAAATTGAGGAGCTAGATCTTAGAGTTGATTTTAATCAGGGTCTTGACGCAAGGTTGATTTCCGACCAAGTCGCTAAGAGACTTTCATGCGTTAAGATCGATCGTTTTGTACGACTATCTTATGACCACATTAGCACAGGTCCTCATGTGAGAAAAGCCATCAATCTTCTAAAGGCAAATGGTATTGATGGAAGAAATATTCTTGTTTACGCGCTTTACAACTTTACTGACAACCCACAAGATTTGTTTATTCGCATAAAGAATACGCTAAGTTGGGGTGCAGTCTCTTATCCCATGCGCTATCAACCAACAAACACTCTTTCAAAAAACACCTACATAGCTCCAAAGTGGGATGCTATTCGATTAAACGCGGTGCAGAGAGCTAGACGTGTTATAGGTTCAGGTGGCGCCTTTCCACCTTATGAGGGAATGCTCAAAGTTAAAGTGGAAAAATGCCGTACTTTTGATGAAGCTTTTGGTGAATTTATGAAACCTTTGGAGGCAATACAATGATCTGCTCATGTTGCGGATATGAAATAAACGGAAAAAGTCACTCTATTGAAAGCGGTAATAAATTTGTTTGTGAGAAATGTTGGAATAACCCCGATCTCTTTTTCCCAGAGAAAATACAAGAAGACGAACGACTGCAACTTCTTTCCAAGTTAGCAAGTAATTCAATAAATCAACAAGGAGCAATACTTGTAAAAGTAATCAAACTTGTTCAAAAAGACATTGAAATGTACATAGGCAAAATGAAAGTAAGTGACATCTTGGACCTTTATGAGCTGGATAAATTCAAAGAGGAAGAACTTGAAGGTTATCAGCGAGAACAATATGAAGAAAGAACTAATGACCTTGTAGAATACTTATCAAAGTGCCCTTTGGCTGTAATGCCGGCGCTACTCGTGAGTTTGAGGAAAACCGAGTTTAAACAACAGAATGGTGATTTTGGTATTCTAAGTATACCTCGAAAAAAGGGGTCGATCTGGATCATAGACGGACAACATAGAATAGGTGGATTTGGAAAAATTCGTGAAAAATTTATTTTTTCTAAATCTATAAATCCCTCGCTTTTTTCAGATTTATTGAACTATGAACTTCCAATAGTCTTTGTTGACTCGACAATCGCTACAAAAAAGATCGCTAGTAAAATAGACCAAAACTGTAACAGCTTTACCCCTGAAGATATAGAGAGAACAATTTTCTTCATCGTTAACAAAACTCAGAAAGGCATAAGCCCTTCTCTCAAAGATGCCTTACTTTATAGAATTAAAGCAAGCGGTATTCAAGGGCTATCAATTATCGAAAAAGAGGGGTGGAGAATTATAGGCGCAGAGATATGTATCGCGTTAAATAAAAGAAAATCCTCTCCCATAGAGGGTAAAGTAAACGTAAGTGGCAAACGTGAAACTGGAAAGCCAATTCAGTTGAATTCCTTTGTTTCTTCTCTACAACCTTTACTTTTAGACCATGATTTCAAAAAGTTGAATAATGATGACAAAATTGATTTCTTGGAGAATTATTGGGCAGCTCTGCAGGATCTATTTCCAGAAGCTTTTGATAGGAAGACAGAAAAGGAATACATGATTCTGAAGTCACTTGGAGTTTATTCGTTAAATTGGCTTGCAAAAGATGTTTTCCAAGCATGCTTGAAACATGGAATTGATTTTCGAAATAAAGTAATTTTGAGGGATATGCTTGCGTCATTAAGATCATTCGACTTGAGCACAAAGACCTCTCCGCTTTCAGCTTTAGGTGGAATGAAAGGAGCAAGCAAAGCTCATGACTTACTCTTGGAAGCATTCAAAAAGGAACAGTTTTAACAAAGGAACGACAGACGTTGAAGAACTATGTCAAAAATGGAGACTAATGTCCTCAGAAACCTATACCTCCAAAACAAAACTTCTCCTAACTCTACAAAATTCCGCTGAAAAGACCAAACAATTTTTTGCTCGCTCGCCACTCGATTCGAAAAGCGCCTATGGATCAATAAGGAACAATCTTATCCCCGTTGTTACTGGTGCACCAAAGCTACCTTCAATTGAAGTCCCAACAGAAGCCCCTATTGGACCAAAACAAAGAGTAAAAAATCCCATAGTCGCTATCCAATTAACAATATTAATAGTCTTCTTGATTTTATGCACATGTGTTTTCCACTCATCTGGCGCTATTTTTTCAAGATTAATTAGAGGAATACCATGTTGCTCAAGGAGTTTAAAAGTTCTTTTCAACCGAGAAAGTATTGCCGACTGAGAAGATAAGAAAGCGAATTCATCCAGCAACATGTCCTTAACAGATGTGGGCAAGGAGGACTTTTCTAAACGAACCCTAAGTTTTTCAAAGTCTTCTATGAATTCTTCGCGTATATTCCGTCTTTGCTCTTTCCATGAGAAAAACTTGAACGCTTCCTTAGCTTTCATTCTAACTACTCTTGCAGGCAGCATTTCCTCTCTATTCCAGAAAGGGTATCGATAAAACTTTTCAAGCTCAGCGTCTTCAACGTAATTAATGCCATACGGAACATAGATTGGTCGACCATGCATCATCTTTTTGAGAAAATTAACTGATGACCAAAACCTAAGATGCACAAGCAAAGAAGGATCAAGCATTATTGTACTTAACTTTTCTTCGAAAGCCCTTTCCAAAACAATCTCACTCCTACGAAACCCGTTTTCACTTTAGTGTTATATATAATTTTCATACTACATTCGAAGTTCAAGTTTACGGAAGCATACCTGACCTTATTTACAGACTTAATCTGGTCCATCAATGGTCCCTCAAAATGGTTGTAGTCGCAGAACAAGACCACCCCGACGAAATAATAGAAGCAGCACAAACATATCCCTTTGCAGGAAAGCTTGTGCTCCTAACACCTAAAGAAATTGAAAAAGCCAAAAAAGATTACAAAGAACTTCTAAACCTAAGACAAAAAATCTTCGCCTAAAACCCACGCTATCAGATAAATAAAAACGGAAATACTCAGCTTCATATTAAAACTTGAAAAAGACAAAGGTCGCATTAAAGCGTAGAATAGAGAATTGTTTGGCTTAACTGGAGTACAGATTTTGCTTTCATAATTTTTTAGTATTATCTGTAAAACTTGTTGCCTTGGCGAATTCTTGAAGAACTCTAAAAACAAGAAAAATGCCAGCAATCTTGATGCGCGCGTATGCGCTTTACTATTGGGGGCGGATTGTTGAAAGACAATTTCACAGAGCCCTGTAAGGAAGTTGATAAGGCATTATTGCGATTTTGTGAAGGCGTCGGTTTCCTTAAACTGTTGCTTGAGGAGAAGCAGAGGCGAGGCGTAAGTGCTGAGAAGCTTGTTTTCGTCGGTATGGCTAACCTGGCAAATTATTATTGGTGTGCTGCGAAGAGCCTGATTAAGAGCAAGGCTCGTGAGCCCACCTTCTTCGGCGCCTACCTCCATGACCGACTACTGTACTCCATACTCCTGGGTAAAGTGGACAGGTTGCCGCAAACTTCAGATAAAATTTTGAAGGTTGGAGAGGACTTATCCATGGATGACGTTGAAAATCTTCTAAGGGAGAGGAAAGTGGAAAGCACGGAGCTCGAGAACGTAGACGATAAACTTGCAGGGCTCTCTGAAATGCTCGGCTCTGAAGCGTCAAAGCGCAGTATTGCGCTGGCAAGGGGCACACTCCTCCACGCAGGAGCGATGGAGAAGTATCCGACCATAAGGTGGAACTTTCCGTGGCGCGATTATGTAATAGTTGGCTTTCCAGACGGCATAACCGAAGAGTTCGTCTACGAGTTCAAGACCACAAAGAACGAATACCTCTCACATTTTATCAAAAAATGTGCCTTGGTCCAGGGAGACCTCTACGGAGTGTTTTTTAGACGACCTAAGAAGCGGGTTCAAATATACACATTGGAAGAGAAGAAAACGATTACATGGCACGAGCCCATTGATGTCAAGGAAGCGGAGACGCTTCTCCAAAAATTCAAAACAACCGACGACACGCGTGTGTTTCTGATGCCCAAATCGTGGAAATGCAAAAACTGCGAGTTTAAGGGGAAATGGTGTAACTGTACTCCAAGTGCTGACGGCACAGATGTACTAAGCCTGCCAAGCTTCCCCGCTTTAGAATTTGGTTTAGCAAAAATTTTAAGCCGTAAGAAAACATTCGAGCGTCCGCTATTTTTTGGAAAAGACGCTGAAAAATATCGCCGCTACTTGCATTCGAGAGAGCTCCTTACATTGTTAAAAGTTATGCGCAAAAGCATCGCCTACCGCAGATGTGGAGACCTTAGAAAATTCCGGCTTTTCCTTGGGCTTACAAAAAGGGAGTTGAATTACCTCAATAAACGACTGCCAAGCAGCATAGCGACAGAGATATGCAATCTCTTGCAAAATGCGGAGAATTTAGTCGTTGCAGACTTTGAGAAGATAGAAGAAGGCGTTCGGAAGTCTGTTTTGACATATTTAAAAGATATTTTGCCAGAAGACGAGACGGCTGAGTTTAGGAAGCGACTTGCCAAACAAGACACCTTAATCGAGAAGAAAGTTCAAACAGGCAGCAGCTGAAAAACCGTTTCAGGGGCGCTTGAGGTAACTACCCTGAGAATTTTGTTGACTTCTGCCAGCTACTATTAAAAGTGAGGTGTTTAAAAAATTAGGAAGTATTCTTCAATCAATGCCTTTTTACTGGCTTATGCTGTATGATTGGCTTATTAGTTCTAATGCGTATGGTATTTGCTGTTTTTCAATCACGGCGAATTCTCTTTCTTGAAGTTTTCTGGGGAAAAACCATTCCTTCATCGGCTTTGTCCAGTTTCTTGTTTATGGCAATATTTTAAATTAGGGTTTAATTAAAGGCTTATTTCAGATTTTCTTTTATTTTTCTGGCTTAATATTGTTGTTGGTGTTGAATGCTTGCCCATTTTCCAGCAGAGCGTTAATTCTGAGCTTTACGAATGGCTTTTGAAAGAACAGAAGAGACGGAAGGCTCGAAGCATCCAAGATGTAATCCGTCAAGTTTTGCGTGAAACCAAAGCGGAGGCTGAAAGGCAGCATGGTTAGTGTTAGGCAGCTTTTAGCCCAGAAACTCTTTGGAATCCACTCTCTCCCTTCTCAAACACAAGCTGAAATCCAGCGTGTTTACACTGGTTTAGGCGCCGAGTTTGGTCAACCTCTCACTTATGACAACATTACTTTTGCAATTAAGCGTGAGCCTGTAGCCCACCGCATCGTTTTCGCTGTGGCTCATGACATTTTTGATAACTGGTTCAATGTGGAGCCTCTTGAGGAAGGCGTTGACAAGGAAAAGTTTAACGAGGCTGTTCAGAAAGTTTTGCTTCTGCTTAACGCTAAAGACGTTTTCAC
>Ga0123519_10016751_pt1 | contig 10145 bp, 9 predicted proteins | sample YelNatPaOPRAMG02_FD_87396 | JGI IMG/M metagenome (GOLD analysis project Ga0123519, IMG submission 87396) | Hot spring microbial communities from Yellowstone National Park - Yellowstone National Park OP-RAMG-02 (version 2) | ecosystem: Environmental > Aquatic > Thermal springs > Hot (42-90C) ...
CTCAGCGGAAACAACCTGCTGAACGCTGGGGCAAGTTTGGTAGATGCGCGCACCCAGTCGACGCTGCGTGAAGCACCGCAGCAGCAGCAGCAGCAGCAGCATCCATTCTTCGCTGAAAACATCATTCGTGAAGATAACGACGACGGCGACGACGACGTTGATGATGATGATGATGATGATGATGCTGGTGGTGTCCATGCACCTCCCACGACGCTGTGAAAGAAACAGTACGATACCTAAAATGACTAGAGGCGAAGCAGTGACATCGCTTCAGCATCTGCAGCAGCGAATAAGGCCAACAACAACAGCAACAACAACACCATGGACCGCACCAGGTCGTGTCTAGGCGATGTGTCTGTGACGCACTCGACCTGAATACGCACCCGGTTAGAGCAGGGGTGTCCTGCACCAGTCCATAAAACTTGTCCAACCGCACAAGCGAACGGCACATCGTTTGTTATCCATGAATAACGGTGCACGTGTCCAGTTTCGAATACATTGGAGCGAACTCGACCTACTTGAACGTTACAAGGTTTCCGTAAATAACGACTCCGGGAAAGCGCACGTTACCCATCGCGAACTCGTTGCCTTGTACCGCTGCTGCTGTTGAGCGTCTCGCCCAGAAAGACGCACGAGTACGCAGTGTGCATTCCAGGGCGAGGAGCATACCGGGCGACTTGCCACCGATCGATGTATCGATGCATTCGTTTACGGATGGACTGGCGTTCGGTTCGTCTCCGCTTCGCCAACGGGACTGCTTCCGCTTCTTCACTGGGTCTCTGAGCTTGGAGACGCTCAGTTACCGCTCGTCCATGGTACCGGGTACTGTTCTTGGCGTCGTTCACGGAAGCAGTAAGTGACGCTGCCGCTCGCGTTTGCGCCTCCGCAGGGACACGTGCCTTGCGCTCAGGATGAGCGATGCAGCGTCAAACGAACGTCGACTGCGAGAACTTGTCCAATGGAACAGCGTGTTCACACAGCGCCTCTTCGGAGAGCCCGGGAGGAGCGCCCTGCGCCCTCAGCGACCGAAAGCAGGTGCAGATGTACCCGACTGGCTGACGAAGCTACGCGGGACGCTCTCGACACAACCGGCAACGGCGGCGGGGGTGCACGAACCCCCTCGAACCGGTCCGGGTATGGTGGTGCAGGCAGCCGCGACATGGGCGCTCTCACCGGCCACCAGAAGCACCTGGTATCCCTGGACTTTATACAGACAAGTCTGGGTGGAAAATAGCTGGCCCGTTGCGCTTGATGTCGCCAGCGATAACGTCACCTTCGCAGCCGGTGTCTGGGATCGAAGCATCCGACTCTTTGATCTGGCCAGTGGGCTTGTTGTTCATACGTTTCGCTCCGAGTCGCAGCTGCTGGGACCCGTTCGAGTGCTGCGTTTCGCGGAGTCAGCACCACATCTTCTGTACAGTGGTGCCGCTGATAAACGCGTCCTCGCATGGGATACGCGTACCGGTCGCATTGCACTACGTCTGGTAGGTCACCGGGCGAGTGTGGACGCCCTCGCAGTCCATCCGCGGTTGACACATGTACTCTTCTCGGGGAGCGCAGACGAGATGATTCGCGTGTGGGATACCCGCGTCGGGGGCCAATGCAGTGTCCACGAGTTAGGCGGTCATCGGGGCGGAGTGCGTTCGCTTGTTGGTCGAGCACTCGAACCGCAGCTGTTAAGCGCCAGCGACGACTGTACGATTCGAAGCTGGGATATTGTGAAGGGTGTCGCCGCTGGTGTCTGCACACGCCATGCGAAGCCAGTCATTGGCCTGTCGAGCTGCTGGCTCGAGACTGATCTCACAGAAAGCGAGCTTGAGCGGCTCGTGTCCGTGAGCGCCGACGGTGCGCGAATGTGGAAGCTGCCCGCTGTGCAACTCGTGGACGAGATTCCTGGACCAGCGCCGACCCTCAGCACGGCTGCCGTGAGTGAAGATGGCCAGTTGGTATGCGGCGACCTCGACGGGCAACTGCACTGGTGGAACGCTGCCCAGCGGTGTTGGCAGAGCCAGAGTGCTGCGCCCCAGGCCACCTCAGGCGTGACTTGTTCAGTCGGGGCACGCGTACCGGCTGTCGTGCTTTGTATTGCGTTCGACCGCTCGGCGACTCGTCTGCTCACTGGATGTCATGATGGAGCGATACGCATGTGGCGTCTCCATGACGAGTACCGCTGAAGCATGCGTTGCGGATGCGTTTCATCCGGGCGCTTGCCATCGCGCAGCGGTGATGCTCCGCACCCGGGGCCATCTGCGAAAGAGGAAAACAAAAGTAGCCGCGTGCCCTAGACATTGCCGAGTGCACGTCCTGCTCCGCGTGTCAACTCCTCGAGCGGCTCAGCGAGCACGGTTCGGGTGTGACGAGTGCGCAGCTGCCCAGGTGCGCTCAGTGCGCGTTCTTGTAGCGTCGCGCTCTCGCTGGGAGCTCGCTTCGTGAGCCGCGAGTGCCGGGTGCGCGGTGTGTCTCCATCAGCCGCCCGAAGCGCTCCCGTGCCGAACGCTCTCGATATTGGCCCAGTTCACGCGTTCGTGGGGTAAGGATTCATCGCGTATCGGGAACACTTTTGGATTCGCAACGAAATGGACTTCGCCCGGTGCGAACAGGTGTTGTTCGAATCGCTCGAGCGGTTCACCGTTCATCACACACTCTAAGACGCTCAAGGTGTAGGTATCGGGCGCGACAATAACCACATCTGCGCCCTGGGTGCCGTACTGCGTTTCCAGTTTCGACAACAGCTGCCGTACTCGAATGAAGACGTCAAAAATGCTCTCCGGCGGGGTACCGTCATCGCCAGCCGGTGGTCGATACTGGGCGTCCGCACGATCCTGTGCATGCAGCCTCGGAATAACGTCGCTGGAAATGCTGCCATTGTACACGCCGAGACCCCTCTTGTCGAGATAGCTAAACTCGGGCACAATTCGTTCGTGACCCAAAGCGGCTTTGTCGCCGATGATCTCACCGGTTTCATAGGCGTTCAGCGTCATCGACGGCCAGATCCAGCACTGGCTCGTCTGCTGGCAAAAGCCCAGTTTCTTGACCAGTTGCTCGGCAGCAGCGCGAGCTTGTTGGGCACCACGAGCCGTCAAACCCGACTTTGCTATAGAGGTCTTATCGACGGGGTTCGACTCGACCATCCCGCGTGCGTCTGCGATAGACTCCCCAGCACGAACCAGATAGTATTTGTTCCGCAGCGGTTGCGTTAACGGGTGGTCCACCAAACCGTTGACAGCGAGCGCTGGTGCGACCACGGTAGCGTGCAGACAGCACCAGCACGTGATTACCAGGCTGTTGGTGAGGCCCAGACAGCGTACCGCTTTGCGGAAGCTCGTCTCTGGCGGTAGTGAGAAGCATTCAAGCAAGCGGTTCCATAGACGGCTCTTACCGAGCGGCAGCTTGCAACAGACCTGGTTTTTGTGACGAGCGCCCCGTCTTTGGGAAGCTGCTCTGGTTAGGGGTTTCCCACTCGGTACGAAGGCGTTCCCACTGCTGACGAACATGCAGCCGCGGTACCGTTACGAGTTATGGTCAACGTAGAACTGAATGAAACGTTTCCAGAAACGAGCGACACCAACAATGACCACACCTGGACGCGTATACGGGTCGACACTGCACCTCGTCAGCTACGACTACGACTAGTATTGGAGAACGTCAGCGTCTGGCTACGCTTTCCGGAACGCATGCCCTGGGCGGGCGTACACGATGCCGCGTCGCAGCTGCCGCCTGCCGGGACGGGCGCTCCAGCTCCGTCGCGAGGCCCGCAGGCACCGACGTACGCTACAGTCCTTCGACGCAGTGGTGTTCCTTCTCCAGGTGCTTGTCATCAGATGCTTTTTCTCGGTTTATAGCGAACGTACTCGAAGTGTGTTCATTTGAAGAAATAGAAAATCTGAGGGAAATGGGGCGAGCATGCAAGTCAGGGAGCCGGGAGCGTCGTCATCGCTGGCTCCCCGAGAAAAGAGCGAAAAAATTCCCTTCTCGTTGACAATCGAGCGAAGAAGCGGGCAGATAGGCGAGAAAAGGTCTTTGGCCGACGGGATGATCACGAGACTGTAGTGGCATTCAGGGTACGAGTTCGAGGAATGCTTGCACTGGTGAGTTCGTGAACCGAGACCTGACGCCACCACCAATACCAGAAGATGTGTGGCGCTGAACACGAGCCCGGAGGCGCTGACGCGTTCTAACTTTCTGAGGGAAGCGTCTCACGTCAAAGTGTGCCTGGATGGACTGAAACCGCTGGAAGGCGGCCAGTCGAAAAAGGCCGGTAGGCGTCTATGCGTGGGTATGTGTATTTACCCTATATGGTCGTGAAACGTTTTTCGTTTCGCTGATCAGCGGTAAACACCAAAGCGCTTCTGATTGAGTGCGGCATCAGCACTGGTGCTGGATATGACTTCGAGCGCTCCCCGAGAACACGCATCTGCCCAAGGATTGTGGGCACGAACGTATTACGCCAACGGGAAGTGCGGCTGGTGGTGGTGGTGGTGGTGGTGGTGGTGGTGGTGGTGATGGTGATGGTGATGGTGGTGATGGCTAGCACATGGAAGCTGAGGCTTTGGCGTGGCTTGGCAGATGCTTCACTTGATGCCGATCGTCATCATCATCATCATCGTGCAATCGAGGATCACCTTGTTCAGGTAAACATTCGGTCGATCGGAAAACGCTGTACGCACTTACATTCATGGACGCAAGTCCGTGCGTAAAAGCGCCTGGCGGGGGCGTTGAAAGCACCTCAAAGTCGCAGTGGCATGCATGGAAGCGGCAGGGGATGCGGAACCCTAACAGATTCCGTCCTTCATAGCGCAGCTCTATCTGAATCGCGACATGTTCCATAGCCGTGCGTCGAAGAATATGTGTAGCAGGCGACCGTCGCTGGTGCCAAACTGTACCCAGGTGCCGCAAACAGGTGTCTGGCCAGGTGCGCTGTGGCATGCCGCGCGTGGTAGAGCACGCGATATGGTTCGTTCTCGCACCAGCAATCCATACCGACGGATTCCTCGTCTGATCTCGTTGTGTTTTCGTGTTACCAGGCTCTGGTAGTGAAGACTTGGGCGTTCCGCGTAGGCCACGTTGTCACGAGCAGCTTCAGGTGTTCTCCGTGCCCGACGCCTGCGCCAGTTCTCGCTTCACCTCCTCGAACGCGCTTTTCAGCTCCTCATCACTTACATTGTGAAACAAAATGTTCGCGTTCGTGCACGCATCCAGAGGACACACCCTGGTGAACTCAAGTTTCTCCACATCGAGAATAGACAAATCGATGGTCTTTGCGAACACCTTGGCTGCCAGCCGCATACCGTCCTTCATGGTCGGCATGGCCTCGGGGTTCTCGGGATATTCTTGTCGAAGCATGCTATTCGCAGCAGCATGGTGCTGGCCAATCGCAATTGCTTTCCACCCACCGTAGTTCCCGCTGGGATCACTGTTATAGAGCTGGTAACCGAGGTGTCTGTCCCAGCCCGCGAACAGAAAACTAACGCCGTAGGGTCGCAATCCGCCAAACTGTGTGTAGCTTTGTTTCGCGTCGGCGATTTGTTGAACCAGGTATTCAACTGGTACCGGCTCGTTATAAGTATATAGGTAGCGCTGCGCGAAAAGACGCGCTTTCTGGATCAGTGCGTTTGCGTCCGCTGTGATACCCGCTACCGCACAGCCTATGTGGTTATCGATTTCGTACATCTTCTCCGATGCTCGAGTAATGCGACCTCTTTTATCCAGGAGTTTGGACAGGTTTCGTCTCTCGGCTGCCAGCACAACTCCGTCGGAGCAGAGTATCCCCAGGCAGGCGCCGGCGTGCGAAATCGCCTCCAAGGCGTACTCCACCTGATAGAGTCGCCCCTCAGGGCTGAAGGTCGTCACGCGTTGGTCGTAGCGGCGAGACATGTTGGGCACACAAGACGACAACACTCGGATCGGGTGCAGCACTAGTCCCGTGTTCCTCTTTTCGCCTCTGTGCGCGTACTGGCCTGCGCTTCCAGAGTGCCTTCCAGCGGTACCGAGGAGCGCCTGGCAGCGGCACCCTGCGTTTCAGCCGCAGACGTCCCTTGATGCGTGCGTGCGTTAGATATGCGACAAAGTATCCCAGGTGCGATACGCAGTCCGCAGTGCACCCAGCGACGCTATGGGGTCTAGCGGCGCTGTGGATGCATGTGCAACGCTGCGTGTATCTATGAGTCCTGGCGAAGCTATTGTTCGGATGCAAAGGAGGAAAATCACTGGAACAATCCGGACCTGAGATTTTCGTCAGCAATAGCGGGAGACAACTCGAATCCTGTGCGAGCGCGCCCTCGCTCCGTTCGTTCTAGGCCAATCACCATGTCGGGAGGTACGCCAGATGCAGTGATTCATCGTGTACTGGGCGTCTATTATGGACAATCGCTGCAACGTGGAATACACCGCAAGGCGGCTGGAACGCCCTGTGGTACAAGCACGGATGTCAGCTCGAGGTGCAAGCAACGCTTTATCGTATTTTTTTCGTTGGTCTTGCTGCGGCACACAACCAGAGCATCTAGCAGGTTGAGCGAACGATTTATCATGAACCAGGTAGCTTAGGCCCGATCAAATCGAATCCAATCCCTCGAAGTATGGGGTCTGGCAAATCGGATGCGAGTTTGTCTGGGTTTCCCGCTTCACGACGCAACGCTCTGGTTGTGTCGCCTCTGCTCGCCGCAGGCATCGGCAGGAGCGGACGCAGACTCGGCTCCGTGTTGACGAGAGGTGTTTAAGGTTCCTTTTGTCTCTCTCTCTCTCTCTGGGATGCACGGATCGAAGCCGGTTGCCGCTGAATCCCTCAACGAACTGCTTGCACCCTGCGTGGATTTTTCTTTGAGCTATCCGCGTCCACTCATTGCATCACTCGCAGACAAGCGCGCAACAGAGAGCGTCTAGAAACGCACGGTCTTTATCGCGTTTCAGAGCACAAGCCCCGCTGATACCGTTTATTGGACGCTGAATTGCTTCCCGGCAAGTTGCGTATGCGGGATTTTGACAGATGCGCAATGAACATAATCATTGAAAGAAGGCGCATCAGTTTTCTTAAGCACCGCGCGTGTGCGAGCAGGCGTACACTGTGACGGGTGCGTTTACATCGCGAGATGCTCTGAAGGTGTTCACACGTGTATTGGTCCAGGGCGGAACACGGGCCCTGAGCAGGCACACCATTCGTCGGAAAGAAGACGGCACTGTAGCTTGCTCCGTTCGAACACCACCGCTCGTTGTGATGCGCAGTTCATGCCCCTGGGGACAGTCCCAATAGCATGCATGTGCGTCTGCGCGACTAGCAGTACGGTTCCATCTCGTGCGAGGTGCACTGCGTTGGAAACTGGGCACGACAGGTAGCATGTTGGTGCTGGGGCGCGCAACGCAACCACGGCGCCTGGATTCACACGAACGACCGCTATACGGCTGCCTCTTCCCGATGTTCGGGAAAGTCTACGACTTTCTACGGCCAGCGCAGCGGGCATCGATATTTAGCCAACTATCGACGACATGCCGCTTGATTTACAACGTATTTGTGTGTGCGTCTGCGTGTGCATGTACGTACGTATGTGTTTTTGTCTCTGCGGCTAGCCGACTAGTAGCCGATTCCGCACGCTGTCCTCGGAAGCAGCTGCGGCGTACAGCAATGGTCCTGTCGGGCTTTCGGAGCCTTTCCCGCCGGCTTGCTGCTTCGCGATAAAGGAAGCGTCACCCAAACTCGAAGACATATCTGAAATCACAGAGCTATCCCTGCTCGAGATCGGCGAAACCGGTACGGATGCGGCAATCGCCCTCGCGAGGCTCGAGCGCTCACGCAATCTCTCTGTGTAGATCGCCATAGCCAGCGCATCGAGTGGACGCCAATCAATGCGCCTGCTACGTCGGCTATGTTCGGAGGATTTGAGGTGTACGGCATAATGCTGGAATCTCGTGCTGCAAAGCTCACAATAACCCGAATGCATCGGTTCCTCCGCCGACATCGCCGCACCACCTTGCTCTAGACAGGTGCTGGTCTCGCGTGCAGAACGCAACACTGATGCGGCAGTCGCTATAGGTGTGATTGCAGACGCTCCAGCCTCGGCAATACGTTCCACACCGGAAATCGATAGCGCGTTCGACGCCGTCGGCGTCAACGTCAAGACCTCGGTACAAACAAGTGCATGCTGCGATGGCCACTGCAACGGAGTTCCAGTACATCGGCTCCTGTGTGGATCATTCGACGGGGCCAGACATGCTTCGGGTCCGGATGCTCGCGGTAGCTTGAGTATGTCGGGCTTCACGGCGGGCACGCTCGAAACGCCTCTTCTTCTCCATCTTGATGCAACTGGTGCAGGGGTGTTCTCTTTTCCGTCAGCCGTGCCAATACAATGAACGTCAGCCGAAGCTCGCAGACCAGCCAGCGCCCATTCCGCTGCGTATTCGCCGACGCGGATCCAGCGCTGCACCCGACCGTCCGTGCAATGTAAAAGATGGATCCGCCACCGTCGCGCACGTTCGAGCGTCGGCGAACAATCACCAGGCGCTCTATGGGTGATCACGCAATACAGAGCAGCGTCAAAATACGGCTGCAGACGCGCACCATAAGCGTAGACTGCCCGCCGCGCTGCACGAGCCCATGACGCAGGCATCTCAGGGTCGATATAACACGCCTTGCCTCGAAACTTGTGCAAATACTTTCGAAACAATTCGTGAAACCTGCCTGGCGCCAGCACTTTCGCTTTCACTGCATTCTTATGAGCGTGCGCGACGTTTCGACGGGGTCTAGTAAACGACGATGGAGATGATGATGACGTTGAGGCTGGCTCGTCAGGTGCGTCCGATGCAAGTGTGTCACATCCAACTTCGCCCGTCTGTAAACCCCGCGAGCTCATTTCACTGCGAGCGCCAGACAGGGACACCACGCAGAGAACAGTACGCAAGCCGGTGCAAGCGCAGCACACCAGTTCAGCTCAGCCCTGGGAAGCTCGCTCGTGAAAACCCCAAGTTAGCAAGTTGCGTAGCTCGTTACGGGATGCCCAGCGCTCGGAGCAGCAATCAGGCGCGGGGTTTGAAGTGAGCGCGCGCGCGCGCGTGCGCGATCGCCTTGCCACAGCGCGGATCCGCTGCCGCTTTCGAATCGCTGTTGCTGGAGCGCCGTTTCCCCTGGCGTGCGCATCCGCCAAGCGGTGGCGGATTTTTTCATAGACAAAACGTTCCCATCGGGTAGCGTTCCTCGATTGTGCGCTTTTTCTTTTCTTTCTCTTTTCTTTCAGTGCGCGGTGAAGTATCCACCCATCGACACCTTCCTTCAAGTCACTTTAGCTATACTTCTTCTAGGATACTCTGGTGGTTTCACACGTCCTATCTTGTGCCAATTGACTGTCCAAATCATCCGCAATTGCGTGTTTACCTTTGGTACGTACGGTTCATGGAGTTAGAACGGCTCTTCTATAGCACAGAGGGCGTCGGCTCGAGGCGTGCTTCACTCGACGTAGAATCGGGTCTCGTCGTCAGTTTGTGCTCGGACAGCCTGCGGATGCAGGCTTGCCTTCGCTGCACGACACGCTGGAGAAACTTGGCTGTTAGGATATATCCTGGGAGCCGCCTCTCTCCTTCGTGATCATGCATGGAATGCGTTGTTGTTGGTTGGCAATGCGGGTTTGTGCTTGACACCCACCAGTGGGTAGGCGTAGAGAGCACTAAACCCGTGTGCGTATCCGATTCGCTGGACCTTGCGCCTAGAAGGTAGAGTGTGAGTTTGTTCGCCACTCATGAGCGCTGAGGCTCGGTTAGCGGACCATCAGTTGCCAGTGCTACACTCAGAGTGAGTGTCCGGCCTTCGACTATCACGGCGATGCCCAGCTGCTAGTGTCTTTCAAGGAACTCGCTGTGCTCCTGTCTCCAGCGCGGGCACTATAAGCCTAAATATGTCAGCGTCTCGGGGGGTCTCGTTTCCTCAGCAGGGACAGTGTGATTCCCAGTGCGATTCCAGTGTTCCTATACGGCTTAGAGACGGTGCTGGTAGCCAGATGCCACCAACGCGGATTTTGGCGAGCCACTGGGTACCTCGAGCAAGCCCCGGGAATTCCAGCGCCTCCCACCAGTACTTGCACGTGTATGTTGGGTTGTAGTTCCGGTACAGGGTCAAGCCGGCGTTACTAGCGCGACTGGTACCGTGTCTACCTTCCCATATTGGC
>Ga0123519_10016754_pt1 | contig 10143 bp, 14 predicted proteins | sample YelNatPaOPRAMG02_FD_87396 | JGI IMG/M metagenome (GOLD analysis project Ga0123519, IMG submission 87396) | Hot spring microbial communities from Yellowstone National Park - Yellowstone National Park OP-RAMG-02 (version 2) | ecosystem: Environmental > Aquatic > Thermal springs > Hot (42-90C) ...
GAAAATACTCCAGCACTTTATCCACCGGAGCGAAGGGAATATAATAACGCAATTTCTGGCTGATCGGAAATATTTTTACCAGATAATTTTCATCTTCGGTGACATAATAACCTTGGAGTTCCTCCGGGGAAAAACCCGCCGCAACAAAATGGCGGTCATCAACCAGAGTGTATTCCAGACCACTGAGCACCAGGTCTTTTGGCAGATGCGGCTCCCAGACCCGTTCAGTTAACCAGCCGCCCCGAACCCGGGCCGAAAATTGTTTTTGCAAGTATTCATTCAACATCAAGATCTGTCCGCGCCGGTCATTTTCCGGAATTACCGGTAAAATTGGTTCGTAATAACCGGCACTTAAAAGTTCCAGTTGCCCCCGCTGATACATCTGACGGATACTTTCCAGATACTCCGGATGTTTGTCGCCAAAAAAATCCCACAAAATTCCACTGCAATGCAATGACCATTTAATCTTTGGATGGCGCTCCATTACTTCCAGAAACGGCCGATAGGCCAGCGCCAGGGCTTTCTCCAGCACCTCTTCAAAATTACCCACTGGTTGATGATTGTGAATACCCAACAAAAAATAAAGTTTTTTATCCATTGGATTTTTCCTTCCGGTCAATTACCGCAAAAACATCTTCGGCCACATCGGTCGGTAACACCCGGGTTTCCAGTTCAATTTTTTTCTCCTTTAACCGCTGTAATATTTTTTTATCCTCAGCGTCCAAAAACAGGGTGGCCGAATAACCAACCTTATCCGGAGCATAATGCAGGCCACCAATATTTAAAGAGGTAATCTGGCCACCGGCATTGAGGAAATCCTCCACATCCGGCAGCCCGGAAAATAACAAACAGATATTTTCCTTCAGGGCTGGCGGTTGTCTCAACATCTCGGCCGCCCTTTTACCATCGGCAAAATCCACTTTTATTTCTTCGGTAACCGCCCAGGCCAGGAGAGCCTGCTGGGCCGAATCAGCATAGACCCTGGCCGAAACAATAATTACCCGGTCTATTTTCATCCGTTTAAACCAGCCCTCTACCACCTGACCGTGAATCAACCGATCATCAACTCTGGCTAAAATTACCGGCATTTTTACTTTTTCAAATAGTTACAAAACCGACTTTTAATATCTTCAATGCTTCGTTTACCATCGCCAATAACCTTCTCGGCCAGTTCCGCCAGCGGCCGATGCGACCGGTTATTTAAGGCCGATAGTAACATATACAAATTAACTCCGGAAACCACCGCGACATTGGGACTCTGACAAAACGGCAAACATACCTGGCAGGTGCTTCCGCCAGCCATATCAGTTAAAATCAAAAAGTCCTTTCCGGCGCTATTGCCCATAATTTTTTCCAGCGCCTGTTCCAGGTCAATCAGCCGGTCACTGGCGCCGATTGAAATCGCCACTAACTCCTCCTGTTTACCGACAATCATCTCGGCGGAAGAAATCAGTTCCTGACCAAAATTTCCATGGGTGATGACCACAATTTTAATCATTGAATTTTTCGCTCCTGCCGATAAACCTTCAGCAAAGTCCGGGCTAAAATCTCCGGATCATGACGAATAAAATTATCCCGGCTGTTGGAATTTATCAGATTGGCTTTGATTATCTTTTTATCGGTTAAATTTTTAGTGTCCAGTCGGACCGGATAGGCCCGGCCCTGGGCATAATTTCTGAGGAGATTTTTCTTAATCGGTCCGTGATGCACCAGAACTATCGGAAAAATATTTTTTCCCCCGTGTTTTTCAATCGCCCGGATATGGTCACTGAGAGTATAGCCGGTGGTTTCCTGTGGCTGAGTCATAATATTGGCGACATAGACTTTCACTGCCCGGGACTGGCGAATTGCCGGAACAACTCCGCCGACCAGTAAATTAGCAATTAAGGAAGTGTAAAGAGAACCCGGTCCGAGAACTATCATATCGGCTTTTTTGATTGCGGCAATTACCTCCGGGTGGGCCTGATTTTTTTCCCGGATGGTTAATTTTTTAATTGGCCGGCGACTATGGCCGATCCGGCTCTCACCACTTACCTGTCGGCCATCGGCCAGGACTGCCTGTAAGGTCAACGGAGAAAGTGCCACCGGCAGGACCTTTCCCCGAATGGCCAGCACCTGTCCGGCCCGGGCCACTCCTTCGGTAAAACTCCGGGTTATATCGGCAACTGCGGTCAAAAGTAAATTACCCAGCGAATGTCCGGACAGAGATGGTGTCTCCGGAAACCGATATTGAAAAAGACGGGCCATAAAATTCTCTTCTTCGGATAAAGCCACCAGACAATTACGAATATCGCCCGGCGGTATTACCCCCATCTCGCGACGGAGTTTTCCGGAACTACCCCCATCATCGCTGACCGTTACCACTGCGGTAATATCCACTACACTTTTTTTTAATCCCCGTAAAACCGTCGCCAGACCGGTTCCGCCACCCAGACAAACAATTTTCAATCGTTCATTTGTTTTCATCTTATTTATCTATATCCCGATGATAAACCCGGCTGTTATAGCCCTGCTGTCGAAAAAACCGGCCAAGCCAGTCGGCCACCACTACCGACCGATGCCGGCCACCAGTACAGCCAATAGCAATATTGATTAAACTTTTGCCCTCCCGGATATAGGCCGGAAGAAGCCGGCTCCAGAATGTTTTTAAAACCTTTAAGAATTTTTTTGTCTGATTGTTTTTCAGAACATAATTTTTCACCCGGAGGTTTAAGCCGTTTTTCTGACGGAGATTTTCCCGATAATTGGGATTAGGCAAAAAGCGCACATCCAGTACCACATCGGCATCCAGGGGAAGACCATAGCGGTAACCAAAAGATTGGACGGTAACTGAAAAATTTTTCCCGGGCACAATTTTTAAACAACGGGCCAGAACCTCTTTTAAGTCGGCGATGGTCAGATACGATGTATCTACTATTTCCCTGGCCAGGTGCCGGATTTTCCGGAGATATTTTTTTTCCCGGGTGATTGCCCGCAAAAGGCTGGTATCAGCAAGCGGATGGCGGTGCCGGCTCATTTTATAGCGATTGAGAAGAGCAAGTCTGGCGGCTTCAAAAAAGATTATCTGATAATCCCGAAGATACTTTTCTCTTATCTTCTGGAAGTCCAGAAAACTGGAATAGGTATAGAGCCCACGAATATCCAGACCAATCGCCACTTTGCGAATGCGCCGAGAGGAAATCCAGCGGGAAAATTCGGGAATAACCGAAAGGGGTAAGTTATCCACACAAAAAAAACCCCAATCCTCCAGGATTTTTAAGGCCTGAGTTTTTCCCGCACCGGAAAGCCCGGTAATTATATAATGGTGAGTTTTTCTTTTCACTTCTTAAATAATGTTTTTTGTAACTTCTGGTCAAAAATGCGGGCGCTGTGATGGCCAATCTTTTTCAAACGCTGGTTGAGGGCGGCCACCTCTACTAAAATTGCCAGGTTTCTTCCCGGCTGGACCGGTAAAACCACTTCCGGAACTTTAACCCCTAAAATCTCCATCACCGACTCGTCCAGACCGGTCCGGTCAAATATCTTACCCGATTCCCATTCTTCTAATCTGACCACCAGTTCCAGGCGAGTTGAATCCAGAACAATTCCAATCCCGAAAATATTCTGAACCTCAATTATCCCGATACCCCGGACCTCCATAATATTTTTGGTCGGCAGTGGCGATTTACCCACCAGAAGATAACCGGAGTGTAACCCGACCTCCACCAGGTCATCAGCCACCAGCATATGCCCGCGACGCAACAACTCCAGGGCACACTCGGATTTGCCGATTCCGGATTTACCGACAATCAAAACCCCGATACCATAGACCTCAACCAGAACCCCGTGAAAGTTTACTTTTGGCCCGAGATGCTCTTCCAGATAAAAAGTAATATCGCCAATGAGACGGGAAGTATCCAGAGCACTCACCAGAAGCGGCAGTTGATATTTGTTGGCGACCTCTTTTACTTCGGCAAACGGCTCCTGCCTCCGGGTAAAAATTACCGCCGGGATTTTTTTCTCGCAAAAAACATCATTGAGAACCGACTGGCGTAATGCCGGCTTGATACTTTTTAGATAAGCAAATTCGCTATAGCCGACTATCTGGATACGTTCCGCGGGAAAATACTGACGAAAACCTCCGAGGGCAAGACCGGGACGATTAATTTCTATCGCCTCAATATTCCGTTTTAATCCCTCGGCTCCGGCAACCAGTTCCAGGCGTAAATCATCTTTTTTATCCTGGAATAATTGCTCAACAGTAATACTCATATATCTTCTTTGGCGATAATTGACAATATCTCCTGGGGAGTGGTGGCGGCGCGCAGGGCCTCCCGGAAGAACCGATCACGAAAAAGATTGGCTACCCGGGCCAGGGCCTTTAAGTGATTCCCGCTGATATCCTCCGGGCCGAGTAAAAGAAAAACGAAATTGACCGGTTCACCATCCAGCGATTCAAAATTTATCCCGCTATGTGATATACCGAGAGCGCCGATCTCTTTAGTGACCAGTCGGGTTTTACCATGGGGTATAGCCACCCCCTGCCCGACTCCGGTTGAGCCGATTTTTTCCCGCTCCAGGACTGCATTCAAGACAACCGGCAAATCCTTCTCTTTTAAGGCACCGGCGCTGACCAGAATTTTAAGCATTTCCTGAATTGCCTCTTTTTTCTCCCGGGCCTCTAAGCCAATTTTTACTGCCTGCGGACTTAAAAAATCCATTACCTTCATCTGGTTTCTCCTATGATTCCAATTCCATCAAACCGTAAGTTCCATTATCCCGACGGTAAACAACATTCAGTTGATTACTGGCTTCGTTTATAAATACAAAAAATTTATATTTCAGATTTTCCATTTCTTCAATTGCCCGATTTATTCCCATCGGCTTTATTTCAAATTGTTTTCTCTCGCTTATCGGCGGCGCCGGGCGCTGGATATTGGCGGCATCTACCACCTGAATATTTGCCAGAAGAGCCGCTGGTTTCGGGGTCTGTTTTTTCCGGCGCATTTTGACCTTATCCCGATAGCGATACAACTGCCGGGCAATTTTATCGGTCGCCAGGTCAATCGCCGCATAGAGGTCCGGGGACTCTTCCCTGGCCCGAAAAGTCATTCGCGGAGCATGCATCACTATTTCACAAATCTGCCGGTACTTTTCCACGGTTAAGAATACCTGCGCCCAGACCACACCGTCAAAATAGTGTTGAAGATGGGCAACCTTCTTCTGCACATAGTCGGCAATGGCCGGGGTTAACTCCAGATGACGACTGCTGATGTTTACCTTCATTCCGACTCCTTTCTTATAACAATTTAGGAATAAAAAATCAACTGTCAGCGGAAATTTTCTCCCAGATAAATCTGCTTTACCCGGGCATCGTTTAAGAGAACATCCGCCGACCCTTCTACCAGTATCTTGCCAGAATAAATTATGTAGGCCCGGTCAATAACCGCCAGGGTTTCCCGGACATTGTGGTCGGTAATCAAAACTCCGATACCTTTCCGGCGGATTTCCTCTATCATCTTCTGGATTTCGCTGACGGTAATCGGGTCAATTCCGACAAATGGTTCATCCAGTAAAAGAAATTTTGGCTGATGCAATAAGACCCGGGCGACTTCCAGACGCCGCCGCTCTCCGCCCGATAACTGATGGGCCAGAGATTTTCGCAACGATTGGAGGTTAAAGTCCTTTAAGGTATTTTCTAAAATCTGAATCTGTCTATTTTTGTCCGGTTCAAGATATTCTAAAATTGCCCGCAGATTATCCTCTACGCTTAAATCATAAAAAACCGCCGGTTCCTGAGCCAGATATCCCAGACCGGAGCGAACCCGGAGATACATCGGGAAATCGGTAATATCCTGCTGATTAAGATAGACCGTCCCGGTATCCGGGGAAATCAGACCGACAATCATCCGAAAGGTTGTCGTTTTTCCGGCACCGTTTGGGCCAAGAAGTCCCACAATCTCGCCCTCTTTAACCGTCAGGGAAATACCATCAACCACGGCCCGGCGATGATATCTCTTGGTAATCTTTTCAGCAACTAACATATTTTTACTCGCTTTTTTGTCATTCCCGAGTGTTTCACCACCTTGTCATTCCCGAGTGTCTCACCACATTTGTCATTCCCGAATGTCTCTCACATACTTTGTCATTCCGAGTCCTTTTTCATTGTCATTCCGAGCCCGGAGGGCGAGGAATCTTTCCCTTGAACTGAAACCTATCCAGTATGCGTACTGGATCGCTCGGGATGACATGGCAAAAATTGTCATTCCCGAACGTCTCTGTCGGGAATCCAGTCTTCACCCTTTTCTTTTCATCTCGGAATTATTTTTGCCTCAACCATTCCGGTAAATTTAACCTGTTTCTGCTCCGGATAAAAATTCAACTGCCGGGAATAAAAATAAAGATTATAGGTACTGGAATAATCATAAAATGACTCTACGGCCCGATCAGCCCCGGAAAAAAAAGTCAAAAAACTACCTGGCTCAGAAAAATTGCCCTTAAAAGTATCGGCCCGGATCCGCCAGTTTTTTTGATAAAGCCGGACATCATCCTGGCCGGAGACATCCTGACTTTTCAGATTAAAATCAATCTGGCGACATTGCAGTTTTACCACCTCGGTTGAATTAACCGCAAGATACTCAATCAGACCGGGAGACCCCAGCAGTCTTCCACTTTTCTCATCCAGTTGATACGACCCGCTGGCCCCGGAAATATCAATTGTCGCACTGGACTTCAAAATATAATGAATCCGAACATTATCTTTTATCTCCACCAAATTATCTGGCCGATTGTGGATAATTGTCTCGGCAAAAATTTTTGTTGTCCCCTGTTTAATCTCCGCCCCATCACTAAATATAACCTGCTCACCCTTTTTTAAAACTTCCATCTTTTTCCCGGTAAGCACCGGAGAATCCTGCCCGGCACAAATCCCGAAGAAAGTTACCAATAGTAATATCCTAACGAGAGACAATTTTTTCATTATAGATTACAATCCGGTCCAGAGAGGTATCGGTGGCAAAACCCTGGCCGGACAATATCTGGGTGCTTGATTTTATAACCACATATTCCCGGGTAAAGATTTTGCCAGTGGCGGCTTCGCAGATAACATCCCGGCTTTCTAAATGTTGTCCGTCGGCTGTTTCCACAACTGTTTTTCCTCTGGTCTCCAGGTCATTATTTTGTAAATTAATTTTTCCTCTTTCGGCCGTCAAAACGGCATTGGTTTTTTGCCTCCGATAAAAAGTAACCCGGGGCTTTTCTAACCAGGCCTCGGCTGATTCGCCATAAGTCATCGCCCGGGGAGAACTTAACTCCCACTGCTTTTCCCCATCCCGATAATGATACAAACTAAAATTTTCAATCACCTCAGTGGCATCTTCGGCCAGAGGTTGTATTCCCGCATTTGAACGACAACCGGAAATAACCATTCCAACCGAGCAAAGAAAAAATACTAACTTTCCAATCCGGACTTTTAAGTTAAAAACTCTTTGGTTTTCCATCGCTGATGAAACCAGACCCACTGGTCCGGCCGGCGGCGAATCGCCAGTTCTATTCGGCCAGTCAAAAAAGCCGTAATCCTTTGTTCTAACTTTGCCGCTGAACCGTCCCTAATTTTATCAAATTCGTATGGACCTTCAATTTCTACCAGATGAGTATCATCTTTCTGACGATAAATAAAACCGGCAAAAATTTTCGCCTGAGAGTGCTGATAAAGACGGGCCAGGCCAATCGGGGTCCAGGCCGGCCGTCCAAAAAAAGGGACAAAACAACCCTGGACCCGGGTATCCTGGTCAATTAATATCCCGACCAGTTCGCGGTTTTTTAAGGCCAGCAACAAACTCCGGGCAGCCTGAATATCATCTCGCAGAATAACTTTTACCCCATAACGCTGCCGGCGGCTGACCAGCATCTCATTAAGTCGTTCCAGATAAATTTTGCGGGCGGCTACTGTCACCGGTATGCCCTGAGCCGCCAGCGCCATACCCAGCAATTCCCAGTTACCCAGATGGGCCGTGCAAAACAGGATACCCCGGCCCTCGGCCCGGCACTGGTGTAATTTTTCCAGCCCGTTGAATTTTACCAGTGTTTTTATCTTATCCGGATAAAGTTTTTCTCCGGCCAGAAATTCAAAAAGATTTTTACCCTGATTGATATACACGGTCCGGGCGGTCCGCTTTACCCAATCGGCCGATTGCTCGGGAAAACATTCTTTCAACTGAGTCCGGGCAATTTCCGGAGATTCCGGAACTAAATAGTAAGCCAGTCCGCCAAGCCAGCCACCTAACCTCTGGGCGGCCTTAAACGGCAACAACTTTACAATAAAGAGAAAGAGCCGAACCTGCCACTCAAGATACCAATGAGTTAATTTCATCTATCGTATAATTCCACAATTTTTTCCCAGACCTTATGCGCCCGCAAAATTTTTTCAATAACTTCCCGTAATACCCCCCGGCCACCAGCCGAACCAGCGATATAATCACACTCCTTTTTTATCTCGGCCGGCGCATCCTGTGGACAGACCGCCAGACCGGCAAAACGCAACGCGCCTAAATCAGCCAGGTCATCACCAACAAAACAGATTTCCTCCCTCCGGATTTTATATTTATCACTGATATTTTTTAAGATTTCTCTTTTGTTCATTGTTTTCTCAAACAACTCATCCACCCCAACCTCGCTGGCCCGGGCCTGCACATCCTGGCCACCCCGTCCGGTTATCCAGACAACTTTTATATCCAGAGCGCTTTTCCTTAAGAGGCCAAAAGCCAGACGGTCTTTTACATTCCAGATTTTAATTTCATTTCCGTCCGGCAGAATAATCAATTGTCCGGCGGTGAGCACCCCGTCTATATCCATCGCCAGAAGTTTTACTTTTTCCCAGGCAATTTTTTTTGTTCTCATATTTTTTCAGATAATAATTCCGGCGGTAATCAAATCCCGTTCATCCAGCAGGCCAATCGGACGCCTATCCTTATCAACCACCGGCACATTATCAAAAGAAGATTTTCGGAAAAGATTTATCGCGGCATTGATGGGCATTTCCGGAGAAATTGTCCGGGGCTGGGGAGTCATTACCTCTCGCAATTTCCGGTTCCAGAGATTTTTATCCTTAGCCAGGCATCGGCGTAAATCACCGTCGGTAAAATAACCAACCAGCCGCCCGGCCCGGTCCAGGACACTTACCGCCCCGGTTCGGGTCCTGGTCATCACCATCAGGGCTTTCGAAACCAAACAATTCTGGTCAATTACCGGATTATCCTTGCCTCGCCGCATAATATCTTTTACCAGAAGAGTCGTCTTTCTTCCGAGATGCCCGCGCGGATGCAGGCGGGAAAAATCTTTTATCGTATAGCCGCGCTTTTCGGCCACAGCCAGAGCCAGGGCATCGCCCAGCGCCAGCGCCGCCGTTGTGGAGGAAGTCGGTACAATATTATGTCTTTCGGCTTCCCGACCAACCCGACAGTTAATCCCGACAATATCCTTTCTCTTCAGCAGGGAGCGGTTGGCAGTAAAAATTATCACTTTTATCTTAAGGGTATGCAGCAATAAATTTAACAGTTCGCGAATTTCTGGCGACTGGCCGGAATAACTTAAAATAATTGCCGTATCATCTTTCTGAATAGCCCCGGCATCCCCGTGTAAACAGTCGGTCGGATGAAGATAGACCGCATTGACCCCCAGCGAGGAAAGGGTAGCGGCAATTTTTCGGGCAATAATCCCGGATTTTCCCACTCCCAGTAACACCACCTTGCCCGTAGTGGTTAGAATAGTCTTTACCGCCAGAACAAAATTAGTATCAATATGGACGATTTGTTCCTTTATTGCCCGGGCTTCCTGCCGCAAGACCGCAATCGCAGTTTTTTTGACCAGAGATTTTTCGGACATATTTATTTAGCCGGCGTTTTTTCGGTTTTTAACCAGGGGGTAACCTCAGCCGGAATTTTACGGATATAGGGTTTAAGTACAATTGAAGCAACAAAATAAAGGACAATCAGACCAGCATAAATTATCGCCAGAGTCCGGGCATACCATTTCAAGGTTGGTTGCCACAGCGGCTCACTCACCACCGCTGGTTTAGATATTAATTCTTTCCGGCATTTTTTACAAAACCGCGCCGTATCTTTATTTTCCGCTCCACAATAAGGACATCTCATAATTTACCTCCAC
>Ga0123519_10016756_pt1 | contig 10143 bp, 13 predicted proteins | sample YelNatPaOPRAMG02_FD_87396 | JGI IMG/M metagenome (GOLD analysis project Ga0123519, IMG submission 87396) | Hot spring microbial communities from Yellowstone National Park - Yellowstone National Park OP-RAMG-02 (version 2) | ecosystem: Environmental > Aquatic > Thermal springs > Hot (42-90C) ...
ACGATTAAAATCCGCTTCATTTGCCGCCAAAATCCGCAGGATTTTGGCGGCCCAATCCCATTAGAAACTAAAGTTCTAATGGGACAAGAAAGCCCAGCCCCGCCGAAGGCGGGGCTGGGCGAACAATCAAGTTCGTCTGAAAATTTCGAGTTCGTATCATCCAATTTGGCTCCGGTGGTAGGATTCGAACCTACGACCGTCTCCTTAACAGGGAGCCGCTCTACCGCTGAGCTACACCGGAATATTTTTATTATAAAGTAATTTAAAGTTTAGTCAAATTTTGAAATCAAGTAAGGATTAAAAAGATCCGCCGAAGCGGATCAAAAAATTAGGATCGCGGGACTAGAATCTCTAAAAGATTCTGGGCGATCTCATTTGTCTCCATTGAAAGATCAATGGAGACGACAGGGATATGGGGGTGCTTCTGACGATGGGTAGAAACCCATCGTCTCCCTGTCACTTGAATAGGAAAAACTTCATATGAAGTTTTTCCTATCTTTATAACAAAAAAATCAACTCCCCGACGGTCTGAAGGGTCGAATCTGGATGTTTTAATAAATCCCTTAATGCGCCCCTCTCTTCTTAGGCGCTCCAAGGCCTCCTCCAATCGATGCTCTCGGAGAGCACCAATTTTTTCTTTTTCCATTTTTCTACCCTTTCTATTTTATGTTAACAATACGAAACTAATAAATTTATAGCACAATTTTTTTATTTTTGCAATCATCTTGATTATTTTATAAAATTTTTTAAAATAAGAAGGTTAAAAAAAGATTTGAGATGTTCTTTAAAATAAATTTCAGTCATAGCTCAATTGGCAGATCCGCCAGCGGACTTTTAAGCTGGTGGTTGAAGATATGTTTTATCCGCCCATAGCTCAATTGGCAGATCCGCCAGCGGACTTTTAAGCTGGTGGTTGAAGATATGTTTTATCCGCCCATAGCTCAATTGGCAGATCCGCCAGTAAAGCGGACTTTTAAGCTGGTGGTTGAAGATATGTTTTATCCGCCCATAGCTCAATTGGCAGAGCAACAGCCTTTTAAGCTGGGGGTTGGAGGTTCGATTCCTCCTGGGCGGACTTATGTTCTGTGTTTATGTTGTCAAAAATGAAAATAACAAAATCTATATCGGTCAGACTGCTGATTTGGAAAAAAGATTAAAAAGACACAACGGGTTATTAAGGAATAAGCCAAGTTCTTTTACCAGTAGAAATAAAGGAAATTGGAGATTAATATATAAAGAAGAATTTAAAACGAGAAAAGAAGCCATTGATCGAGAAAAACAATTAAAAACTTATCGAGGTAGAAAATTTATTAAAGAATTAATTTTAGGCCGTAATTTTGAAATTTAAATAGAGCGGCTCAATTAGCAGATCCGTAGCAGACGGACTTTTAAGCTGGGGGTTGGAGGTTCGATTCCTCCTGGGCGGACTAATGAATACTAATGAATAATTCAAAAAGAATTAAAATTGGATTGGCTTTAGGAAGTGGCGGGGCAAAAGGATTGGCTCATATCGGTGTGATTAAAGTTTTAGAAGAAAATAATATTCCCATCGATTTTATTGCCGGTTCCAGCATGGGTGCTTTAATTGGAGGTTTTTACGCGGCGAAAAAAGATATAAAACAATTAGAGCAAATTGCTTTAGCCGTCAATTGGAAATTTATTCTGGGCTTGGTAGATCCTTCGTTTCCTAAAGGAGGATTATTGGAAGGAAGAAAAATAAAACATTTTATAGAAAATTATCTTGATGAAATGACTTTTAAAGATTTAAAAATTCCTTTTGCTGTTGTGGCTACTGATTTAAAAAAAGGGGAGAGGGTAATAATAAAAGAAGGTGATCTTTCTTTAGCGATAAGGGCGAGCATTTCTTTCCCTTTGGTTTTTAAACCAGTTAAATGGAAAAATCAATTATTAATTGATGGCGGTTTATCTTCACCGGTGCCGGTGGAAATAGTAAAAAGAATGGGAGCGGATTTAATTTTAGCGGTTAACTTAGATGCGAGTTATTTTTTTGAAAATGAGAAAAAAAATGCCAAACTGGGTTTTTATAAAATCATTGAGGATTCATTAAATCTTTTGCGTTATCATCTTGCTTTTTTAGAATGCCAAAATGCTGATTTGGTCATTAAACCTCAATTAGGCAGCACTCATTGGATTAAATTTTTGAACAGCAAAAAAATTATTGAAAGTGGAGAGAAAGCAACAATCCAAATTCTACCATCGCTTCAAGAATTAATTTCTAAAAACAAAAAGACAGCTTAACGTTTTCGGAATTTTAAGTGATATTTTTGATGCTGAAAAATTAAATTCACCAAAACATTTATAAGCCAGGCGAGGACAATAACCAGTCCAGAGTAAAAAAGACCGCGACTGGAGAAATGCAATTCCTCTTTATTGGTATAAACCCAGACAACAATTAAAGCATAAGCAATAGTAATTAATTTAAGAGCCTGGATGCTTCGCTCAACGCTTTGATTTTTAACTTCAACAATTAATTGAATAGCGGAAGCAATTTGGTCTTTATTCATCTGCCAAAGTTCTTCAATATATTGATGAGCGTCAAGGAGTGTTTCAAATTCATATTGGAAAAGCTCGGAGAGATATTGGTCTATTTTAAGAGATTTAGCAATTTTTGCCCGGGTGGCGACATAGATTTTCATTTGATGAAGACGAGCGGTGATTAAATTAATTGTTTCTTGGTCTTTATCCAGTTCATCTCTAATCATATCAGCTTCTTTGGCAGAAATTTTTTCCTTGTTTTTAATCGCCGCCACTTTTTCCCACATTGTTCGGTGGAGATTGAGATATTTTCTTAATTGAGTTTCAAATTCTCTAAAGAAAATTTCTTCATTGGCGATATTTTCTATTAAATCTTTTTTGGTGGGTAAGGCAATAATGAAAAAGCACTTGGTCGTTCTTAAAACCGTTATATCGCTGGAAAGAGAGCGGTCATAAATTTCGCCGAATTTTTCTTTATCAATCGTAAAATCTTTTAAGTTTTGGGAGGTGATGCCAATAACCGTTGTTTTTGGCGGATGAGGAGGTTCGAGGTGAGCTAAAATTTTTGGTAGAGGCGCGCCAAGAGAAAAAAGATAAGAAATCGCTGGCTCAAAAGCATTGTGGACATAGTCGTCAAGTTTTTTTTGAGCCTCTTCAATATCATCTGAGGCTGTTTCAATGGTATAAAGCCCGTCTTCAAAGTATTTAATGGTTAAGCCGTTATTAGTTTCGGCTTTGACATATTCAAGATCAGCAGCTTCTTTTTCTACTTTTAAGAGATTTAGGCGTTTATGGAATTCTTTAAGTTTTTGTTTTGACAATTCTAAATCCGATTCGCCTTCATTGAAAAATTTATAAACTTCAGCCAGATGCAGCTGGGTTCGGGGATACCAACCGCCAGTGATAATTTTAATTATTTGATGAAGAGATTTATCTTCCATAAGATGAGGTTAAATCATTATTAATTATATCATATTGATAAAAAAACAAATTCGTCGGTTTGGTTAAAATATGTTATTATATAAATATGGCGAAAGACAAAGATGTTTTTCCAACGCCAGAATCGCAAAAGCCATCGCCAGAAAAAGACGATGAAAAAAATATGGAAAAACTGGTAGCGAAGGTAAAAAATATTCTTTTTACCGCGGCGGTTGAAAAGAAAATTAAAGAGCAAATAGAAGAGGCGGCGAAAAAACAGGAGGTTTTAATGAAAGGCAAAGAAATCCTTGAAAAAATTAGTCAAGAAGAAATTGAGTTTTTAGAACAACGGTTTGAAGAATTTTTAGAAGATTCTCATCGCCGGGAACAAATGTTTGATTTTTTGGAAAAACAATATGGTTGGACGCGAAGTGAAACGTGGGCAATGTTTGGTGTTTTAAGACATGCTTTGATGGTTTTTTACTATTATTTAGATTTTGAACCGCCGGACGAAAAATCGCTTCAAAAAGGGATAAGGGATTTAAAAAGTGTGGCTTTTGAAATTATTAAAAATGACTATAGTCCAGAATGGCTTTAAAGGTGGAGCCATTGGTTGATCTTTATCTTTCAAGTGCTTTAGAGGTTTTGAAAGAAAAAAGAGAAGGAAAGATTTAAAAACAAAGGTCGTTAAGTTTTCAATTTTAAAATGAATGAGAAAATAAAAAATTCTTTGGGATTAACGATTATTTTTTCTCTTTTGATTTTTGTTTTTACTCTCTGGCGCTATGTTGATTTTTATTCGCAATCAATTACACCTTCTTCTTTTCGCAGTTTTTCTGTGAGTGAAAAAGGAAAAGTAACCGCTATTTATGATGTCGCTCAGTTTAATTTCAGCGTTATTGACCAAGGCGGGAAAGACATTGCTTCTTTGCAAAAAGAAAATACAGAAAAGGTCAATAAAGCCATTAGTTTTTTAAAATCCCAAGGCATTTCTGACAAAGATATTAAGACATTGACTTATAATTTAGAGCCCCGTTATCAGTATTATTCTTGTCCTTCAGCAAGACAGGCGCCTTGTCCGCCACCAGAAATAGTTGGTTATACCTTGACCCAGACAGTTCAGGTGAAAATCCGGGATTTCAGTAAAATTGGTAATGTTTTTTCTGGCATTATTCAAAATGGCGCTAATTCTACTTCCCAGCTTTCTTTTGAAATTGATGATTTAACTAAATTAAAAGATCAAGCGCGCGCTGAAGCGATTAAAAAAGCCAAAGAAAAAGCTCAAGCCATTAGTAAAGAAGCGGGATTTCAATTAGGTCGTTTGCTTTCTTTTGAAGAAAGTGGTGCTTCGCCCATTTATCCTCTTTATCAGAAGACTCTATCGGCTAGCGAAGAAAAAAATGCGCCCGCGCCAATGATTGAACCAGGTTCATCAGAAATAGAAACAACGGTCACTTTAAGATACGAGATTAAGTAAAAACTTTATGAAGCGTTTTGTTTTTTCTTTTTTGAAAGAATTATTAGGTTTAGTGGAAATTCTTTTGGTTTTAAGAATAGTTTTAAGATATTTTGGGGCTAATCCTTATGCTTTGGCAGTAAAATTGCTTTATCAAATCACTGGTTTTTTGATTTATCCTTTTAAAGGCATTTTCCCGGATGCTTATTTTTCTGGTTTTGGTCTTATTGATTTATCCGCTCTTTCTGCTGGTTTTGGTTATTTGATTTTGGTTTTAGTAGTTTTAAAATTTTTGCGGCTCTTTGTTGAAAAATAATTTTTTGTTTGATAAAATATTTAAACTTCAATGGAATTAAGTCGAAAAAAAGCCTGGGATTTATTGAATAAATATGTCAGCTCTTTAAGTTTAATTAAACATTCTTTGGCCGTGGAGGCGGCAATGAAAGCCGGCGCCTCTTATTATAAAGAAGATGTTTTAAAATGGGGGATTTGTGGTTTGCTTCATGACCTTGATTTTGAGAAATTTCCCCAAAAGCATCCTTTAGAAGGAGTGAGGATTTTAAAAGAATTGGGTTATCCGAATGATATCATTGAGGCTATTTTAGGACACGCGGAGACAACAGGCGTTTTAAGAAAAAGTTTGATGGCTAAATATTTGTATAGTGTCGATGAGTTATGCGGATTTTTAATGGCTTTGGCTTATGTAAGACCAGATCATTTTAAAGAAATGACCGCTGACTCAGTTAAGAAAAATTTAAAAAAGAAAGGGTTTGCTGAAAAAATCAGCCGGGAAGAAATTGAGAAAGGGATTTTGGAATTGGGCGTTGATAAAGATAGTCATTTTAATCGGGTAATAAAAGCTCTTGAAGGTATTTCAAAAGAATTAGGATTTTAAAATGATTAGTTTTAAAGATTTCCAAAAATTGGATCTGCGGGTGGCAAAAATAAAAAAAGCGGAAAAGGTAAAAGGTTCAGAAAAGCTTTTAAAGCTGGAAATTGATTTGGGCAATGAAAGACGTCAGATTATTGCGGGACTGGCAAAAAATTATTCCACCGCCGAGCTAAAAAACAAAGAGGTAGTGGTTTTGGTTAATTTAGAACCAAAAGAAATTTTAGGATTAAAAAGCGAAGGAATGCTTTTAGCGGCTGATGATAATGGTCCGATTTTACTGGTGCCGGAAAAAGAAGTGTCATTAGGCACAAAGATTTTTTAGTAATGATTGAGCATCTAAAGATTAAAATTTTTGGTCGCGTCCAAGGCGTTTTTTTTCGTTATGAAGCATTAAAAAAAGCCAAAGAGCTTAATATCAAAGGGTTTGTTAAAAATGAAAATGACGGTTCGCTCTATTTAGAAGCTGAAGGCGAGAAAGAAAATTTAAAAAAATTTTTAAAATGGTGCCGGCGCGGTCCGATATTAGCGCGAGTGGAAAAAATTCAGTTTGAGTTTAACAAGGAAATAAAAAATTTTTCCGAGTTTAAAATTTTAAAATAAAAAAGTCAGTTTTAAGGCTTTTTCTTATTTTAAAAATTTGATAAGATAGAAGAAACAAAAAGATGGTAAAAGAAAATGGAGAAAAATTAAACTCTTTTTCTGAAATAGCCAATTCCTATTTAAAAGAAACAAGCGATTTTGTTGATTATTTGAGAAAAAAAATAAAATTTAGCGAGGAATGCGCGATGTTAAGTCAAAGCGAAGAGGCGAGAAATTATTATCATTTTAAAGAAAAAGCCCTTGAAGATTTAATGAAGCAGGCGATTAAATATTTATCCCGACAAGAATATTTACAAATTTCTTTTCGGGGAAAACTCCAAGCTAAATTGAAATCCTTAGAAAAAATTTTAAACGATGAAGAATTAGATGAAGAAGAAAAACATTTGGCTCTTTACGAAAGGGAAAAATTAGAAAATTGGTGTCGTGAGTTTGAAGATTTTAAAAATAAACGGTCTTCTTTTGGTTAATTTTTTAAACATTTATGGACAGCGTTGTTAAAATTTTAAATAAAACACCCCGTTTAAAAGATATTTTTACTGAGCTTAATTCTTCTATTAATGGACTTTCTGACAAAGAAGCGCAAGAGCGTTTAAAAGAATTCGGTTTTAATGTTTTAGAAAAACCCAAACGGCGATTTGAAAAATTTCATCTTTTCTTTAGCAAATTTAAAAATCCTTTAATTATTCTTTTGCTTTTAGGCACAATTCTTTCCGCTTTTTTAGGAGACCTTTTAACTGCTTTTTTAATTTTATTTTTTATTAGTTTAAGCCTTGGTTTGGATTCTTATCAGACGTTTAAATCAAATCGAGCGATTGAAAAATTAAAAAATCGAGTAAAAATCACCGCTACTGTTTTAAGAGATGGAGAAAAAAAAGAAATAAAAATTTCAGAAATTGTTCCTGGCGATATCATTTTTTTGTCTGCCGGCGATATTATTCCCGCGGATGCTTATCTTATCTCTTCTAAAGATCTTTTTGTTAATGAGTCTGTTTTAAGCGGCGAATCATTGCCTATTTTTAAAGAGAGCGAAAAAAATTGGTTTCAAAATAATAAAGATAACAACGAGAAAGCTCAAATGCTTTTTGCGGGCACAACGGTGGTAAGCGGTTTTGGTTCCGCGGTGGTTATAAGAACAGGTTTAAAAACCAACTACGGTAAGATTATTGAAAATCTTAGTGAGTTAGAACCAGAAACAGAGTTTGATCGGGGAATCAAACATTTAGCCATTCTCATTTTTCGCACAGTTGTTTTTCTTACCATTTTTGTTTTTTTTATTAATTCTTTTTTGAATCACGGCGTGCTTAATTCTTTTCTTTTTGCGATTGCTTTGGCCGTAGGAATGGTGCCGGAATTGCTGCCCATTATTATTACGGTCACTTTAGCTCATGGAGCAACAAAAATGGCTGAAAAAAAGGTGATTGTCAAAAAATTAGTGGCTATTCAAAATCTGGGCAATGTTGATGTTTTTTGCACAGACAAAACCGGCACTCTCACTGAAGATAAAATTAAATTAGAAAAATATCTTGATATCAGAGGGAAGGAGAACAAAAAGGTTTTAAAATATGCTTATCTTAATAGTTTTTTCCAGGGCGGTTTAAAAAGTCCTCTTTCCGAAGCCATTTTGGCTCATAAAGAGGAAATAGATATTAATGGTTATGAGAAAATTGATGAAATACCTTTTGATTTTTCCCGAAAATTTCTTTCGGTGATTGTTGAAAAAAATCAAAAAAGAGAATCGATTTCTGTAGGCGCGCCAGAATCTATTTTTAGCCGAGCGACTTTTTATGACTTTAATGGTGAGCGTCGTTTATTTAACAAGGAAAAAAGAGAAAAAATCCAGGAAATTTTTAAAGACTTGAGTGCTAACGGCTTTCGGGTTTTAGCCGCTGCTTATAAAGAAATTAGTCCCCGCCAAAAAAAATTTAGCAAAAACGATGAGACAAAATTAGTTTTTTTGGGTTTGACGGCTTTTTTGGATCCGCCGAAACTTACCGCCAAATCAGCGCTGAAAGAATTAGAAAAAAATGGGATCCAGTTCAAAATTTTAACCGGCGATAATGAATGGGTGACTGAATACATTAGCCGTTTAGCTGATATTCCTCAGAAAAAAATTTTGTTGGGCGAGCAAATTGAAAAAATGAGCGATAGCCAATTAAAAAGAGTGGTGAATGAAGTAGGAATTTTCTGCCGGGTCACGCCAGAGCAAAAAGAAAGGATTATTTTGGCTTTGAAACACAATAAACACGTGGTTGGTTATTTGGGCGATGGCATCAATGATGCGTTAGCGATGCATGCCGCTGATGTGGGAATTTCTGTTGATAATGCGGTTGATGTGGCAAAAGAAGTAGCCGACATTGTTCTTTTAGAAAAAGATTTAAATGTTTTAACCAATGGTGTTTTGGAGGGTCGAAAAACCTATGGTAATGTGATGAAATATTTAATGATGGAGACCAGCTCTAATTTTGGCAATATGTTTAGCGTGGCTGGAGCTTCATTAATTTTGCCTTTTTTGCCAATGTTGCCTATTCAAATTATTTTAAACAATTTTCTTTATGAATTTTCCCAAATGGCTTTGCCAATGGATAAAGTGGATGAAGAATGGATGAAAAAACCTAAAAAATGGAATGTCAATTTGATAAAATATTTTATGGTGATTTTTGGACCGGTCAGTTCCATTTTTGATTTTTTGACTTTTTTTCTGCTTTTAACTTTGTTTAAAGCCAATATTTCTCTTTTTCAAACGGGTTGGTTTTTGGAATCTCTTTTTACTCAAACGCTTATTGTTTTTGCCATCCGAACAAACAAAACACCTTTTTGGCATTCTTTGCCCAGTCGTTTTTTGATTTTAAGTGTTGGTTTTGTTTTAACCCTTTCTCTTATTATTGTTTTTTCTCCTTTAAGAAATTTATTTGGTTTTTCTTTAATGCCCTTTCTTTATTTTTTCCTTTTGGGGATTTTAATTATAGCTTATTTCTTTTTAATTGAATGGGTCAAAAAAAGGTTTTATCAAAGATTTAATCTCTAATGAAATTTTATTGGATTATTTTAGCTCTTCTTTCCGCTTTTTTTGCGGCGTTGGTAACTATTTTTGCCAAGATTGGAATTAAAAATATTGATACTACTTTGGCGACAACCATTCGGGTTATTATAATGACAATTTTTTTGGTCAGCTTATCTTTTTTTCTTCAAAAATGGTCTTTGATTTCAACCATTTCCAGCCGACCCCTTCTTTTTATTATTTTAAGCGGTGTGGCTGGCGCTTTATCATGGCTTTTTTATTTTTGGGCTTTGAAATTTGGACCAGCCAAGGGAGTCGCCGCTTTGGATAGATTAAGCATTGTTTTTGTCATTTTTTTAGCTGCCTTGTTTTTAAAAGAAAGTTTCACGATTAAAACCGTTTTTGGAATTATTTTTCTTCTCATTGGAGCCGCTTTATTGGTTTTATAAACCATTTTTACAAAGAAAGTCTTAAAGAGTAAAATGATTTTATGATTCGTTATGGTTTGGCTAATTTTTCTTTGGATGAAGGAAGATGTCCCAAATGGCTTTTTGAAAGAATGGTTTCTTTGGGAAGGGCAATGCTTCAAATAATGATTGATGAATATGGGCCCGAAGAATTTATTAAAAGAATTGCTGATCCCGTTTGGTTTCAAGCCTTGGGAACGGTTTTGGCTTTTGATTGGAATTCATCAGGTCTAACCACTATTTTAACCGCGGCTTTAAAAGAAGCCATTCGCGGTCAGGAAAAAGATTTGGGAATTTTTATTTGCGGCGGCAAAGG
>Ga0123519_10016757_pt1 | contig 10143 bp, 10 predicted proteins | sample YelNatPaOPRAMG02_FD_87396 | JGI IMG/M metagenome (GOLD analysis project Ga0123519, IMG submission 87396) | Hot spring microbial communities from Yellowstone National Park - Yellowstone National Park OP-RAMG-02 (version 2) | ecosystem: Environmental > Aquatic > Thermal springs > Hot (42-90C) ...
AGAAAATCAATATCGCTTTTCTCATCAGCCTCGCCACGAGCTACCGAGCCAAAAACTCGCACATTGTGGGCACCATACTTGGCGCACACCTTCAAGATTTCCTCTCGTTTCGTCTTCAAAAGCCCCTCAAGCGTCATACCCTAGTTCCTTCAGCATCCATCTTCCACGCCCAAGGCTCCGCTCATGCTGAATAGCGCACGATTTCTACCTCTGCATGACGCTTCACTGCCTCTTCTGCCTGCATGTAAACCTTTTGTGCGACCGCATTGTCAAGGTAATATTCCGCGCAGGTATCGCACACCTCTGCAGGCACGCCTTTCACGAGGACAGTCGTCTCGCCCCTTTGAAGGGTGACCGTCGCCAAGCCTGGGTGCGTTTCTCCAGTCTTGCAAATAACGCATTTCATTTTTACCTCCTACTCCTGAAATCCGCACTCCAAAGTTGCGGGTCTGGTGGGCACACCGTCACCACAAAACATACACCAGTTTGGGGGTCTCGTGCAACCAAAACATGAAGGGGTCTTGCCCCGTCAAAACCCAGCAATAGCACGCTAGGGAAGGGCAAGTCCTCTAGATATGATGCTATCACTTCACCCTCATTCACAATCCGGAGCACCGCTGAGGGCGAAACTTCGCGTTCGAACATCCGTTCCAATCCGTGGCGTGTAAATTTGACCCCGCTACACTCCATAACCCAGCTCCTTCAAGTTTTTCCAGATCGCCTCATCGAGGATGCGGGCTTCAGCTTGCTGGTCGCGCAGTTGCACCACAAGCCGCTCCATCTTTTGCTCGAACGGTTCTTCTTCCTCAACCACCTCTGGCGCACCTACATAACGCCCAGGCGTTAGCACATAACCGTGCTGTCCTATTTCCTCGAGCGTGGCACTTTTGCAAAAGCCCGGGCTATCTTTGTATTCTTGCGCATCCGCATCCCCCCGCCATGCGTGGTAGGTCTGAGCGATCCTCTGGATGTCCTCGTCACAGAGTTCCCTGTGCGTGCGGTCCACCCTCCGACCCATCCGCCTGGCATCAACAAAAAGCACCTGTCCCCGCCTGTCACGAAAGCGCCCGTTTCTTTTATCTCTCGCCAGAAACCAAAGGCAGGCAGGGATCTGGGTCGAATAAAAGAGCTTGTCTGGCAGGGCAACCATGCAGTCCACAAGGTCTGCCTCGATGATGTTCTTGCGGATCTCGCCCTCGCCTGACTGGTTCGACGACATAGAGCCATTCGCAAGCACAAAGCCTGCAATGCCCGTGGGCGCCAAATGGTGGATGATGTGCTGGACCCATGCGAAGTTGGCGTTGCCCGCGGGCGGGATGCCGAACTTCCAGCGTTTGTCCTCCCGCAAGTGCTCCCCGCCCCAGTTCTTCATGTTGAAAGGCGGATTTGCAAGGATATAGTCTGCCTTCAAGTCTGGGAAGCGGTCATTCAAGAACGAGTCGCCCTGCTCGATCCTGCCGTCTATCCTGCGGATCGCGAGGTTCATCTTGGCGAGTCGCCATGTGGTGTAGTTGAGCTCCTGCCCATAGATGCTGATGTCGCCCATGCGCCCTCCGTGGGCACGAATGAACTCCTCGCTTTGCACGAACATCCCCGCAGACCCGCAACAAGGGTCATAAACTCGCCCTCTGTATGGACGCAGCATCTCGACAAGAAGTTTGACGATACAGCGAGGCGTATAGAATTCGCCCCCCTTCTTGCCTTCCGCGCTTGCAAACTGCCCAAGAAAATACTCGTAAACCCGTCCCAATATGTCTCGGGCGTGGTTTTGGGCGCCGCCCAAGTGGATGTTGCTGACCAGGTCTATGAGCTGCCCCAAGCGCTGTTTGTCGAGCTCGTGGCGGGCATATTCCTTGGGAAGCACGCCCTTGAGGGAAGGGTTGCTCCCCTCGACCGCTATCATCGCCTGGTCCACAAGCTCGCCAATCGTAGGCTGGTGGGCGTTCTTCTGGAGCTCCGACCACCTGGCTTGCGGTGGAACCCAGAAGATGTTCTCTGCCAAATATTCGTCGGGGTCCTCGGGGTCGGCGTAGGGTTCTGTCTTCAGTTTCTCGTAGTGGGCGTTGAAAGCGTCCGAGATGTACTTTAGGAAGATAAGCCCAAGGATCACATGCTTGTAATCCGCAGCATCCATCGAGCCGCGCAGGGCATTCGCTGCCTCCCACAGTTGGGCTTCGAATCCAAGATTTGCAGAAGAACCAGTGTTTGATCTCTTTTTCGTCATCCTTGCCATGCGACTACCTCCGTTCTCGGGATCTGCGCCTTTGCCATCACTTGTATCTCAATATCAAGGGCTTCTTTATGCTTTGTCGCCGAGTTCAGTCCTTTATGTTGCGTGCATAGCGCTTGGTAACAGGCACCGTTTTGTGAGTTATCATGCATGACGACCTGTAAGGAAACGAACACCGTCAGTTATCTTAGCATAACAAAATCCCGTGTTAAGTGCTTTTGTGCGTGCTGGCTACGGATGGTTACCACCGCGAAGTTCCTGGCTAGAACGATGGCTTCCAGTAGTGCGCAACTAACATCAAAAATATTTCCAGTCCACAATACTGCCATGAACCGAGCCAGGTCCTATGATCTGTGAGCAGTTTATGCCCCTGTATTCCCCTGTAATGTTTTTACCCTCGAGCACCAGGTTGAATATCGCAGCACACATGCAAGGTCCTTGACACGAAGTCCTAATCTGAAGGTGTGCTGGGTTTTCCGCCTCGATTTCCCGCCTTTCGATGCGCCCACTGCCAGAAACGAGGCTATTGTATCCGAGCAAACTGAAATAGAAGCCCACGATTAGCCTCCCGTCCTGACCAACGCACATGCGAAGGTCTTGCCCTTTGGTCTCGCCCTCATCTAGCAAAAGAAATCTTTCGGGTCGGAACATGCCTGGTCTAATCCACACTTTTACCCCAGTATCCAGCGCTGGGTGCTGCCACAACATCCTTTCGAATGTCACGATTATCACCATCCTTTCCTTGAAGAAATCATTCTGTCGGTCGCTCTCGTCCGCTGGACAAGTCGAGGAACTCTTGTAAAGGCTAAGGACATTTTCTTTTAGTTCGTAATAGCCTGTGGTTGTGCACTGGTCGTCAACTCCCTTGTACTCAAAACTCCCATCCTCTTCAAACCTAATCTTCCCGATACAGTCCAGCCATAGCCCGACAAAAGGAGGTTTTTGAGCGCTCGCATCCAAATCAATCAGCCCAGAATCCATTTCTAGCAAGGAAGGATCATTGGAGGTCAAAGAATCCTCGATTTCCGATGGCTCCTCGAACAAAACACTTATCTCCTCAGGCTGGACATCCGTACTGTCTGTGCTGTGTTGTCCTTGCGGCTTTGCACCTCCTCCACACCCCAAAGAAACCAACACCAAAATGATGCTCTTTTTCATGTTGACTTCCGCGCCATTGACCGTGGATAGTATCGCGCAAAAAAACGCTTTTGCAACAACTTCTTGCTAAAAAACTAGTCCAAAGCCCCTAAGTGCTCGACAAACTTTCTTCTTTTCAGTGCCCCGCCCTATCAAGACCTGCCTTTTACCTTTGCAATGTGGATGCCCTTTATAATAAAAGCGAGAACGGTCAAAAGGCACACAACAATTCCCATTGGCTCGATGTAAGTCCTTGCAAAGACAACCAGTTCAGGTGCAGGCAACGACTTCCCAAGATAGACAAGACCAACAAAGACCGACAACACTAACGATGACACCTTTCCCATGAGAGTAGATTTTACCCTGAATCCCCCCACCCTAACATAAAGAAAGACACCAGCGAACGGCGGGAAAAGGTATCTTAGAAGGGCGGAGAGCATGTAAGAGGGGCTTACTATATCGGACGCAAACAAAGCAACAGCCAGACTCGAATGAAAAAGCACATCTGCTACGGGGTCTGCAATCCTGCCGAAATCGCTTTGAAGACGATAGATGCGTGCGAGGTTTCCATCAAGGGTGTCCGAAAGCGCAGCCAATATCAAGACGAAAAAGGTCGCCCTGTCAACCCACAGGTCGCCACCCATGGACATCATGGAAACAAGCAACGGGATGCTCAAAATCCTGAACAAGGTCAACACATTCGGGAAAACGAAGGAGTCAAAAGGTTTCTGGGTAGTTTCACTTCTGACCAACCCAAGGTGCATATAAGTTACGAACACGACTATGGCATAAGCCACGCCTTCCAAAACGAAAGTGCCAAGACCAAGCCCTCGAGGAAGAGTCCATTCGAACACACCCATCATCCCGAAAATCACGACACCAAGTATCAGCGCCCAGCTGATGAAAGACCTTCTGATGGAAGGCAGGGAAGACGAACTCTGAAGACGCAATCTAAGTTCCTCAACTAAGAAAAACAACAAAACCGAAACAGAAAAACCTTTCGACTGAACCTTCTCGTGAAAATCTTTTAGAAAACCGCTACTGGTTGGCACATTCCCATCCACATACACAGGATACCACAAAGCAGGGGCAATGGCAGAGATTTTGGGGAAACAGTGGGTGGCAAAAAGCCCAAAGGATGTTCGGACTACGCAATCTTGCCACGGTTTGTTTTCAATACATAGGACAAACTCGAGCTCCGCAGGCGTGACCGACCGCTAGCCTCCGCATAAAGTCTTTTAGGAACAAAGCCATGGCTCCTATGGACGAGCCACAGTTACGCAAGCGGGTTCAATCCCCCTTCTTTTCTTTCCCCTGTTCCGCATCATGATAAAGGAAGGTCTGACCCCTGAAGTTCCGAAGGGTCACCATGTTTCCTTCTCGTTTCAGGACATATTCAGGCAAAAGCGGGATTTTCCCACCACCACCTGGGGCGTCAACGACAAGGTATGGCACTGCAAGCCCTGATGTCCAGCCCCGAAGCCCATCCATGATCTCGAGCCCTTTTGCAATACTCGTCCTGAAGTGCCCAAGCCCTTTTTCCATATCGCACATGTAGATGTAATAAGGTTTTACCCTCATCATTAGCAAAAGGTGGTTCAGTCTTTTCACGGTCGCAACATCGTCATTCACCCCTTTCAAAAGGACCATCTGATTCCCTATCGGAAAGCCCGCATCGCTAAGCATCATGCAAGCCTTATAAGCCTCGAGCGTGCATTCTTTGGGATGGTTGAAGTGCGTATTTATGTAAAGGGGCTGGTATTTCTTGAGCCTCTTGCACAAATCCTCGGTTATTCTTTGTGGTAGCGTGCAAGGCACACGGGTACCTAACCTCAATATCTCCACATGAGGGATTGCACGCAACATCCCCAATATCCATTCCACCTTGTCGTCATCGAAGGCAAGCGGGTCCCCGCCTGAAACCACAACATCTCTCACCTCTTTGTGCTCCCTTATGTATTCGACGCCCGCCTTTATGTCATCGGGACCTGCAGCGGTATCTAGCCTTGACACTTTCCTTTTTCTTGTGCAGTGCCTGCAATACATCGCACATGTGGGGGAAACATAAAAAAGCACCCTGTCTGGATAGCGGTGAGTGATGCCCCGCACAGGTCTGTCCCTTTCCTCACCAAGAGAATCCTCCATCTCCCACGGCAATGCGTCAAGTTCGTAAGCCCTCGGAACTGCCTGAAGCCTTATGGGGCAATTTGGGTCTTCAGGGTCAATAAGCGATAAATAATACGGAGGTATCGCTATCCTGAACTTTTGAAACGCCTTCCTTTCCGCCCACTGCCTTTCTATGTCTGTCAAAGGCAAAAACTTCTGAAGCGCCTCGATGGTGGTGACTCTGTTCTTTATCTGCCACTTCCAGTCGTTCCACTTTTCATCTGGCACATCCTCGAACCATCTTCTAGGTGCGGGTTTGAAGTGCGTTTCCACTACAAATCCCTTTCCAGATTCAGGAACTTCTGTCCGTTCAGTCCTCATTTCGGGCGCCTCCAGTGCGAAAGACACCTTATTATAGTGATTCTAGCAACACTTTCTTTGACCAAAGGTCAAATACTTACTGGCTTGCAGGCTTTTCCTGGACCCTTGTCGCCACGAAGTCACCAGCAAGGCGATAGCCGTCATCCTCGCCGTTTCCGTCCGTATCGCACTGGAAGGGCACATGTATCCCCTCGACAAACTGGGCGAAGTTAGCCCACATGTCGCCGCAGTAATGCTGGCACAAGGTTGCATCGCATAACTGCTCCGTTATGTCTTCTTTCCCATCTATTTTCCATTGCTTGTAGTTCGGTGCAGGCATCCACGAGCAAATCTGGCACGCAGCGTCATGTGATATACAACCAGTAAGATGACCAGAAGTAATCGTTTCACATTGACCATCCACATGACCTTTTGCGACCAAACCGACGATTGGAATTATGTTTTGAGGCAAGCCACCAAGCCCTGGCGCACATATCAGGGGATGGTCTTTTGGACCAGAATGGAAAAGCAAAGAAGCAGAGGACTGAGTTTCAAGCGTGCAATCTTTGAAAACGATGGCTGTAAACAGCGAGGTAGAACCTTCGATGAACTGATACCAGCTAGGCACATTGCTGTGATTGAGGTCCATAACCTTGTCAAAGGTCAAGTCATGCCATGCGCCTCCTGCCTCGAACTGAACCACCATCATGTCACCAACTTGCACCACTTCTCGTAAGCACAAAACAATGTTGAGCCTGTAGTCCTTCACATCCTGCTGCCAGATGTTATTCAGATATGGAGGAAGCCCAGGAGGCTCGCTGGGCTCTGTAACCACCAAATCCGAAAACCTATAGCACGCCCCTTTTTGTAAGCACTTCTGGCAATCAGAAAGTGCAAAAGACGCATCCCCGACTTCCGCAGTGGCTTTATCACCGAGGACATCCTTGGGTGGCGTGCACTCCCCACCGCCCGTGCAGTTAGGACAGTTATAAGGGTATGGCTCGCTTTTCTCGCAAGAAACAAGGACAGCCAACAAAATGCTCACAAGTGCCCAATTCATCTTTTGTCTCCAAAAGGCTCAGATTTTTAGTTTAGCACAAGATTGCTGATATGAAACAAGAAATCCTAAAAATGCCAGCAGAAAAGCATGCTTTCCTTGTTCGCCTCTTTTTTCCAATGTGACAACAATGACGCTAAAACCGCGCTCAGGACATTGCTTTGCCTGTTCGCCAACCCCTGCAAATCGCCAGCCAGTCCCGCAGATTGCAGATAGAAGAGCCCAAAAATCGCACATATATCCCTTGCAGACCATGTTTTGTTGGAGCCGCCACCCATCAACCGTCGCTTCCCCCGCAATCAAACATAGACCAAAGAGACAAGATTCATCAGGCAGGTCAGGTGCATAGAAAAAAGGCCCCACTCACGACACACCCCCAGCTTCGCTGGGACGCCCACTCTTTTGCCTTACGGTCTCTTGGCGTTCGTCCAGAGCGCACACCCAGTTTCGACAGCCCTCCACCTTCTTCGACTTATGGCGTCTTGGGGCTCGCTATGAGCACACCCCCATCTTCGCTGGAAGGTTACTTTATTGCCTTATGATGTCTCGGAGTCCCTTGCGACCACACCCCCAGCTTCGCTGGGACCCCCACTCTTTTGCCTTGTGGTGTCTTGGCGTTCGTCCAGAGCGCACACCCAGTTTCGACCGCCCTCCACCTTTTTCGACTTATGGCGTCTTGGGGCTCGCTACGAGCACACCCCCAGCTTCGCTGGGACGCCCACCCGTGCCCACCGACCAGCCTGCCTCGTCCCTTGTTCACTGGGCACACTCCCACACGCCTCGCTTTCTGCGGGGTTTCAGTGACCTCCCACACTCCCTCTTTGGGAGTGCGACCGAGGCTATCGCCACGAGCCGCTCACGACGATTGGAATCCGGGTCAGCTCGGATTCCGCTATCCTTTGTATGCAAGGTCCGTGCCAATCCGTCGAAATCTGAAAGTCCGCAATTTTCTTGCCTTTTCTGAAATCACTCCATTTGGACATTTTGGACAAGTTTTGGACAATGTCCAAAATGTCCAAACCGATAACTCAGAATGCCATGGCTTTACAGTGCGAAAAACCTTCCTGTCAACTAGTCCTGCCCTTGACTACGAAAAGTCAGCCATATGGACTAGCGTGCTCAAAGGCTTTGACTAACCTGCCTCCAGGTTGAGCTCCTAGACATCAAACCAGAATTCAAGCCCTGACCTGCATCAGTCCTGGCTGAAATCAGTGCCAGATGACATCTTTGTTCTCCACAAAGCGCTCGAACATCGCGTTGGTGTTGTCCTCAGTCTAGCCAAAAAGCCTCCGATATAAGGCGATTGTCTCTTCATCGAACTTTCCTTGAAGGACCGTCTAAAAATCCATTCCACTCCATTCAGCCCAGCACAGTCTCCGAACATTTCACGACGAAAAACCTTTGATACCGCCTACCCGTCTCGACCAAAGGGTCTCAAGCATGAATCGAATTTCCTGGTCTAATATCGCAGAGCACTGTAAAAGGTATTATAGGACAAAGTGATTGACACAAACCGCAAATAGTTATAATAACTAAACAGCATGGTGAAGCCAAAGAAATGTGTTGCGATAATTCTGACACATGATCAGGATAAGACCGAGAAACGATGAAAACATCTCATAAACTGATATTTGGCGACAGCGAAGATATGAGGGAAGTCGAGGGTCACAGTGTGCATCTTGTTGTTACAAGCCCTCCATATTTCAACGCCCCATTCGATTATCCCGACCTGTTCGACAGTTACGAGGCATACCTCGAGAAGATGCGAAAGGTTGCAAGAGAGTTGAAGAGGGTTGTGGCTTTGGGCAGGGTTGTGTGCATCGTATGCGATGATACATTGATAGAAGGCAGGAAATATCCAGTTGTGGCAGACCTTACAAAGATCTACATCGGCGAAGGCTTCATCTATCGTGACAAGATAATCTGGGTAAAGCCAGAAGGCTATATCCGCATAAGCAGAAGAAGCGGGGTCATCTTGCAACACCCATATCCCATGTATTTCTATCCCGACAATATTCAAGAGACGATCTTGATCTTTCAAAATGGAAAGTTCGATTACAACTCCATTGATAAAGCGACAAGGGAGGGCTCAAGAATAGATGTCACTGAATATCAGCGCCAGAAGTGGTATCTTACGACATGGGCTATCACGAATGTCTTGCCATTGCAAAACAGGCTCGAGCGCGGAATCACTGCATTCCCCGACGAAATAGCCTATCGCCTTATCAAACTTTTTTCGCATGTTGGCGAGACAGTGCTCGACCCTTTCATGGGTTCTGGCACCACGAACAAGGTCGCAAGATTGCTTCAAAGAAACAGCATTGGATACGAGATTGACCTGGAACTGATGGATGTGGTGAAGGAAAAGATTGCTTCTGTTGATTCTGGTCTGTTCGAAGACGAATGCGACCTTGAGATTTTCGTCCGTGATGAGGCAAAACACATGAGGACACAACTGCAAGAAGTGATAAGTAACAGGAGGTCGGTGGCGAAAGCTGCAAAAAAGTAGAAATGTTCACATGAACCCCAGATTTTGCGGAAATGTTCTTGCAATCAGCACTCAGCCAGCGCCTTGTCCTGATTATTATCGGGCACATAGCGCGTCTTTGCACAGCGCTGCGCAAAGGCACAACCCACCACGCGCTAGCGTTCGTCAAAAAGTAGCCCTGTGGTGGTGACTACCGCCTGTATTCAACAGAAAGCGTGAATGTGCTTTCGAAACTATCTTTGGGGTCCATCAGGGAAAAAGCGCCTACGATATCAAGGTGCTTTGCGATAGTGCCTCCGATGGCAAGCCCCACTGGAACCTTCAAATCAGCGCCTTTCCTTGCCTGTGCGGGAAACCTCAAATCTATTCCATTGCCAGTCAAAAGTCGGTCTGCGCCTACATAAAGTTCCCCAAAAAGAAACGAGGTCATGTTCCACACGATTCCCGCATCCACGAGCAGTTCGCCGTCCTCTTGTCCTTCACGCCAAAGAAAGACCACATCAGGTCTGAACAAGACTGCAAGCGTGTCCTCTATCACTGCAAACTTGAACGGCAATCCAATCCTGAAGCCATTCCTGAAGTTGTTCTTATCAGTGCCCGCGGTCAAAAACGATGCCTCCACACCAAGAAACGGCAAAAATCCGAAGGTTGTATAAAGTTCAAAAGAACCAAACCCTGTCTGTCTCTTGCTCGAATATTGATAAGGCGCAACCGACAAGCCAATTTCCCACTGGTCTGTAATGCCAAGCCCAAGACTTATCCCCG
>Ga0123519_10016765_pt1 | contig 10139 bp, 12 predicted proteins | sample YelNatPaOPRAMG02_FD_87396 | JGI IMG/M metagenome (GOLD analysis project Ga0123519, IMG submission 87396) | Hot spring microbial communities from Yellowstone National Park - Yellowstone National Park OP-RAMG-02 (version 2) | ecosystem: Environmental > Aquatic > Thermal springs > Hot (42-90C) ...
CTAGAAGATCCGCTTTTGGTTAAGCAATGATTAAGGGCAAGATTGCAGAAATTTTTGAGAGTATTCAGGGTGAGGGTATTTATCTTGGCGAGAAGCAGATTTTTGTGCGTTTTTTTGGTTGTAACCTCGACTGCTGGTACTGCGATACCAAGTTGGATTATTTTATAGAATACGATTCAGAGGAGTTAATCCAGGAGCTTTTGCTTTATCCGGATAACTACCATTCAGTATCCTTTACAGGTGGCGAGCCGCTTTTACAAAAGAGGTTTTTAAAAGAGGTGTTGCAGCTTTGCCGTCAGCATGGTTTTAGGAATTACCTGGAGACCAATGGCACCATGCCTGAGGCCTTGCAGGAGGTGGTGGATTGGATAGATTTCATTGCCATGGATGTGAAGCTGCCCAGTTCTTGTGGGCATACTGATCTTTGGCATCTGCATTACAAATTTTTGGAGATTGCCTCCAGTAAAGAGACATTTGTGAAGGCGGTAATCTGCGATAATACTACTGTTGAGGATATGCGTCGGGCAATTACCTTAATCCGCGATATTAATATCGGGGTAGTTTTGGTGTTGCAGCCGAATTTACAAGAATTCTCTTTGAAGCTAGAGGATAAATTGAATTGGTTTAGGGCGATAGCTGAGGATAGCGGTATTACTACCTGTATCATACCGCAGGTGCATAAATTGGTAGGCGTAAGATAAAATGGCTGATTGATGCCTCAGGGGTTTTAGGAGAGAAAATATGGTTAATCCACAAAAGTCATCATATGAAGGCCTGCAGAAAAATATACGGAGGCTTAAGACTCCCAATCTTGAGGTATGGGAGAATCAGTACCCTGACCGGGAATTTACAGTGCGCATAGAGATACCGGAGTTTACCTGTATCTGCCCGAAGACTGGATTGCCTGATTTTGCAGTGATAACCATTGAGTATTCGCCAAGGAGGTTCTGCATTGAGTTGAAGTCCCTTAAGATGTACGCTATATTTTTTCGTAATATTGGCATTTTTCATGAGCACCTTGTCAATAAAATACTCGAGGATTTCGTTAGGGCCTGTAGACCGCGCTGGGTGAAGATTACCGGTGTATTTAATCCTCGGGGCGGGATTACGACAACTGTGATTAGGGAGTTTCCGAAAAGATAATTGGAATTTTTAATAAATCCCCAAAAGTTTTTATTGTGCTTAATTTGTTACTATGAGGACGGTTCAGGCAAAAGAGGTTACTGAAAAAGTTGCTGAGTTATGCATAAAGGCGAATCTTGAGTTGCGTGGGGATGTTTTATCGGCCTTGAAAAAGGCATATAGACAAGAGAATAAGGCCCAGGCAAGGCGAATTATTAAGGCCATTATTGAAAACGCTAGAGTTGCTTGTAGGTTACATCTGGCAATATGTCAGGATACAGGGCTTGCAATAGTTTTTGCCCAGGTAGGTCAGGATGTTAGGGTGAAGGGCGATTTGATAACGGCAATACAAAAAGGAGTAGAGCAGGGTTATAAAAAAGGATATTTAAGGAACTCAATTGTCAAGGACCCGATAGCAAGAGGTGTTAGTAGATTTGGGCCTGCTGTGGTTCATATTGAGTTGGTTAAAGGAGATAGATTACATTTGACAGTCTTGCCCAAGGGTTTTGGCAGCGAAAATAAATCAGCATTAAAAATGTTTAACCCGACGGCAGAGATAGAAAAGATAAAGGAATTTATTGTTGATACTGTCAGGCAGGCAGGCCCGGATGCCTGTCCTCCTTATGTAGTAGGGGTGGGGATAGGAGGAACTGCGGATTACGCCTCTTTTTTAGCTAAAAAGGCATTATTGAGAAGGATAGGATTTAAGGCCAGCAGGGATGATTTAGGGCGACTAGAGGAAGAACTTTTGAAGGAGATTAATATGCTGGGGATAGGTCCTATGGTGCTCGGCGGTAAAACTACTGCCTTGGCAGTAAATATTGAGACTTATCCTACACATATTGCAGGTATGTCTGTGGCAGTGAATATAAGTTGTCATGCCTTGCGCAGTGCAAGTATTAGCTTGTGAGAGATGAAGAGGTTAAATACACCTTTGGATGCAAAGATAATCGGCAATTTGAAGATTGGCGATGAGGTTTTTTTAAGTGGGATTATATATACTTGCCGCGACCAGGCCCATAAGCGAATGGTTGAGACTTTGGCAATGAAAGGGGTTTTGCCGTTTGATATCAGAGGACAGGTTATCTATTATTGTGGCCCAACCCGAGCTCCTCAAGGTAGGGTTATTGGTTCTTGTGGGCCGACTACCAGTAATCGAATGGATGAGTTTGTTGAGCCTTTGTTGGAGGCAGGGTTGAAGGGGATGGTGGGTAAGGGTAGTCGTTCTGAAGGGGTGATAAAGGCAATTAGAAAACATAAGGCAGTTTATTTTTTGACCTTTGCGGGCTGCGGGGCCTTATTGTCAAGATATGTAAAAAAGGCAACTTGTGTTGCTTACAAGGATTTGGGGCCGGAGGGAATATTGAGATTGGAGGTTGAGGATTTTCCTTTGATTGTTGCGGTGGATTGTCAAGGAGGGAGCATTTATGGTTAGGATAGACGCAAGGGCAGCAGATGAGTTGAGGCCGGTTAAGATTGCGCGGGATTATATAAAATATGCCGAGGGTTCTTGTCTGATTGAGGTGGGTAATACCAGGGTTATTTGTACTGCCAGCGTTGAGGAGTCGGTTCCTCAATTTTTAAAAGGCTCAGGTTCGGGTTGGGTTACTGCTGAGTACGGGATGTTGCCGCGTTCTTGCCCTACGCGGATTCTGCGGGGAAAGGATTCTGGTCGGAGCCTTGAGATTCAGCGGCTGGTAGGCAGGTCGTTACGCGCGGTGGTGGAGCTGAGGGATTTAGGGGAGCGGACTATTTGGATTGACTGCGATGTTATTCAGGCAGATGGAGGAACGCGCACCGCTTCTATTACCGGAAGTTTTGTAGCTTTGGTTGATGCCTTGGATAAGCTGCGTAAGGATGGTCTGCTGAGTCATTGTCCGGTTAAAGATTTTGTTGCTGCAACCAGCGTGGGAATTTTACAAGGAGAATTATTATTAGACCTTTGTTATGAAGAGGATTCTAGGGCAGATGTAGATATGAATGTAATAATGACAGGAAGTGGTGGATTTGTTGAGATTCAGGGTACTGCTGAGCATAAGGTATTTAATAAGGATGAAATGGATAGGCTTTTGGATTTGGCGAAAATAGGTATTAGGAAACTGATTGATATCCAAAAGAGTGCCCTTAAAGGAATGGTTGGTATTTTTTGAGTCATTTTAGGAGCAAAAGAAGGTTATTTAGTTAATTCAGGAAGTTAAATAGGGGGTATTTATTTTTAGCCAAAATAAACGTATGGAATTAGTAGTCGCGACAAAGAATGAAAAGAAACTACAGGAGATTAAAAGGATTTGGCAGGATTTAGGATTAAAAATCATTAGCTTGCGAAAATTTCACAATGCCCCTGTGATTATTGAGAATGGCAAGACCTTTAAAGAAAATGCCATTAAAAAGGCGGTTAAAATAGCAAAATTCACAGGAAGACTTACCTTAGGTGAGGATTCAGGGCTTTGTGTGGATGTTTTAGGCGGTAGGCCAGGGGTGTATTCTTCTCGTTTTTCCGGTAAGGAAAAGAGTGACCGTAAAAATAATTTAAAGCTGTTAGAGTTATTAAAGGATTTTCCGCTTAGTAAAAGAAGGGCACATTATATTTCAGCTGTTGCCTTAGCAGATAAGGATGGGCTTATTGGGGTTGTTGAGGGTCGTTGTGATGGCCTTATTGGATTTACGCCTAAAGGAAGAAGCGGCTTTGGTTATGATCCAATTTTTGTTATTCCGCGATATAAAAAGACCTTTGCCCAATTGGGGCCGAGGATTAAGCATAAGATGAGTCATCGCTTTCGGGCCCTCAAGAAGGCTAAAAAGTTATTACATAAATATATTTTGAAAAAGAGGTAATCCGCTATAATTAAAGAAGTTTAAAGGCTGGAATAATTCTGTGGATTATTAAAGTTTATCCCCAAAAGTGCGGGGCGTGGCTCAGTTTGGCTAGAGCGCTTGGTTTGGGACCAAGAGGTCGTGCGTTCAAGTCGCACCGCCCCGATTTCAAATAGAGTTTAGCAGTTTCCTCAATGCCAATATTTTTGTTTGCTTGTGGGTAATTTCTTTACCTGAGTAAAAGATTTGCAGATAGTATCTGCGTAGATATGATTAAAAGAAAACCGTTTTTATAAAAGGCCAGTCAAATATCTAATCCTACCTAAGTAAACAATTGATTTTTTATACTGCTGTGCTATTCTATTTGAGCTAGTGATATTTTAGGCATCTTGTCTTTAAAAGTAATTCACGTCCCTGTAGCTCAGCTGGATAGAGCAACTGCCTTCTAAGCAGTGGGTCGCCTGTTCGAATCAGGCCAGGGACGCAACTATTGCTAAAAAAGATGAAATACTGGGCTAAGTTTTTAATTTTATTTTTTAGTTTGGTAATAATATTGATTTGTGGTTTTATATTTTACTGGTATATCCATGGTGAAAAGATAATAATTCATCGACTGCAGGAAATTACTGGTAGGAGAGTCTCTTTAAGTAGTTTTGACTACATTCCGCCTTTTACATTAAGAATTGGTAGGCTAAAAATAGACGATTTGCTTACAGTCTCCTCATTAGATGCAGTATTAAGCCCTTGGAGTTTTGTTAAGAGGGGTTTGTTTTTTAAAAATATTGTTCTTTACTACCCTAAGTTTTCTTATAAGAGGAATATTTTTGTTGGCGGAGATAAGGCTAAGCCATCAAAAACAATCTCCTTTTCACCTGGAAAGTATTTGCGCAAGGCACAAGGCGTTCAAGGAAATCTTTTTCGCTTGGGCGTGCAGAATCTCCAGATTAAAAATGGACAGTTTGAATTTGTTGACCGAGGGGTTATCCCAGAAGGGTTAAGGTTTTCCCTAAAGGATATTGACCTGAGAGTGGATAATCTTTTTATTCCTTTTTTGGCAACAGATTTTTTTCTTTCGGCGAAAATCCCTTGGTCAAAGGGTGGGGCTGAGGGAGTTCTGCGGGTTGAGGGTTGGCTTAATATTTTTAAGAAAAGCATGGAGGCAAAAGTCTCTGTCGAAGATATTGATGGGCTTTATTTTTACCCTTATTATGCCCAATGGGTAAATTTAGAAAAATCCCGTATTGAAAAAGCCACTTTAAATTTTTATAGCGATATACATGGGTTGAATAATTTAGCTACAGTGCATTGTAAGGTTGAAATTAAAGATATAGTCTTTAAACTGCGTTCGCCGGAAGAAGTAGAGTCTAAAGAAGAAAGGATTGCCCGGGCTGTACTTGACATCTTCAAAAAAATTTCTCAGGATAACAAAATAGTATTTGAGCATACCTTTCAGACCAGAATGGATAGATTTGAATTTGGATTGAATCAATTAAAAGATTCGCTTGAGGAGAGAATTAGAGGAGCCAAAGGCTCGAATATGGTTGGCGGTGGAGAGTTATTTCTTTTCCCTGCCCGGCTGTTAGTTAATTTTTTTAAAGGAGTGACTGATTTAAGTTCAGCGGTTGTCAAAGGAACCTTAGGAGTGGGTTTGCAGGTAGGTAAGACCATAGGCGATTCTTTTAAGAAAGATAAAGTCCCGGTACAGGAAGGAGGCGATTGAATATTATTTAAGGTCTAGTAGTGGCTCACCTGTTTTAATTTTAAGGCTGAGGCTATAGGTAAAAATAAAAGGTATGCATAATCTTTTTTCCGAACGCAGGTTTTATCAGAGATTGGCAATTCCTGCTAACGCCTACTTATTTTTTCCGCAAAAAAATAGATGGTTTCAGGGTAGGCTAAAGGATATTAGCGCCGAGGGCGCTGGTTTAGAATTAAGACATAATTTAATGGCAGATTTTGAGATGGATAGCTCTTTAGAGTTATGGATTGCCCTGCCAGGCAAGGATTATTTTTTTTCAATTTGTGCAGATATAGTTTGGCTGCAACGAAAAGATGAGGAAGGCTTTAATCTAGGGGTAAGATTTAGCCAAATTATATTAATGGAAATATCCCAGTTAATCCGCGCTGCAAAGTCACTCAGAAAGACAGAGGGGTCAGAACAGTAAAACCTGCCGTAAATTTCCACCTATCTAAAAAGTGAGTTATTATTAGAAAAATGGAGTTTTTTAGTTTACGCCTACTTTGATTTTAGGATTTAGTTATCAGTGTTTTTATTGTCTTAATTTGCAACCAGAATAGACTTTTTATAGTCAATTTTATTTTTATAACTATTTGCCAATATTTAAGTAAAATATGATTTATGATTTGCTTGACAAAGAAAGCTTTTCGTGATAGAAACTGTATAAAGAAGGAGGTGAAGATAGCCTATTTGATTTTATTTAAACTGAATAGGTGGTAACATTGGAAACCAAATCAGCAGAAAGAAGAAGATATATTCGCCTCAAGGCCTATCATTTAGTAAAATACAAGGAAATTGCGGATTCAGCTAAAGATTCTTCTTTTGTTTCAGCGGTTATAAAAGATATTGGGGGTGGGGGGGTTTGCTTAAGGACAGAACAAGAGATACCTGTTTCTACGGTGTTGGAATTGAAGATAAATTTTCCCCATATCTCAACCTTTCTTTATGCCTCGGTAGTGGTGGTATGGGTAAGACGCAAGGAAAGGATGCATTGTTTTGAGCTGGGTTGTAAATTTATCCAGATAACCGACTCTTTGCGCTCTTTTATCGAAGAGCAGGTTAAACAGGTCTTTGCTCAAACGAAAACAAAGAGGTAATCGTTGTGGGAGGGGTAGATGAAAAGACTGGCCGCAGTTTTTTTAGTTATGGCGCTGGTTTTTATGGGAACGGCGCTTTTTATTAAATTGGTTAGCGTAGGCAGGGTGATGCCTGGGCCAATGCCAATTAATTGGATTAAACTTACTGACACCTTCTTATTGTTCTCCATAGCTGTATCTTTACTTGCCTTAAACAGAAAAAGCGGAAATTGACTTCATTTAGTTATTAACTTATATTAGGCCAGTAAAGAAAAAAATGCGGGAAGCTTTTTTTATCACTATTATTTTATTTCTAGCCCTTGATTTTTCTTTTGGTTATGACCAAGATAGTGCCTTAGGGGGCCGAGACGAGATAATATTCAATACCCTTAACCAACTGCAGGATAGGCAGCGACAAGTGGCGCTTGAATTCGCAATGGTTGAGGCACAGACAAAGATAACCAACTTAGATTATCAAAAAAATTTACGGAAATATAAAGAGCACAAGGGTACAAATAGTTTTTTATCAAACCTACAGGCCATCTCCCAACGCATTCATCCGTATCTAACTACCAATGGTAGCTATACGGATAATTATGACAACTCCCGCAGCCCCCGCAAGAGCGAGGTGTCCCTTGGAAATAATTTAGGGGCGAGATTAAATTTCTTTACTCTGGGGGAAAATATCGGTTTTGATATTCATGTTAATGACAGCCGCACTCGTAAGCACCCTTCAGCTAATTCCGAGGATATGGGTGCAAGTATAAGCAGTGGAATTAGTTTGGCTGGCTGGGTATTTTCCTTTAGCGACACTATGACCAATAATTATATTGCTACACCAGAGGCCGGGATTAAGGTGGATAATCTTCAGCGACAACTTACCAACACCATCAATTTAGGACTAAACCGGAGCTTCAACCGCATTGGCTTTGGTTTTAACTATAATCAACAGAGGACTTACAATAAAAAGAATAAGAAGGAAAATGATACCTTGGAAGAGACCTACGGTTTGAGCACTTCTTTAAGAGTCGCTCCTAAGACGCGCCTTTCCTGGGATTATGAGTTTAACCGTCCTCGGCCTGCCTATGCCAATGACCCGGATTTCGAGAAGTATTACAATAACTTGAGCTTAGCCTGGTCGGTTTCCCCGAAATTGAGTTTCTCCGTAGGGACAGATTATACCTATACGGATGGTAAAACTGAGGTTGATAGCTCGCAGTTTGAGTATTTGGTTGATATCGGCTATACCCTTAGCCCAAGGACTAACATCTCTTTAGGAATAACCCACGGACGTAGTTATTCTAAGATGAAATCCGAAAATTCCTTAGATACTACCTTTGTTTTAGGAATAAATCATCGACTGGCACGTTTTCCCAAGCTTAATACCTCTTTTAACTTTGGCGCAGATTTTAAAAACTTTCCTAAGAAAGCACCCCAGGAAGAAAGAGATTCTAGTTATACATATGCGCTGACCCTGGACTATGCCTTTAAAACTTGGCTGGATTTTGGGTTTTCATTTAGTCATAATCGGGATTATTCTAATTCAGGCGTAGATAATGTGTATTCAAACGAGATAACTTTAAGTTCTCAGGCGAGATTTTGATGAATAACCCAAGAGAAAAAGAATCTTTTTTTAATTTTTCCAGAAAAGTTACTACTTTATTTGTTCCTACCAGCCTTTTGCTCATTTTCTTTATTTCCTTTTCCTTTGGTCAGTATGCCAGTAAAGAGTATGTTATCTCTCCCAATGATATACTTGAGATTACGGTTTATGGCGAGGCAGACTTTTCGACAACTGTAAGGGTTGCTGCCGATGGAACAATAAGCTATCCCTATTTAGGGAATATTCGGGTTGCTGGCCTGACCATCCGACAGTTAGAGGCGCATATTACTGAACTGTTGGGAGAGGATTACCTGGTCAATCCCCAGGTTAATATCTTTGTAAAGGAGTATACCAAGATTTCAGTTATGGGAGAGGTGCGTAACCCCGGCTCATATGAGATGAAGAATATCTTTACCCTGATGCAGGCTATAGCTGCAGCTGGAGGTTTTAGTGAAACTGCGGATAGGTCTAAGGTAAAGATAATCCGTAGCCTAAGTAGCGGCCAGAAGATTTTAGAGATAAATACAGATAAAATTATAAATAGAGAAATTCCAGATGTGGAGGTCTATGGCGGTGATACTGTTGTAGTTGAGCAGTATGGTCGGTTTTCGATTATGGGTCAGGTGTCCAGGCCCGGTGTCTATCCCTTAAGAAGGGGCATGACCGTGATTGAGGCAATCAGCGTAGCCGGAGGTTTTACCCCTACTGCTGCCCAATCAGGAACTCGTTTGATTCGCATGGAGGATGGCCAGAAAAAGGTTTATAAAATCCCAGTACCCCAGATTATGCGAGAAGGCGATTCATCTAAGGATATGCAACTTCTTCCAGGAGATACTATTGTTGTTCCCGAGTCATTCTTCTAATTGTTGAAAAATTTTATTCTATGAATAAGGTCTCGATGGCCGAGTCTCTTTTTTTTGAATTACTGCGGGATTTCCAAGATACTACAAGGGTTAAAGATTTAATTTCGGGGCTTTCTGATCCAGACTGGAATAGATTTTTTGAGATACTCACCAATACTGCCCTTTTTCCTTATTGCTGCGATCAACTCCTCAAAAATAAATCTTATCCTATCCCACTTTATTGCCGAGACCGGATTAAAAATATGTATTTACTCAACCTTAAGAGGCAGGGGTATCTGGAACTTGAGTTGAATGAAATTTGGGATGAATTTGGCCTTAAAGGTATACGGGCTATTCCCTTAAAAGGGCCTTTTTTGGCCCATTTTCTTTACTCGGATTTAGGCCTGCGTCGGGCCTCGGCGGACTTGGATATACTTGTTAAGCAGGATGAGTTTAGTTTAGCTGAAGAAATTCTAAAAAAACGCGGCTATTGCCCATTAGTTAGCGAACCATTTTACAGTTTTCGAATCCAGAGAGACAGGCAAATTTTGTATTCCCGCAAGGATAACAATGGAGAATGCCTAAAGATAGAATTACACCTGGAGTTACGGCCTCAAGGAACTAGAAAGTTGAGCGAGGATTTTTTTCAAGATACTATGCTGTTAAAAACTGGGGAAAGACAAATAGAGTTTCCTTCTTTGGAGAATCTGCTTATCTATTTAAGTCTTTTGGCCTGGACTACAACCGAATTACCTGAATTGCGTTATTTCTTTGAGTTACACACCCTAATTAAACGATTTTCTTCTCAAATAAATTGGAAGAAATTGCAAGAAAAAATCTCTATCCAATATAAGGCAGTAGTTTTTTTTGCATTAGTTGTCTGCAGGGATTTATTCAATTCTTTTATCCCCGATTCTTTTCTGCGGGCAATCAGGCCGAATTTA
>Ga0123519_10016767_pt1 | contig 10138 bp, 5 predicted proteins | sample YelNatPaOPRAMG02_FD_87396 | JGI IMG/M metagenome (GOLD analysis project Ga0123519, IMG submission 87396) | Hot spring microbial communities from Yellowstone National Park - Yellowstone National Park OP-RAMG-02 (version 2) | ecosystem: Environmental > Aquatic > Thermal springs > Hot (42-90C) ...
ACTTTTATTTGCTCTATAATACTATTTATTTCTGTATTATTTGACTTGAATGTAGAAAGCCATTTTCCAAAATTACATGCAGTATGGTCATCTCCCCCTTGAAAATCTTTACCTGTCAATATATAATCTCGAACCGCATTAAGTAATTTATAATGGTCTCCAATAAATTGCCTCAAATCTCTCTGTAATTCCGCCGGATTTTTTAAATCATAATTTTGAAATTCTTTAACAAATTCTACATATTTTTCATGGTCTTGCCACCAGAGAGCAAATGCAGATTTGAAATCTTCCCACATCTTCTTTTCCTGTTCTGTTTTTTCCAGACCTTCTATATTTGTGAAAAGTTGGTCAATTGCCTTTTTATCTTCTTCAAACTGCTTTATTTTTTCATCCCGTTCCTTCGACGACAAATCTAAACATAATATAGCATTTTCTGCAGAGTCTATTCTTGTAAAATACACCCTAACTTCTAAAAGATTTTTTGTAAAAGGGAACCCTTTTTTTACAATTGTTTCCAATCCTCCATTGACCCTATTTAGGGAAAATACTGCAATAATCCCGAGCAAAATCGAAATAATCACTGAAAAACCGAAACCCATGAGTAATCTTTTTCCGATAGTCATTTGCTTTTTCATAACCCAATTCCTTCTTTTAAGGTTAAAAGTTTAAATTGAACACTAAATTATATCTTAAATACTTTTATGCTTAAAATCAAATTTAAATTTAATTTATTAAGATTATCTAAAATATTAAGTATAAATACACTTATTTATTTTTTTATTTACGAAGATTAAAGAATTTTATTTAAATAATTATAAAGTATAATATAATATTAAATTATATTTTAAATATTTTAAAACTTTTAAATATTTTAAATATATTTATTACATAATATATAAAAAGGTTATTAATTTTCGTCAATAATGTTTCAATGAAGCACTTTTGCCATTTACCCTGTCCATCTCATTTTTTATCATATAAAAGTATCTATGCTACAACAAATTTTCTTCCCATTTGTCTGTAAACTTGCAGAGGATATCTAAATACTATATTTTTTCCCTTTTGTCCCATATGTTCACAAGCGTACAGAGGATAGTGGAAGACTTTGTTTTGTCCCATCTGTCCCATTCGTCCCTTTTGTCCCATTTATTTTCACATGCGAGCACGAGGAACAATCTAATTAATGTATTTTAATCGTTTTTTCCATTGTAATTCCGGTTGTTATCTCTTTTGCTACCACAACATACCATCCTACAAGCTGATTTTTAGGTATAGCAATATAGGTTTCCCCTTTACCTTCTCTATTCGTTTGAACAATCTGTGGATTGATTACAATGCCTTTTTTATCACCTTTTGTTTTTAACTCAATGTTTACCCAGTGGTCAAAAAATATTTTTTCTTTTCCTTTTTGTTTTAATTCAATTTTAATAGGTAGATGTTTTCCAGATTCTATAATTTCCGGAACAGTAAGTTTAATTTCTTTTAATAAATAGGGATTAACAGAAATAAAGAATGGGTTGGAATTATGTATATTCAATGGGATACTCTTTTTTGATTTAATCTTTTTTCCATTAAAAATATCCCATATTTCTTTTTCTTTGAATAACTCAGAGTTAATCTTACACTCATTATTCACTGAAACTGGCTTTATATTAGGGAACCAAGTTATAAATCTTTTTTCATTAAAGGAATAAAATTTACCATCTATCCACTCATTTTCATTTAAAAAAGGACTATGGATTTCCCTTTTTTTCAATATGTCCTTTATAAATTCTATTTCCTTCTTCAAATCTTCTAAAGGTTCAAGTTCTATATTTTTAGATAAGGTCTTATTCAATACAAAAACTTTATCATTTTTAATCCCGTCTTTCCGAATATCCCGATTATTCATTACTTCCTGCAAATCCCTTGTTAAATCATTATCACTAACAATACCCGGAGATATATCTGCAATAATTGTCCCATTGATTAAAAAGTCAGATAAATTTTCTATCTCTTCCTCTGATAGCCATAGACAACAAGGTAGAACTAAAACCTTTATCTGTCTATTTTTTGAAATATCCTCTTTTGTAACAACTACTGGATTAATTCCATATCCATTTAATAGTCGCACAAAATGAGTAAAAGAATCTTTATGACGGAATTCTGGAATATCCTTTGTTAAAAAAAGGTTTTCCGGCGATAAGTAAATACCCACTTCTTCATTAAAATCAGGTTGTAATTGCAGGATGAAATCTTTTATACCTCCTTTAAGTTGTTCAGATACATGAAAAAGAGAACTTACTTCAGGTGTTATATTTCCATACTTATCAAATAATTTGATGGGAAATGAATTATAAATATCTCCATTTACATTTTTTAGCCATACTCCATTGGCTTGATTAACTACAGCATTCCAATAATTCCATATTATTCCCGGATGTGTTTGTTGTGAATCCGCAAAATCAATACATACCCAGAAGTTTTTTCCTTTTGATTTAATATAAGGAACAAGTGCAAAGTTAAAAGGTTCAGGTTCCAGAACAACCCAGTCCATAGAATTAACATATTCAATCCAATCAATATCATTTCTATTGTCTTTTCTATTGTAGTATCTAAAACCCATAGGAATATTAGGGAATAAGGGTTTTAATTTGTTTTTGATGTCAGCTTCGAAATTTATCAAACTGTCCTCCATAAACTTCCTATAAAAGGATAAATAGGCAGGGAAATTTTTATTTATAATACTCTCTCTTAACAATTCAATATTTTCCGAATTGAATCTTTCTGTTAATTCGGGTATGTTTTCTAAATATTCATATAAATGACAAAACTCTAAAAATTTGTTTATACAGTTTTCGCAAAAACAGACCCATTCTTCTGTTTGCACCAGACAATTATTCATACCCAATGAAATAGCGTAAGGCGTTGGTATTGATGGATAAGTTAGCAGCTGATTTAAATTATCTTTAACTTTTTTCAAATAATTTTCATCATTTATGCAAGGCTCTCTCTGAGTTTTATTCGTTGCGTTAGAAACGGTTTCTTCTGCAATCTGAACGATACAGGGTTGATAAAGTTTTGTAATTCCCGGGAGCTTATACTGTTCTAAAGAAAGATAATTTCCACAATTAAAATTGCTCATTAAAAATTTTGCTATTTGTAATTGATTGTATTCTCGAATATTATTAAGTTGAACAAAATCTTTCCATCCTCTATTAAATATTTTTTTTTGAACAGGAATAAAAAGAGAATAATAAGAGAATAAGTTAGAATAATTGGTTCCTAAAGAAGTTATTCGAACGGGTATTCCCCATATATTTATTTTTAAGTAATTTCCGGTGAGGTCAGCAAAATTCAATGTTATGCGAACCTCTCCCCCTTTTCCTGAGATAGGTTGGTTTTGTTCACAAATGAAACTCCCATCTGTTCCTGTTAAATAGGGATAAGTATCAAATCCTTGAACGACAACAGTTCCTTCTCTGCTTTCCATTATATTAGGTGGAACATTAACTTTGAGGGTAATAGAGTCATTAGGAAAAACAAAATTTTTATTGGGTTCTACTGAAGAAATATCAGGCCAGGATTTAAATGTAAATCTTTTTGAAAAGAAATCCAGTACTTTCTTTTTACGGATAAGCCAAATATCAAAAAAATAGTTTCCTGCTCCCACAGGCAATTCTATCTGCGTAAAAATTCTTCCTTTTTTTTGAATATTAGGCTTAAATTCATACTGCTGGTATGAGAAAAATTCGTTTTCTCTGCGTATTTGAATTTTTATTTCATCTATTTTTTGTTTTTCCTTTCTTTCTAATTCAATATAAAAGGGATAAGTTCCGGGACCTAATAAAGATTGGTTTAAATTTTGAATAACCATCATGGGAAGTTCGGGAGGTATTTCCTCTTCAATAGGACCTGCAGGTTTTGCATCAGAGATATTGATTATTTTGCAATCCTGGGATACGCCACTAATCCAGAGAATTAACGAAATAATACCTGCCCATGCGTTCTCTAAATAACTCATCTCCTCTGTAACTGCTTTTTCAGGTAAAAGGGCATGATTTAATACCCCATTTAAATAATTTTGGATAAAAACAATCTTCCCTTTTTCAAATTCAGCACATATAACCTTGATACTATTCAAAATATCATCTCTACTATTATCCCCTCCTGTGAATAAATTCGCCCATCGTTCCGAAGGTTCTATATGGGATTCTAAAGTGTTAATAAATTCTTCTATCGGATGAGGTGGATTAGGTGTTAAAGGTATAGACGGAATTATAAGGAAACCGCATCCTTTTGAAGTTTTACTAATGATTAATTCATAAATTTCCTTTGGAAGGATGTTCAAATCAATACCTGCAAGAATAATTAAGTCCCACTTTTTTTCGATATCATCTCTAATTTGCTTAATAATATTTTCACTTTTGTTTTCCTCCTTACACCACATTCCCCACAGTGGATCACAACCTAAATGAGAAGCATCTTCTGTTGTTATTAATTGGACATAACAATCCAGTCGTTTTTCCAATTCTATAAAGTCAAGGGAACAATAATGGGGAGCAATTGCTAAAATTCTTAAAGACCCATATTCCAACGGTTTTCCCCATAAAACGGGGGTTGTAAAATCTGAAATGGAGTAAGTAGGTGATTTTTTACTCTCTTTTTTGAACCAGTTTAAAGAAAAAGATTGACAGGCTACAAGAAAGTAAAGAAGAATAAAACAAAATTGAATAGATTTTTTTATAGACATATACATTTTAAATTCGTAATTTTGAAATTATTTATATTATTTTATATATCACAGTAACAGTCTGATTAAAATTAATAGATAGGAGATTCAATATGCAATTTTTAAAGAACTCTCTAATAGTATTACTTGCCTTATTAGTTATAACTTCGGGTTGTGCTCGAAAACCTTCGTTGATTATGGGAGATTATTTCATAATTGTAAAAAATGGAACCCCTCAATGTAGTATTGTTATACCAGAAAATTGTATTCCCTCTGTAAAATATGCAAGTGAAGAATTGCAGAAGTTCATCAAAGAAATGAGTGGTGCCGAATTACCTATTATTACTGATTCTTCTCCTGTTCAAAGTAAGGAAATAATATTAGGAAAAAGTAAACGATTGGAAAATATCGACTATAAAATTGATTGGGAAAATTTAGGAGAGGAAGGGTATAACCTGCTTGTTACTAAGGATAACATTATTATTGCAGGAGGAGAACCCCGAGGAACTCTATATGGGGTTTATGGTATTCTTGATGACCATTTAGGCTGCCGCTGGTTTACACCAACGGTAAGTAGAATTCCCAAAATGGATACCATTGCCTTACCTGCCATGAATGAAATCTTTATACCTCCTTTAGAATATAGGGAACCTTTTACAATGGATGGTTTTATAGATGGAGATTGGTGTGCCCGCAATCGTGCCAATGGGAATACCTGCCGACTTGAAGAAAAACATGGAGGTAAGATTACTTATTATGGCTTTGTTCATACTTTTGATTCACTTGTTCCCCCGGAAAAATATTTTGATACCCATCCTGAATACTTTTCTATGGTAGATGGGAAGAGGATAAAAGAAAGAACCCAGCTCTGTTGCACAAATGAAGAAGTAATACAATTAGTTATAGAGGAAGTTAAAAAACGGATGAGAGAACATCCCGAAGCAAAGGTATTCTCAGTTTCACAGAACGATTGGGGAAATTTTTGCCAGTGTCCGAAGTGTTCTGAATTAGCAACCGCTGAAGATTCTCAGATGGGACCTTTATTATACCTCGTGAATAGTGTTGCCCGTGCTGTGCGTGATGAATTTCCCGATAAAGTTATAGATACCCTTGCCTATCAATGGTCACGGAAACCCCCAAAGACAATGCGGCCTGAACCTAATGTTATTATTCGTCTTTGCAGTATTGAGTGTTGTTTTGCTCATCCTTTTGAAAGTTGTGTTTCAAAACAGAATCGTGATTTTGTTAAGGATGTCGAAGGCTGGTCTCAAATATGCAATCGTTTATGGGTATGGGACTATGTAACATCATTCAGTCATTATTTAGTTCCATTCCCAAATCTTGAAGTTCGAGCACCTAACATAAGATTTTTTGTAAAGCACAATGTTACGGGTATATTTGAACAGGATACCTATACAACCCTTCATGGAGAATTTAACGAACTTAGTGCTTACTTAAATGCAAAATTATTATGGGACCCCAATTATGATGATAAATTAGCGATTAGTGAATTTGTTGATGCTTTTTACGAAGATGCCGGACCTTATATCATGGAATACCTAAAACTAATACATAAACCAATCCAAAAAAGAGAACTTCACATGAATATCTGGGTAGGTCCTAATGGCAAACATATAACACCAGAGATGTTAAAACAGGCAGAAATAATTTTCGATAAAGCGGAAAACGCTGTGGCAGATAAACCCGAAGTATTAGAAAGAGTGAAGGTAGCAAGATTAAGTATTGACTATACAATTATGGAAAGAGCCAGAAAGAGAGATATGGACCTGAAGATGAAAAATGAAGACCCTACAATGATACCGCGTGCCAAACGCTTTTTTGAAATTGCTGAACGGAATAATGTAACACAATATCGAGAATCAAATGGAAGTATAGCAGATTATAAGAAAATTATCGAAGAATGGTTAGGAACAACCTTGTAACTTAAGTTAGGGTTATTTCTTTATTGTAAAATTTTTTCTGATTTGTTTAGGTTGAATATTTTCGGAAGTCGTTTTGTCTTTACTTCCGTTTCTTTTGTTAGTTTTATTTTTATTATCCGTTTGGTTTTCTAATTTTTTGTCTTCATTATTTGCCTTCTCTAACTGTTTTTGAGTGTCTTCATCTCTTATCACAGGTAAATCCATTGGTTTCGGTAATGGATTATTTTTTTGACCTCCTTGAATAGAGAAAAAGAAATTCCCCTTTTTCTTTAATGCAGTGGGTATTTCACCCGGTAATCCCGGAGAGAAAATTCCTTGTCCTGTGATATTTTGTTGATTATTGTCTATCATTCCAGATTTTTCTTCGGAATTGGCTAATGCTACTTCTTTAGGACCTAAAACTCCAAAAACAGAATTTACATCAAAAACACCCTCCACAAAACCACCAGTAATATCTGAATTTTGGTTTTCAGGACGAACCCATCCCGAAGAAGCATCATAATAATATAGTGAAAGTTGTGAAATGTTTTCGGGGGCACATATATCATTAGGTATATACAATCTTACGCCGAATTGAACATGGGCCTCTTTAGGGGTATATTGCGGTTTTATAAATACAGAAAAAGAGATTAATCCCTCCGGAAGTTGCGAAGGAGGTTCTATCGTTGCATCCATAGATACTGTAATCCTCGAACTACTACTACACCGAATTTCTCCAATGCCTCCCTGCGGAATAAAAACCAATCGTCTCCCTATTCCTTGTTCCGCAAATCGGTATATATCTTCCGGGTAAAATCGATTCCTTTTCATTTGCCTATTACGAAACAAATCCAATTGGTCTTTATAATGCGGTGATTGTATAGACTCAGAATTACCAAAAGGCTGAATAGAGTAAGATTCCATCACGGAGCCCAACCTTGTTACAAGGGCAAATCCAATTCCATAATTAATATGTCCCCATCGTTCCGTATCAGGTGGAATTTCTGACAGCAAAAAAGGCGTTCCTCCAATTTCGCTACCCCCCAATGAAAATTCTTCGGCTCCTCTCTGTATGCGGTGTATTTCTCCCCAGTTTATATCTATACTGTTTCGGTTATTTTTCAAATAACGAACTGCATTTGCCAGTGCATCTAAACAAGGTCCTTCTATTTCCTTATTTCTATTCATTAACGAATAGAAAGGTTCTACTTCAATACTCGGAATAAATCCTGATTGTTTACTAAAAAAATGAGACCACAGATTAAAAATAACAGGTGCAGAACCTTCCGTTGTCATTCGTAAATTCCAATTATTCAAAATTTGAACAGCAAGAGGTAAGTCCGGATGGAGAGAGGATAATTCTTGCCCATGATTATTTGCAATACTTAATATGCGTGGTAATGTTTCAATAGCCAAACAGGATAGGTCTTCTAAAAGTAACGATTGCATTTCCCTTAAAGACCTTTTTTCTGTTCTTAAAACATTTTTTATCCTTCTACTTACAACATTTTCAATGTCTTTGACATACTTTAACGAAAAATCTGGATTGGAAATTTTTATATCATCAGTTATCGAATTGGGTGGTCCTCCACAGATTTGCATATAACCCGTGGCAGGATTTTGTATTGATGGGATTAATTCAGGAGAAAGCAAATACTTCCAGCCTATTAGATAAAATTTTGATGATACAGGAGTTGTCCAATTAATATTTTTTATTTGTTCTACCTCTGTTTCAGAAAGACCTGGAGGAGGTTCTCTTAATCCTACTTTTGTTGAATAAAAATAAAAAGATTGATTTGAATTATCCATATATAAAATGTGGAAACAAGGAAGTTGATGAAGGTATACCGCCTGTTTAAATTTCTCTAAAGAATCACTTCTCCCCATCTCCCATAGTTGGAAAAACATCCCTACATCTTCATATCCTCCAATTTTCCATGAAAAAAACTCATTCCCAGCCCCAAGTAAAAGTGGACCTCTGGATGTTATATGCACCGGGACAAATCTTTGTTCCACACCATTTGGAGTTTTTACATAATAACTATCACTCTGCGACATATATTGTAATAATAGTAACGATTTTTCATCCTCTCTATTGGGCATGTTTAACATAGATTTGGGGTTTCTAACGAAATCAGACATAGGATTTTCAATAAACACATCTGCAAAATCAGATTGATTCGGTGTTATTGCCCATGCATGTTTTAGGGAATGCCCTTGCAAAAGTATGGGTAACCCATAAAGTGTGCAACCATATACATTATAGTCCCCACATATTAGATGGGCTTCGTACCAACGAAATGGACCTTGATAAAATTGATGGCCACTCAAAGCAAATATAGGTGTATTCTCTCTACTCTTCTCTGAAGATATTGTAAAGGCAAATCCAGACTTTAAAACGGGAGGTCTTTTTTGAAAAGTAGGTATATCCATTGGGGCAAGGGAAACTATAAATGCATGCCATAAAGAAAAAATATCCTGCGGCTGGATACCATCTACCCAATCCGGCAATTTATCGCGATTTTCTAAAATCCACGAATTTACTCCTTCTGCAAAGCCATCACATAATTCCCTTGTTGTAGGGTCACAATTATTATACGCCAATATGCCGTAATATCTATGCCCTACCTGTATTGAAAAACGGTCTGATGCTTCTTCCCCTTCTCCCAAAACTTCAGACAGTTTCCCATTTGCTAAACGATATGAAAGTAGCATAGATTCCCAGTGGTCTTGTGCCTGAACATATCCAAAACCAAAACCTAATGCACGAATATCTTTAGAAAAAATGTGGGGAATTCCATAATCATCTTTATATATTTCAAGTTGTTCCCAATATGTTTCTGTCCATTCCTGTGCCTGTATTTGGGAAAAAACAAAAAAACAAATTGAACAAATCAGAAAAGCCATCCAGATTTTTTTTGTTGTTTTTTTCAATTGTTTTCCCCTACATAATCTATATTTTATGTTTATTATAACAACGAAAGAAAACGAAAAAAAGAGAAGGGGCTCGATGCGGCTTTGTTAGGCTGGTACTCTTGAGGAAGGAGTGGAGAGAGGAGACAGTTGTTTCGCCGAATATATCATCGAGCCCACTTTACTGAGAAAAATCAATATTTTAAAGCGGGAGGCATGCATGAAAGCAGTTATTTTGGCTGCAGGTATTTCTGGGGAAGGAGTGATGTGAGGCAGAAATTTGACTTTGTTTTTTGCTTCAACATGCCTCCCGACAGGGTGGGCTTTATTTTGTTTCTTATTTATGTCTAAAATAATATCCATATTAGTTTTTTGCAAAAACCCTAGTAAATGGCATTAAAGATGAATCATCTAAATCATCCGATATAATTTCTATATGTAAAAGTTTCACATCTCGAAGAGATACATCTGTAGGAATTGGTACAGTAACCTCTCCATCAAACGATTCTAATAAGTTATTTGTTAACTTAAAACGGAATAAAGGTTTTAATTCATCATCTGAAGCATAAATCGTAAAATTGGAGTTAATGCT
>Ga0123519_10016769_pt1 | contig 10138 bp, 5 predicted proteins | sample YelNatPaOPRAMG02_FD_87396 | JGI IMG/M metagenome (GOLD analysis project Ga0123519, IMG submission 87396) | Hot spring microbial communities from Yellowstone National Park - Yellowstone National Park OP-RAMG-02 (version 2) | ecosystem: Environmental > Aquatic > Thermal springs > Hot (42-90C) ...
CGAGAATTCTTCTAAGATTGTAGTTATCGAAGAAGGCGAACCTCTGGTTGAATCTCATGTAAGAGAATTTTCACAAATGGAAAAAATAGACATCGATATATTCGGAAAGATGTGTTGTAAAAATTCAAAAAATATATTTCCAAAATTCGGCGAACTTAATACAGAGATTGTTCTCAAAGGGCTCATCAAAATAATGGGTGTCTCTTTTGCGTTCTCATTTGAAGGAAAAAAGAGTGAAAACGAAAGTAATGCAAGTAACGCAAATAACACAGATAGCGCTAGAAGCATGCTTGAAAAAATTGTAATACCAAGAAGTTCTACTCTATGTGCAGGATGTCCACATCTTGGCACTTATTGGGGATTAAGAAAAGCACTCGAAGACGATAAAAAGAAGACAGGTAAAAGTTGGATAATCAACGGCGATATAGGATGCTATGAACAAGGTGGGTATGGTCTATTCTCTCAAAAAATAGACATTACAAACGAAAACGAAAAGTTCTATCCTATAAAATCTGTCTATGAAATCCTCGATACAAACTATATTATGGGCGGAGGCATCGGCTTGGCTCAAGGTCAGGCAAGAGCAGGCTTGAATGCAAATATTGTAGCAGTTGCTGGAGATTCTACCTTTTTCCATGCCTGCCTACCTGCACTTGTTAACGCAGTGCAGAACAAAACAAAAATCCTATTCGTAGTAATGGACAATAGATGGACCTGCATGACAGGTCATCAGCCCTCACCCACAACGGGTTTAAATGCGCTTGGTGAGAAAGCATCCGTTCTATCGATAGAAGAAATCTGCCAAGCCTTGAAGGTCCCAAAGATATACGTTTGCGACGCATACGATGTTGCAAAGTTAAAAGAGAATATTACAAATGCACTCGAATTTGCAGATGGTCCTTCTGTGGTAATATCAATACGCGAATGCATGCTACAAGTGTTAAGACGCGAGAAAAGAAAATGTTCTACGAAGGTAAATGAAAAGTGCACAGGGTGTAGGATGTGCATATCATTAGGGTGTCCTGCTATCATATTCGACCAGAAGACTAAGAAAGCATCGATCGATAAGGCACAATGTGTAGATTGTGGAATATGTAAACAAATCTGTGAAAAGAATGCAATTACAGATGACGCAGATGGTAAAGAGGGTAAAGACGATAAAAATAACACAAATCTTGCGAATAGTGAAAAGAATCTACAAAAGGAAATAGAAAAGGCGATAGAAACGGAGAGAAGAGTAGGTTGAGAGGTATAAGGTGGTATAATGAATATGAACACTTTTGAAGTCGTTGTTGCAGGTGTTGGTGGACAGGGTTCTATTCTTGTATCTCATATACTTGCAGACGCTGCGATAAGAGATGGAAAAAGGGCAAGGGTAGGCGAAACTTTTGGCGCGGCTCAAAGAGGGGGTGCAGTCTCAAGTCATGTAAGAATAGGCGATGTTTATGCACCTACATGCATGAGTAAGAGCGCACATGCAATCCTTGCACTTGAACCCCTCGAGTGCGCTCGCGCATCTGCAAAATATCTTGCCGATAGTGGAACCGTTGTTTTATCTTCTGAAAGTATCATGCCCGTGGATGTGAATATCGGCTTGGCTAAATACCCCTCTCTATCATCTATAGTCGAGCACATATCCAAAATTGGAAAGGTCTTGGTCGTCGATGCACGTTCTTTAGCAGAAAAAGCAGGTTCAACAAAATGTGCAAATGTAGTGATGCTAGGCGCTTTATATGGCACAGGGGTACTACCAATATCTAAAAAATCGCTGCTCGAATCAATCTCAGAACGAGTTCCTAAAAAAACAGTGGAGATTAACTTAAACGCATTTGCGCTCGGCGAAGAATATGCAAAGACGCACTGGAACTGTTAGGAACTTAAAATAATTGAGGGAGTTAAAACAATGCCTTTAATGACCTAAAACAATTGAGGTTCTAATATTGTCTTTGAGATTGTCTTTGAGGTGAGAGTTTGAACGAAGAAAAATTAGCACATAGAAAGGACGAAAAAACAAGAGAAAAGATTGAGAAATATAGCCTAAAATGCGTATCATGCGGAAAGGAATACGACCAGAAAGTAAAGTTATACAAATGTAAATGCGGCGGAAAACTTGATGTACGCATGAACATTGATAAGATAGAAATTAACCTTGCAGAACTTGAAAAGAGAAACAAAATGCGAAACCTTCATCTGAAATATTTTGAATTTCTACCACTTCTCGATTCTTCTGACATTATCACAATTGGAGAAGGGTTTACTCCACTTGTAAAAGCACGCAGATTAGGCGAATTCCTTGGTGTTCCGAATTTGTATCTTAAGAACGAGACAGTTTCCGCAACAGGTTCTTTCAAAGACAGACCTATTGGTGTCGGTGCTAACAAAGCAAAAGAATTCGGTGTAAATACGGTCGCATCAGCATCTTCAGGGAACGCTGCAAATTCTCTTGCTGCATACTCAGCAAAACTCGGATTGAACTGCGTAACTTTTGTGCCTGCGACTGCTCCATCAAGCAAAATATCTCAACTCCTAATGTATGGCGCAAAGGTCGTGCCAATATCAAGACCTGAAAATTATCTAGGCGACCCTACTGTAGTAATGCTCAAAGAAGCCTGCGAAAAATTCGGCTGGTATCCTGTCCCCTCATTCGGCACTCTAAATCCATACCAAATAGAAGGTGCAAAAACAATAGGATACGAGATTGCAGAATCGTTCGCACCAAATGTGCCTGAATATATAATAATCCCTGTAGGAGGCGCGGGATTACTACTTGGAAATTACAAATCGTTTAAGGAATTTCATAAACTTGGTTTAGTCCAAAGAATGCCAAGATTAGTTGCAATCCAGGCGGATGGCTGTGCTCCATTCGTTAAGGCTTGGAAAGAAAAGAGACCAATAGAAACCTGGCAGAACCCATCCACAATCGCAGGAGGTCTTGCAGACCCTTATACATGGGATGGAGATATGGCGCTTGAAGCATTACGCGATACAGAAGGATGCGCAGAATCTATAGACGACAAATCTATCTTTGAAGCAGCAAAATTACTCGCAAGATACGAGGGGATATTTGCAGAACCTACGGGCTCTGCTGCTCTCGCAGGATTCATAAAAATGCTTAAAGAAGAAACAATTCCAAAAAGAGACTGGAAAGAGGTTATCGTTGTTGAAGTTACAGGCGCAGGGTTCAAAGATTTGGGGATTGTTGCAAAAGAGTTTGGAATGCCATCAAGCGTTCCCCCAAGCCTTAACGAGGTTAAGGGATTTCTATCAAAAGAATATAAATTTGAAGTTTAGCAAAGAGTTCACTAAATGGAATACAAAAAACAGAAAAAGTAGTAAGTTATTTCAGAAAGTAGGCATTAAGGGGTATGTCCATGGATGCCATCGAATATATCGAAACAAAAATGCGAACGGTACCTTTTACAGGGAACGAAGGAGTAAAGTTTGCTCAGATGCTTGAGGAAGTAAAAAGTAAAAAAGGAAAAGCATCGATGCTGAATATTCTTGCAGCGATTTTCATTCTTATTGGATTTCTTGGTGCTCCTCTTGCGATTCTTGCATCGGTTACAATGTTGGTTTTCCTATCATTTCTGGGCGTTGTAGGTGGAATTTTGCTTATTCTTGCACATAATGCAAAAGAAGATTTTGACGCTTCAAAAATATACTGTTTATCATATCTTGCAGCAGTTGAAGCAAGAGCACTTTCTGGCACGCACGTATCAACAACGCCTGTAGAACATATAACTCCACAGCCATCACCACAACCTTCATTAACACAACAGCCGCTTGCAACAACACAACTACCAACACAACTTCCCATCCCAAGCCTAGATTCCACAAGTGTCCAGCAATACCCAATCGAACCTCAACCTACACAACCGACAACTACACAACCTCAGGTTAGTGATGTGCCTACAACTACGCCTTTAGAACATGCAGCCGCAAGCACAATAACAACCCCAACAATTACCACACCTACTTCGCAAATGGCAACACAAACACAAGTTATACCATCCACGCAACCTGTTTCACAAGTTACTACTCAACCAGTTCCTCAAGTATCTTCACAAGATACTCAGCCCGTTACACAGCAACCTACTCAACCTACTCCACAGCCTACACAAGAAAAGAAAGAGGAAGCAGTCGGAATCTATACAACTGCACCGCCAAGCACCCCAGGCGTACCTCCCTGGCAATGCGGCATCTGCCGTGGCACCATTAAACAAGGTCTTACTGTTATTCTTTGTAAATGTCAGCAGCCCTATCATGATACATGTGGGGAACGTTTCGGCGTGTGCGTAATGTGTGGCGCTAAACTCCCTACAAAGAAAGACAAAGGCACACAAAGCACTACACAAACAGCACAACCAACAACTCAATCAACTCAGCCAAGCCAACAAACTGCACAACCTACAGGTCCACAAACAACTGTATCAACTCAAACACAACCACAACCAACACAACCATCCAAGCCTGGACCCGGCACTGTTCAATCAGAAGGACATACCTTGGCACAACCTGGTCAGCCTACTGTTAAGGCAGGCGAAAAGAAAACATGTGCAATCTGTAACGGTTTAATAAAACAAGGACTCTCGGTTGTAACTTGCGCCTGTGGTAGTATCTTCCATGCTGCATGCGCAAATCGGGCGGCGGAATGCCCAAAATGCTACAGAAAACTATAACAACCGATATAAACCTCAACATGATATCTCGATATAATTTAGAATGTTGAGGGAATACTATGGATAGTATAGTTTTAAAGGTAGCAGAAGCAATCCAACAGGATGTCGGGCTTGGACGCGCACGGATTGATACTGCAACGAGAAATGCCCTGGGTGTTGCTGCCGCCGAGGTTATTGAAATCATAGGTAAAAAAACTACTGCAGCAGTTGTTTGGAGAGTAACTTCAGAAGATGAAAATAAAGGTATTATTAGGATTGACGGCTTGGTAAGAAAAAATGCAGGCGTATCTATTGGAGACAAAGTTACAATTAAAAAGGCAGAGACTAAAGAAGCCGAAAAGGTTGTCATAGCCCCGTTCGTTTCTGAGAACCACCCAATTCAATTCGGCCATGGAATAGAAAATTTAGTAAAGAAAGGGCTGAATAAACGACATCTAACCAAAGGTGATACTATTATCGTACCTGGAATTGCGCTCATGGGTGGTGCGCTTCCATTCGGCGTTATTTCTACGCAACCAAAAGGAATCGTTCAGATTACTGAAAAAACTGAAGTCACAGTAAAAGACGAGCCAATAAAAGAAACAGAAATCGTTGGCACAACTATATCATACGAAGATATTGGTGGGTTAAAAGAAGAACTTAGAAAAGTTAGAGAGATGATTGAACTTCCTCTAAAACATCCTGAGTTATTTGATAGGCTTGGAATCGACCCTCCAAAAGGTGTGCTTCTACATGGACCCCCAGGAACTGGTAAGACACTTATTGCAAAAGCGGTTGCTAACGAATCAGGTGCAAATTTCTTTTCAATCCAAGGACCTGAAATCATGTCTAAGTTCTACGGAGAATCAGAAGCACAGTTGAGAAATAAGTTTGAAGAAGCCCGTAAGGCAGCACCCTCAATCGTGTTTATAGACGAACTTGATTCCATTGCTCCAAAAAGAGAAGAGGTTCACGGCGAAGTTGAACGCAGAGTTGTTGCACAACTATTAACTTTAATGGATGGTCTCGAAGGTAGAGGTAAAACTATAGTAATAGCAGCAACTAACAGAATCGATGCAATCGACCCTGCGCTTAGACGTCCAGGCAGATTCGACCGCGAAATAACTATCGGAGTTCCTGACAGAGAAGGTAGAAAAGAGATATTACAGGTTCACACAAGAGGTATGCCATTAGATGACGATTTTGACATAGATTATCTTGCAGAGATTTCTCATGGTTTTGTAGGTGCTGACCTTGCAGCACTTGCACGCGAATCCGCTATGCGCGCGCTCAGAAGATACCTTCCTGAAATTGACCTTGACAAACCCATACCAGCCAATATACTCGAAAAAATGAAAGTAACCATGAACGATTTTAAAGAAGCAATAAAAGAAATAGAACCTTCTGGATTAAGGGATGTCTTCGTCGAAGTTCCGAAAGTAACCTGGAATGATATCGGTGGGCTAGAGGATGTTAAGATAAAATTAAAAGAGGCTGTAGAAATTCCTTTAGTCGACCCGGGAAGGTTTAAACGGCTTGGAATTAAACCTCCAAAAGGTATTCTCCTCTACGGACCACCCGGAACAGGAAAGACCTTGCTTGCTAAAGCGGTTGCTAACGAATCGCAGGCAAATTTTATTTGTATTAGAGGACCTGAAGTTCTTTCAAAATGGGTTGGAGAATCTGAAAAAGCAGTGCGCGAGATTTTCAAGAAAGCAAAAATATCTGCACCTTGCATTGTTTTTCTCGATGAAATCGATTCCATCGCACCAAGAAGAGGGATGTCTGCAGATTCGCATGTTACTGAAAGAGTAGTAAATCAACTTTTAACATCGATTGACGGCTTGGAAACTCTCGAAAATGTAGTTGTTCTAGGCGCTACAAATAGACCTGATATTTTAGACCCTGCACTACTTCGTTCTGGAAGATTCGATAGGTTACTCTTCATACCAGCCCCTGACCTCTCGGCAAAAATCGAAATTCTCAAAGTGCACACTAAAAACATGCCTTTAGCAAAGGATATCGATTTAGAAGCGCTCGCGAAAAGATTAGAGGGTTATGTAGGTTCTGACATCGAGGGCTTGGTGCGCGAAGCCGCTATGAACTCCTTAAGAGAAAACCCGAATGCAACCACAGTTACCTTAAAACATTTTGAACAAGCAATGGAACATATAAAACCATCTGCCGATGAAGAGACTATAAAATACTTCAAGAACATAACAAAAGATTTTGAAGGAGGTATGGGCAAAAAGAAAAAAGAAGAGTTGGGTATTTACAGATAGGTAATTTATCGTAGCATCCTGTAATTGGTTCGTCGTGCTGCAGATTTTTTCTCTTAAAATACTTACGCAAAATAATTTGCGGATACTACAATGTTTTTTATTTTCATTTTTTAATTTATCTTTTAATTTGTTTCAAAATTTGAATCTTCGCTGTTTATGTAGCATTTGGTACTTATTCCTGCTTTTTTAACAAGAATGACCCCCGCATCTTCCATAAGTTTTATGTGATAATGTACGACTTGTTTTGATTCTCCGAGTTGTTTTGCAATCATGGCTTGGGAGATGCCAGGTTGTTCTTTGATTAGGTTATATATACCTAGTTGGAACCAAGTTAAAGAATCTATGTCTTTAGTGGGAATACGCATTCTGTATGGATAGAACCTTTTATAGATTCCATCATTTCTTGATTTTATAAGTTCCTGCTCTTCTAGTTTTCTTAGATGATGAGCAAGGACGCCATTTTTCAGTTTTAATTTTACTTTAATAGAACTGTAATGGTCGCCTGGATTTGCCTCGATATATTTGCATATCTGTCTTCTAATATCGTTGTCTAACAAACGGCGTTTATCGAGTCTCGAATACAAGAAGATAGGTCCAAGGTATTTGAATATTCCATATCTACCTGATTCGGAATAAGCAGAGAATAATGCGGTAGTTGCGAACGAGGCTGCAACCACAATTCCTATGATTGCGTTCAGGGGAATGGACTTCGGCTTGGATGCTATTTTTAATAATACAGAATCAAGGACTTCTTTACTCTTATTATCAATGTTATTATCTTCGATATCTTTGAGCAAGACTAACTCAATTCTTGCTCTGCTATTTTCATAAACTGGCTTTGCGTTTATAGTGTATGATGTTGTCGATGAGTAGTTTAGTTTGAATTGTGTTTTTGGGAAATCTAACCAAGATTTCGTATTGTCGAGATACACTATTCTAAATGCCAAATTCAAAGGTAGGGTTCCGGAATTTCGCACTTCAAGAATGGTCCAGCCACCCGATGATGAGAATGAATAATTACTCGAGCCATTAACATACATTTTTGCACTGACTACATACTGAATTGAAACTTCGGTTAGATGCGTAAATTTGTAGAATGCCCCGTATAAAGAGACATATGTTTCGATTTCGAACACATATTTTCCAGATTGAGTTGCGCGATGTGAAACAGTCCAAAAATCTGAATTTTCCTCTATTCTTGTTGCATTCTGTTGTGAAATAAGATGTTTGCTTGCGCTATCTTCATAATAGAGAATTGTGTGAATGTGTTCAGATTGTGCATTTATAATAAAATCAAGGGATGTGGTATTAAAATTTTGTATTGCTTGGATGCCTATTGAATAATTGTGTATCACAACTACTATAGTAGTATTTACTTTCAAATTAGAAGTGGAATTTCGGCAGATAATTGAAATGTATTCTGTGCATGGAAGGGTTTTTCCCAAAGCATAATCTTGAGGCACTGTAACGATAATTTCACAAATTCTTGAACCTTGAGGGGGTAGAATTATCAAGTTGTTACCCAAGCCCACAGAACCAGTATCACCGAAGACAAATGGGAGCGAAGAGGTGCCAGATAAAGATACCGAAATGCCTTTATTTTCGTTATTTCTAATCTGGAACCTTATTGGTAAGACATTTCCAGGGAATGAATGGACAACTATAGATTCTATAGATAAACTTTGGGGTTGGAGAGTTATTTTGAAAGTTCTCGATATGTTGTATTTTCCAGATGATGCGAATATTACAAGAGTGTATGTTTTGTATTCATCTTGAGGAATAGAAATCTTCAAAGTAACAGAAGAGTAGCCAAGTGGCGGAACGTCTATATTTTCATTAGAGAATGAAAAGTTCCAGGGAGATGAGCAATATAGAGAAATGAACTGATTTTTCGCAGATTTGCTATGAATTAGGATTGTTTTCTCTGTTGTTTCATTACAGGTTGCATAAGAATCCTCAATTTCATCGATATAGTAGGGTGTTTCGTTACTTACAGATATATTCTTAATTTGATAAGATATGCTATAAGTTCGTCTGTCTGTGATGTTAATAAAAATAGAGTATTTCCCCGGTGTGCAATCAGTGAAGAAGATTATAATTTTTTCAGATATGTATGAATTTGGCATGAGTGAAACGTTTTCATTAAAAACAGCCACCATACCTTGAGGAGCATCTATAGTAAAACTTAGATTTAGTGCGGTATCCATAAGGTTTTGGATTTTAAGAGTAATATTAAGAGAATCGATACCAAAATATTCGTCCTCTTCAGAAATTATTTTAAAAGTCTCTTGGAAGGTTTCAACATCAAAGAGCAAGGTTCTGTTATAAATTCCGCCTGCATCGTCAGATATAGTTAGGTTTTGAGTAGATATACCTGGATTGGAAGGTGAGGTAATGTTAAGAATAATATTCCGTGTTTCATGAGGATAAAGCGTGAATGTTTCGGCTTGCATATTTTGGGATGTGATAGTGAAATTGAGCAGAGTTCCAAGCCTGTTATACGCTTGTATAGGTAATTCGAGAGTTATGTTTGGAGAGCATTCGATAATTTGAGGGATTGAAAGAACGATATTAGAATTAGAGAATAAAATAGCAAATGGAATAGTATGTTGTGAATCTGATTGTATAATTAGGTTCAAGTTGACCAAGCCAACATTGTTTGAATTTAATGGCGGTGTGATGCTTAATATAATTTGCTCGTTTCCATTGTTATTTGAAGAATTGATAGCGGAAGTCCAATTTTGTGGTAGTCCATCGAGAAAGAGAGTATAGGTATCTGGGATGTTATCAAGTCTGATTAGGAAGAAAGCGGTTTCGCCTGGATGGATTTCTTGGCAATGTGGATATAGTGATATATTTTCAGAATTTTCTCCATCTATTTTTTCATTGTAAAAACTTAAAGATATTAACATAAATAGAGCAATTAGAAGAGCAATAAACTTGAAGCAAGCATGCTTGCTTGCATATACATCTAACATATAAGCGGACATATAAGGTATATTTAGGAATATTTAATATTTATAATATGTGGTTAGGTTTTTCACCTTGATATAAACTTTTCTCTTTTACTTTTTCTGTGTAATATCCCGAAATTACTTCCTCTCGGAGAAAAGTAAAAGTTCTCCAGAGGCAATGAGGAAACTAAGCAAGAAAAAAGTAAGGTAGAGCATAAGAGAAATGGAGAAGGGAGAAGAATCA
>Ga0123519_10016770_pt1 | contig 10138 bp, 9 predicted proteins | sample YelNatPaOPRAMG02_FD_87396 | JGI IMG/M metagenome (GOLD analysis project Ga0123519, IMG submission 87396) | Hot spring microbial communities from Yellowstone National Park - Yellowstone National Park OP-RAMG-02 (version 2) | ecosystem: Environmental > Aquatic > Thermal springs > Hot (42-90C) ...
CCGGTCCGCCGCTCGCCCTGTGCGCCCGTCACCTCGACCATCTCGCCAAAGCCCACCCCTCTCGCGCCCTCGACGGCCAGCAGCGGCCCGCGGATCGAGGCCACCCCCACGTATTCGCGGAGGGCGGGCGATTCACGAACCGCCCCTACGGCAGCGGGATGTTCAGACATACTCGCGCTCCAGTTCATCCATCTGGCGTTCCAGCTCGTGGCCCAGTTCGTCGATGCGCTGCAGTCGGTCGTTGGGCACGTCGGTCTTGATGCGCAGGAGGTCGGCGATGATGGGCAGTTGGCGCAGGGTGCCGATGGGCGCGCCGCGCTCGACGATGGCCCGCCCTCGTTGGTAGAACTCGAGCATGACGCGCAACATGGCGACCTGCTTCTGCGGAGGGCAATAGCTGTCGACGGTGTGCAGGGCGTTCTGCTGCAAAAAGCCCTCGCGCAAGAGGCGCCCCGTCTCCAGCACCAGCCGTTGCGGGTCGGGCATGGCCTCGGCGCCCACCAGCCGGGCGATCTGCAGCAGCCGGTCCTCCTGCTGCAGCAGGTCCATGGCCGTGTCGCGCAGGCGGCGCCAGTCGGGCGAGACGTGCTCGTGCCACCAGCCAGCCACCGAGTCGAGGTACTGGCTGTAGCTCTGTAGCCAGTTGATGGCCGGAAAGTGGCGGGCGGCGGCCAGGCCCGCATCGAGGGCCCAGAAGCAGCGCACAAAGCGCAGGGTGTTCTGGGTCACCGGTTCCGAGAAATCGCCGCCCGGCGGCGAGACGGCGCCGATGATGGTCACCGAACCCTCGCGGCCGCCCAGGGTCACCACCCGCCCCGCCCGTTCGTAGAATTCGGCCAGCCGCGAGGGCAGGTAGGCGGGGAAGCCTTCCTCGGCGGGCAGCTCCTCCAGGCGGCCCGCCACCTCGCGCAGCGCCTCGGCCCAGCGCGAGGTCGAGTCGGCCATCAGCGCCACCTGGTAGCCCATGTCGCGGTAGTACTCGGCCAGGGTGATGCCGGTGTAGATGCTGATCTCGCGGGCGGCCACCGGCATATTCGAGGTGTTGGCCACCAGCACCGTACGCTCCATGAGGGGCCTGCCGGTGCGCGGGTCGGTCAGCCTGGGAAAGTCGATCAGCACCTCGGTGAGCTCGTTGCCCCGCTCCCCGCAGCCGATGTAGACCACCACATCGGCATCGGACCAGCGGGCCAACTGGTGTTGGGTGATGGTCTTACCGGTGCCAAAGCCGCCGGGGATCGCCGCCGTGCCCCCCTTGGCGATGGGAAAGAAGGTATCGATGACCCGCTGGCCGGTCAGGAGGGGCACGTCGGGGGGCAGGCGCTGGCGGTAAGGGCGGGGCCGGCGCACCGGCCAGAGCTGGGCCATGATGACGGTGCGCTCACCCTGCGCCGTCGCCAGGCGGGCCATCTCCTCATCGACGCGGCGCTCGCCGTCGGCCACCCAGGTCACCCGGCCCCCCGGCGCCAGCAGCCGCTGCTCGATGAGCGGCGACTCCTGCACGGTGCCGAGGACGCTGCCCTCCTCCACCGTATCGCCAGGGGCCACAGCGGGCCGGAAGCGCCAGCGCCGCTCGGGGTCGAGGGGCGGCACGTGGGCGCCGCGGGCGATGAAGGGCCCGGCCTCGGCCTCGATCACCTCCAGCGGGCGCTGCAGCCCGTCGAAGATCGTGCCGATGATGCCCGGCCCCAACTTGGCCGAGATGGGCCCGCCCGTGCCGTAGACCGGCTCGCCGGGGCGGATGCCGCTCGTATCCTCGTAGACCTGGATGGTGGCGGCACGCCCGCGCAGGCGCACCACCTCGCCCAGCAGGCGCGCCTCGCCCACCTCCACCAGGTCGGCCATGGCCAGGCCCTCCGCCTCTTTGACGCCCACCACCGGGCCGTCGACCGACGAGATGATCCCCGACTTGATCAAGACTCTCCTCCTACAGCGCCACCCGCTCGGGCACCGCCTCCCTCAGCACCTCCCATGCCTGGTTGCGCAATTCGGCGAGCTGCTGCTCGAGCCGGGCATCGAAAGAGCGGTCGATGACCACGCGGCCGCCATCCTGGGCCACAATGGCGCCCCCGAGGATGTCGGCGGTGGGGCCCGGTTCGAGCTCGGCGGCGATGCCTTGGGCGGCCAGCCGCGCCTCCAGGCCCTGCAGCAGCTCGGGCGAGAGGAAGGGTGCATCCTGGCGGTTCGTGCGCACGGCGAGGTGGCCGCCCCCCAGGGCCACTGCCGACTCGAATACCGCCTTTTCGAGCGCAACCCGACGCTCCTCGGCCGAGAGGCCACCCGCGAGCCGGGCGCGGGCCTCGTCGAGCACGCGCGCAATGAGCGCCTCGCGCGCGGCCAGTATATGCCGCCGCGCCTCCAGGCGCGCCGCCGCCTCGACGCGGGTGCGCTCCCTGGCCGCCTCGCGGCGGGCCTCGCCCACCACCCGGGCTCGAGCGGCCGCCGCTTCCTCCTGCGCCCGGCGCACCTCATCGGCGGCGCGTGCCCGGGCGGCCGCCACCATCTCGTTGGCGCGCTCGTGGGCCGCTGCGATGATCTCGCGCGCCAGCGCGTCGACCCCCTGCCGATCCGCCATCGTGCAGCCTCAGGCGCCCACGCCGAGGGCCCGGCGCACCAGTTCGGCCGCAGGGGCGTAGGCCGGCCGCCCCTCGCGGGTGGGGATCTCGTAGACGATGGGCAGGTCGCCCGCCTCTCGGAAGGCCTCGAGCCGGTCGCCCAGGCGCTGGGCCAGGTCGGCGGTAATCAGCACCAGCCCCACAGCCTGCTCGCGGCGCAGGTCGGCCAGCGTGGCCAGGGCCCGCTCGGGGTCACCGGTTGCCAGGCCATCGACCCCCACCAGGGCCAGGCCCAGCACGGCGTCGTGGTGGCCTATGACGAAGAGCCTTTTCTCCATCAGCCGCCTCCGGCCGGCAGGCGCCCGATGATGAGGATGGCGATGATCAGGCCATAGATGGCGATGCCCTCAGCCAGGCCCACGATGACCAGCGCCCGGCCAAAGACCTCGGGCCGCTCGGCCAGGGCGCCGACGGCGGCCGCCCCGGTCACGGCCACGGCCCAGCCGGCGCCGATGGCCCCCAGCCCCACCGCCAGCCCCGCGCCGATGTAGGCCAGGCCGGTGGTCAGCCCCGCCGCCTGGGCGGCGGGGGCGCCCGTGCTGCGCGCCGCCACCGGCACGGCCAGGGCCAGCCCCAGCGTCAACACCAGCGACAGGCCGAGGCCGCCCATGGCCACGAGGCCCCAGCGCGCCCCGCGCGAGGTGCGGCCGCTGCGCCGCCCTTCGATGGCGATAAGCCAGGCCAGCGCCAGCGCCAACACCAGAAGTATGCCCGTGGTCCCAAACCCCATCGCTCTTGCCTCTCCGTGACAGATTGAGTGCCCGCCACGCCCCCGCGGCATCGTGCCGCGCCTACGCCCCGCGGCAATGTGCGCCATCGCCCCGTAGGCGCGGCATCGTGCCGCGTACCCCCCGCAGCAACGTGCACCATCGCCCCGTAGGCGCGGCATCGTGCCGTGTACCCCTCGCGGCAATGTGCGCCATCGCCCCCGTAGGCGCGGCATCGTGCCGCGTACCCCCCGCGACAATGTGCACCATCGCCCCGTAGGCGCGGCATCGTGCCGCGTACCCCCCGCGGCAATGTGCACCATCGCCCCGTAGGCGCGGCATCGTGCCGCGTACCCCTCGCGGCAACATGCCGCGCCGCGGGGGTCGGCCGTTCATCCTGGCAACCTGAACGGCCGGAAGGGTGTGCCATCGGCCCGGAAGAACTTGGTGAAGAACTCGTAGTAGTCGAGGCGCAGCGCCTGGATGAACACCACCAGCCCCTCCAGGCCCATGACAAAGATGTTGCCGAGCACGATGATGGCGGCCCCGGCCGGCGCGGGCACCAGCGCCGCCAGGATGAACACCATGATGCCGATGCCCTCGTGGGCGATGGCAAAGGCGGCCAGACGGATGAACGACACGGTGTTGCTGACGTAGCGCACCGCCGTGTCAAAGGTCTCGACCAGCGATTGTACCAGGGCCAGGGAGCCAGGCCATCCCCTGCCCCGCAGGACCCCGAGCAGCGGTTCGAGGAAGGCCATCAGGATGAGCGGCACGCCGACGAGCAGCAGCAAGGGCAGCGAGCCCAACGGCCGGCCGGTGATGGTGGCGAACGCCGCATAGGCCGCGCCCCAGAAGAACCACAGCCCGATCAGACCGCGCCGGTCGGCGACGAAGCGCACCCGATCGCGGGCGCGCAGGGCGTTGGCCATGTTCAGGGCCAGGGCCAGGCTGATGACGGCGATGCCGAAGAGGATGGCCACCTGGATAAAGTAGGTCGGGTTGCTCAGCGGCTCGAACCACAGCGCGGGCAGCAGCCCTTCGGTGAGAAAGACCGTGCCGTAGAGGAAGCCAAAGAGCATGGCCAGGGCCCCTGCGGCCAGCAGGATCCAGCCAAAGGTGCGGTTGCCGCGCAGCCCCACCTCGCGGGTGAGCAGCCAGCCTGCGATGGCAAGCAGGGCGCCCTGCCCCACATCGCCAAACATGACGCCGAACATGAGCACGAAGAGCGGGCCGGCCAGCAGCGTGGGGTCCAGCTCGTGATAGTTGGGCTGCCCGTAGGTGGTGACCAGCGCCTCGAAGGGCCGGATGGGGGCCGGGTTGCGCAGTTGGGTGGGCGGTTGAGGGCCCATCGGTGCCTCGGCCGGTGCTGGCGGTGGAGGAGGCCCCGCAATGAGCGCGTAGCGGCCCCCCAGCGCCTGGCTCAGGCCCCGCTCCAGCTCAGCCTGCGCAGCGGAGGGCAGCCAACCGGCCATCAGGCGGGTGTGCTCGGTGTGGCCCAGGCGCCGCCAGGCCTCCAGCGCTGCGGCGTTCACTTCCACCTGCCAGGCGATGCGCTCCAATTCGGTACGCCAACGGGCAGCCAAGGCGCCACGGGCCTGTTCCAGCCGCGCGCGCTCCTCGAGCAGCTCGGCCTCCCTGGCCTGCACGCGGCGCAGGGCCTGCGCCGGCGTGCCAGAAAGGTCGGGGGCCAGGTCGGCGTGCTGGGCGTAGGCGCTCTGCAGGGCGCGCTCGAGGGGCGCCGCCAGCTCGCGCCGGGTGAAGGCGAAGACCAGTTGCTGTTTCTCGTGGCGGGCCACGGGCACGAGGGCATGGGGCATATCGGCCAGGCTGCCGCGCAGCCGCTCCACGTTCTCCTCGGGCACCAGGGCGGCCGCGAAGTAGAGGTATTCCAGATGGCGCAGCCCCTCCAGGTTCACCCGCAGGCGCGCCAGGAGCTGGAGCTGTTGGGCGGCCACGGCCAGCCGGCCCGCTTCCTCATCGAGGGCGCGCTCGCGTTCGGCCACCTCGCGCACCTCCCTCTCGGCCCGCGCCAGGGTCGAATCGGCCTGCGCCGCGGCCTGGCCAGGTGTCACCCGCAACGGCTGCGCAGGTGGCGCCTCGGGCAGGGCGAGGGCGCGCAGAAGGGCGCCGAGGCGCCGGCGCAGGCCGTCGTACCGGGCCGCCAGAGCCTCGGCCTCGCGCCAGGCCAGGCCCTCGGCCCAAGGACCCAGGTCGCCCACCGGCACGAGATGCACGACGCCGGCCCGCCCCAGCACTTCGGTGGCCCGAGGCAGGTCACCGGCCAGGGTGACCAGGAAGATTCGGACCATCGGCACCGGTGTCAGAGTCACAGCTCGCTCCAAAGGAAAGCCTGGATCTCGGCAGGCGGCCGGCCGAGACTTTTCCCCTCCAGGATGGCCACCAGGTCGCGGACCTCGGCCTCTTTGAGATAGAGGTAGCTCAGAATCACGCCCACCTGGAAGGGATACCCCGAAAGCAGCGCCAGGGCCTCGCGCCAGAGGTAGCGGCGCAGCGCCACCTCCATGCGGGCGATGCCGGCGCCCACGAGCGGCGCCAGCAAGCCCCGGTAGGGCTGGGGCAAGGCCTCGACCAGGGCGGCCAGGTCGCCGGCCGTCGCCGCGCGGTGGATGGTTTCATCATCCACCCGATAGCCATAGGGCAGGGTGTAGTTAAAGATCTCCTGCGGCAAGAGCCGGTAGATGAGCTTGTAGCGCAGGAGCCAGGTCACGTTCAGCACGTCGTAGCGCGAGCCCAGGGCGCGGCGGGCGCTGGCCCGGTCGGCGCCGCCAAGGGCCAGGGCCCGCCCCCACAGGCGGCGCAGGTAGTCGAGGTCGAGGGCCACTTCCAGAGGGAAGAGCGAGCCCTCGCGCTGGTAGCGCTCCAGGGCAGCCGCCAGCGGGCGGGCGTAGGGGAGGCCATCGAGGGCCTGCACCGCCTCGGCCACGCCGGCGGCAGCCAGCAGCTGCTCCAGCGGCAGGAGCCCCCAACGGTCGAGGGGCACCAGCACTGCGCGGATCTCCTCGGCCGGCGCGCCGGTCGCCAGCCCGCGGAGGATGGCCTTCAGGTTGTCGACCTCCAGGCGGCGCAGCGCCTCGACAATGAGGGCCTGTGGGGGGCCGCTGAGCGTGCGGATCACGCGCCCGTAGCTCTGCACCAGGTTGCGCTCCAGAGCCCTTTCGGCCTCCTGAAGGACGTTGCCGGCCTGGGCCGCTGCCTCCACCTCGGCCGCGTAGGGCGTGCCCCGTAACTGGCGCAGAGCCTCCTCCAGGCTCTCTGCAGTGACGAGGCGCTGTTTCTGCTGGGGGCCGAGCAGCCGGCCCAACATGGCCCGCACCAGGGCATGGGGCCGCGCATAGTAGGCGGCTGCCATCTCGCCCGGCCCTACCCGTCGAGGAGCCGTTGCACCACGAGCCGGGCCGCTTCCTCGACCCTGGGCGCCGCTCCCTCCTCCATCTGGCGCGCCTGCTCGCTGGCCTCGGCCAGGATGCGCGCCCGCGCCTGCTCGGCCTCGCGCCGGCCGGCCGCCCTCACTTGCTCGGCCTCGGCCGCCGCAGCCGCCTCCTCGCGGCGGCGCACCTCGAGCGCCTGCGCCCTGGCCTGGGCATCGATCTCGCGCGCCGCGCGCTCGCCCTCGGCGACAATGGCGCGCGCCTGTTCCTCGATGGCCAGCACCACTCGCAGGGTCTCCTCTGCCATGGCGCAGGCCCTGCAACTTTCGTGCCACACACGCACCTCCTGGCCACAATCTTGCTCGTCAGTGGCCGACAGGCCGTGACGAGTGCCTCCGGCCCATGCGCCGGCCCCTCCCTGCGCTGAGTAGCCTGGGGCTCGCGCGGCCCTCTAAAAGAGGGCCTGGGGCCGCCATTGCGAGGAGGAGGCGGCAGCCGCCCACGCACCGGGCTACACGCTCCGCGCCGAGCCGGTGCGAAACCATTGTCGGGGGCGGGCATGGGGCCACGAGCTCGCCATGGCCCCGCGCCTGCGCAAGTACTGCTACAGGAAGTGAGGCCTGAATGCGCCCTGATCACCCCGTACCGATGTGTCGTGTGTGCCTGCGCCACCGCTTCCTGCGGCCGCTGCGGCACCGCTGGCCGCTGTGGCTCCTCTTGGGCGCGGCGGTTTTGCTCGTGACCACGCGCTTCGTGGAGCTGAAGGACCTGGGCACCACCCTGGCCGAGGGGCGATGGCAGTGGATGGCGGCTGCCATTGTGCTGCAGGCGGCCTACTACTTCCTGTACGCGGTGCTGTACCGGGCCGGCTATGCCACGGTGGGGGTGGAGAGCCGGGTGCTGGACCTGATCCCGGTCATGCTGGCCTCGATTGTGGTGGGCACCCTCACGCCGGCCGGGGGCTTGAGCTCGGCGGCGGTGATGATCGACGGTGCAACGCGGCGCCACCAGTCGGCGGCGCGCGCGGCCGAAGGGGTGCTGCTGGTGTGGGTGGCCGGGGTGGCCATGGCCGTGCCGCTTCTGGCCATCGGGCTGGGCTACCTGCGGTCGCGAGGAGTCCTGGTCCTCTACGAGGTGCTGGCCGCGCTGGCCTTCATCCTCTACGCGGCGGCCCTCTTTGCCATGCTGTTCCTGGCCAAATGGCGCGACGCCTGGCTGCGCGCGGCGCTGGGGTGGGTGCAAGGGCTCATCGACGCCCTCCTCGCCCGGATGCGCCGGCCCGGCCTGCCTGAGGGCTGGGCCGAGAGGAATGCCGGCGAGGCCGCGGGGGCTGCGGCGGCCATCGCCGCCCGTCCGCGGCTCCTGGGGCTGACCCTGGCGCTGGCCCTGGGCACCCACCTGCTCAACCTGGCCAGCCTGGCCGCCATCTTTCTGGCCTTCGACCACGCGCTGGCATTCGGGGCCCTCTCGGCGGCCTACACCCTGGGCTTCGTCCTGGCCGTCCTCTCGGTAATCCCCTTCGACCTGGGCGTGTTGGCGGGGGTGATGGCGCTGGTCTACTCGTCTGTGGGCGTGCCGGTAGCCCGGGCGTTGGTCATCTCGGTCGCTTTCCGCGGCATCAACGCCTGGCTGCCCGTGGCGCTCGGGTTTCTGCTGGTGCGGCGGGTGTGGCCGGGGGGCGGGCAGGGCCCCGCAGGGCCTGATACGCCCCCCGAGTGAGGCAGGGGGTTTTGCCGGGCCGGCGGAGGCGCCCCGGCAAAACCCCACCACGAATGGTCCCCTCTCCCGCTGCAGCCGGGGTGGAGAGCCAGCGGCCGCCGGGCGGGATTCCCCTGGCAGGGGTCAGGCGCTCTGCGCCGTCGGGGCCGCCTGGCTCGGGCTCAGGCGCTGGTAGGCGATCCCGCGCTCGGCCAGCTCGGTCAGGAACGGGTCGGGGTCCAGGCAGCCCTCGGGGGCGTAGGCGCCTTTGGGCAGGCGGCCGGCGGCCAGCCAGCGGGCGCAGAGGGCGGCAGGGATGCCGGTGATCTTGCCCATCGTCTCGGCCGCGCCGAAGGAGATGGTGTGCCGGGCGCCATCCTTCAGGCCCGTCACATCCACCCGCGCGCCCGACGCCGGCACGCCGCCCATGCGGAAGATGCCCTCCACGGAGTGGATGAAGCGGGCGGTGCGCAGGTTCTTCTCGGGCGTGCCGATGAGGCCCAGCTGGGCAAAGATGGGCGCCAGCTTGTTGTTCCAGTTGGGCACCAGCGCCCCCTTGAGGCTGACATTGCGCGCCTTGATGTAGCGAGGGATGGTCAGCGGCTCGGGGTGGCCACAGTGGTAGACGGGCACCTTGCCCAAGGGTGCGGGGAACTCGACCACCTCCGTCTCGGTACCGGCGGGCACGTGGACCCAGGCGCCATCCCTGTAGGTGGGCACCTGGCCGGTGACGGCGTAAAAGACGTGCATGATCACCGCCAGGCCCGTCGAGTCGGCGGCCGAGCCGGCCCAGGAGACCTTGATCTCCTCCACTTCATCCAGCTCGGCGGCGCCTTTTTTGGCCAGCAGGTTGGTCAGGCCAGGCGTCCAGCCCACGCCGGTGACCAGGGTGATGCCGGCCTCGCGGGCCGCCGCATCGAGCGAGAGCAGCTCCTCGACGGGGCCATAGTCGTCGCAGATGTCCACATAGTTCACGCCGGCCCTCACGGCCGCCCGCGCCACCGGCGCCGCGTAGCGGTAGAAGGGGCCGATGCAGCCCACCGCCGCGTCGGCGCCGCGCAGCGCCTGCACCAGCGTGCCCTCATCGTTGGCATCCACGAAGGCCGCCTCGGCCTTGGGCCCCAACTCGGCCGCCAGCTTCTTGGCCAACTCCACGCGATAGTCGGCGATGGTCACCGTGCCCTCGTAGGTCTCGGCCAGCTCGCGCACAGCGTGGCTGCCCACGTCACCACAGCCGCCCAGGACGACGATCCTGCCCATGGTCTACCCCCTTTTGCATGGCCGGGCCTGGCAATGCAGGCCACCGGCGCTACAAGTGGAGCGATAGAGTCCTGTTTGGATTCTACACCGCGGGCGGGGGGAGTGTCAATGGCCAGATTGGTGAGGCTAACGAGTCAAGTGCGGTGCTGAGCTTGCGAAGAGGGTGCAGAGGTGGTATCCTTGTCCGTGGCGCGGCTCTGCCGCTACAACCGTAGTTGGCCCCACCCACACCCGGCAACGGCCGGCAAACCTGCTCCGCGCCTGCCCGGCCCTGACCCGGGATGGGGTTTTGGCGGGTTGCCCGCAGCGACAGAGCCGGGTTGTGAAACCCGGCCTACACGGTTGCTTTCCGTAGGGCGGCTTTCTGTAGGGCGGCTTTCTAAGCCGCCTCGCCGCGCGCAGATGCGACCGAGCCGGGTTGTGAAACCCGGCCTACACGACCGCGCGCCGTGGGGCGGCTTTCTGTAGG
>Ga0123519_10016775_pt1 | contig 10133 bp, 9 predicted proteins | sample YelNatPaOPRAMG02_FD_87396 | JGI IMG/M metagenome (GOLD analysis project Ga0123519, IMG submission 87396) | Hot spring microbial communities from Yellowstone National Park - Yellowstone National Park OP-RAMG-02 (version 2) | ecosystem: Environmental > Aquatic > Thermal springs > Hot (42-90C) ...
GGACTTGATTATTTTTTAAAAGATTTAATTTTTAATTTTTAACTAAGGCTATTACTTATTCCTGCATTATATAATAAAATCATTGTTTGATGCATATTTTTTTGATTTTATTTTGACCAGGTAAATGACTAAAATAATGGCTTAGTTCCATAGATTGTATTTTTGCCAGTAAAATATTTTTCATAAGAGTTCTTACTTAATTTTTATATCTCCATAGATGAAACAAGCCCCCTCAGGGACTTGCCGATAGTGAACCACGATCCGTTAATAATAAATTCAATATGAGAATTATATTGTTAATAACCAAATTGATTTATTTAAAATCTAAATGAAATATATTTGCAAAAGTAAAGAATTTACTCCTGCAATATATTGGAACTTCTTTTGCAATAATAGCCTATTTTATTTTTCAATAAATATTTTAATAAATTATTTAAGCTTAAAGGTTTTGGAATTTTAGTTCTATTATAAGAAGTAAAATTAAAAAATTTTTATTAAAACAATATTAATTCATTATTTAAAAATAATTGTTAATAAAAATAAAAATTTAATTATATTTTTTTTAATTATTTTGTATAATTATATAAAAATATTTTATAACAATGAAATATTAAAAATTTTTATTAATAATTTATTATTTGTAGGGGAGGGTTGTAATTATGACAAAAGCTGCATTAGTTCTGGTAGGTATAGTAGTAATTATTATGGGGTTTATCTCAGTTGTTCCACAAATTGCAATCGCAAAAATGCCAATGTGGTATGGATTAGTATTAATCTTAATTGGAATTGTATCAGCAATAATTGGCTTAATGGCAAAAAAACCGGGTAGTAAATAATATTTTCTTGATTTTTAAATATTCAAGTAGCTATTTAGTTCTTGGTGAATATTATTAATAACTAAATTTTTAAGTGAATTATTTGCCTAAATTAAGCTTAAAATTTTATCAGTTAAACTTTTTTAGCATATTATTCACCATGATAATAAATAATTTATTATCTCAGGTCTCAAATTGTTAAAATAATATTAACTTCAGTAGGTTATTCATTAATTTAATTTATAAGTTTCTAAAGATTCCTAAATAGTTGAGTGTAAATTTGTATAAATGCAGGTCCAATTATAATTGTAAGCAGTGATGGGAATAAACAGAAAATTACCGGGAAAATAAGTTTAACTGGAGCTTTAAACCCGTTCTCTTCTGCACGTTGTCTTCTTCTTATACGTATCTCTTCAGCTTGTACTCTTAATACTTTTCCAATTGAAATTCCAAAAACATCAGCCTGTATCATTGATACAATAAAAGTGCTTAAATCAGGCACATCAGTTCTTTTATCCAGATTTCTGAAAGCCTCTCTTCTTGTAAATCCAATTTGTATTTCATAAAGCATTTTTTTAAATTCTTCACCAAGAGGACCTTTTATATTATCAGCAACTTTAGCTAAAGCGATATTAAAACCCATGCCAGCTTCTATACTAATTGTAAGAAGATCTAATGCATTAGGCAGGGATACTCTTATATCCTCCTGCCTGCTTAATATTCTGGCTCTTATGAAAATATCAGGAATGAAATAGGATATTGGTATAGTTACAAGTGAAATAAATTTATATAAAATGGGAATATTTATAAATAGAAATTCAAGAATTATTAAAACCAAAAATCCAAAAGGTATTAATAACTTAATAGCAAGATAACCATCAATTCCAACTGTATCCAAAATCCCAGCTAAAGCAAGTCTATGTTTAGTCTCTTCAATTATTTCTTTTGCACTAAAATTTTTTACTATTGCAGCTACTTTTGAAAAAAACGGGCGAATTACTCTATCTGTAAATGATGGTATTTCATTACCTTTCCTTCCAGCATCTTTTCCATAATAAGCAATTTTACTTATACTACTTCTTGAACTTTTTTTTAAGATTACAGGTAATCCTAAGGATAGTATTAGAACAAACACAGATAAAAATACAGATCCTATTATTATATATATATACATTTTTTAAACCTCAATTATAATTTTAAAATTTTTAATTTTATTTTTTTAATATTTAACATTTATAATTTTTATAATCCATATAATCCCTATTATCATTAAAACTGCTGAAACAATAACCATTATTATTCCAAAAGTATTTGTAAAAAGTATGCTTACATAAGCCCTGTTTATAGTAAAAAGAATAACACCCAGGAAAATAGGTAAAGCTATTAATATGATAGCTGAAAGTCTGCCTTCAGATGTTAATGCCTTGATCTGATTCATAACCTTAGCCCTCTCTCTTATCGTATTAGCAATTATTTCCATAATTTCAGCCAGATTACCACCTGCTTCTCTTTGAACATTTATTGCCATTATAACCCATGCAAAATGTGAAGATCCTATCCTATTTGAAGAGTTTTCAAGGGCTTCTTTTTCGGGTAAACCTATTCTTATCTCATTTAAAATTCTTTGAAATTCATCAGCTATTGGAGGCTTTGTTTCATTTACAACCATGCTGACAGCCTGATTAAAACTATAGCCTGCTTTAAGAGCGCCGCTTATTAGCTGTAGTGTATCAGGCAATTGCTCGTCAAATTTTTGTACTCTCTTAGAAATCAGAAAATTGATAACCATAAGAGGTATTAAAACTAACAATAGAATAACAATAATTGTTATAAGATATTTTTTAAGAAAGAACTGTATTAAAATACCTATAAGTAATATTGATATTATTTGCAGTGTAATAAATTCTGAACCCCTAATTTTTAAACCAGCTCTTTCAAGTTTAAGATCAAATAATTCTACAAACCCTCTTTTTGAAGCAACTTTCGAAATAATATTGGAAAGTTTTTTAAATAAACCAGGACTACCTTTTTTTTGTGATGCCTCTTCTTCCATTATAACGGCACCATGAACTTTGGGACCATATATTTCTGTTTTCTCTTTTAAAACTTGTTTTGGACGAAATATCATAAGTATTAATGTATATAAAAACATTATTACGCTAAGAAATATTGCGGCATATACCATTAGCCTAACCCACCATATGCTCATATATTTTAAATAATACGCAGAATTTTCTTTAATTGTTTCTGTAGGCTGTGGAGCATAATAAGGGTTAGTATATGAAAATGTTACTGAATCCTTAAGGCCTGATTCCTCAATAGATACATCAGTATGTATAGTTTTTACATTAGGCCAAAAACTTGTATAAGATATTTTGTACTGGTTTCTAATCTTTCTTGAAATTTCAGTATATAGATTTTTTAATTCTATAGTATCTGCTGCAGTTAAAAGTTCACCTCCTGTAGCGGCTGATATTTTGCTTAAATCATTTGGATTAAAATCTTTTGAAAGTATTGCTATTGAAAATACTGTTATATTTTCTTTAAGAGCTTTGGTTATATTATCCTGAAGTTTTAGCTTGCTTACTGTATCCATCCCATCAGATAGGACAACAATATATTTATATTTTATACCCAAGTCTTTAAATTGGTCTATTGATATATCAAGTCCATCAAATAATGATGTTTCTCCCTTTGCTTCAATCTGTGCAATAGAATTTTTAAGTTGCTCTCTATCTTTTGTAAAAGGAGAATAAATTTTTACCTCATCTGAGAAACCTACTATTGCAAATTTATCAATTTTTCTCATCTGATCAATAAAAAACAACGTTGCTGCCTTAGCAGCTTCAATAGGCTCTCCCTTCATACTTCCACTTGTATCTAAAAGCAGAACAACCCCTACAGGTTCTTTTACAGTATCAATTTTTTCAATAATAAAATTCTTTATTTCATTTTTATCTTCAAGTATTTTTAAATTTTCTTTTTTTAATTCTACAGAACCTAGTTTTGATCCTTCTTTAAAATCAATAAAAAAGACTATTTTGGGAAATTCATCAGTATTTAACTTTTTAAGCACAATATCTGAATTTGAAGATTCTTCCGCCTTTAAAAATTGAGGATTGCTTAGAAAAATCAGAAGAAATGAAAAAATTCCAAGAATAATAATGCTTAAAATTTTTAAATAATATTTTTTAATCATGTCAATTTAACCATTCTATGAAATAATCTTATTTTTAGATTTCTTTTTCAAAAATCTCATTTGGTATTTCAATTCCGGATTTAAATAATTTATCAAGAAATCTGGGCTTTAATCCATTTGATTTAATTCTACCTTTAAATCTTCCGTCGCTACCTATACCCATGGAAAAGTCAAATAAAAAAAGATCCTGGAGTGTAATAATATCGCCTTCCATGTTTTGAACTTCCGTAATTTGTACAAATCTTCTTGTGCCATCTTTTAGCCTATTCATATGTACTATTAAATCAATTGCTGATGAAACCTGCTCTCTTATTGCTCTAATCGGCAGTTCCATGCCTGCCATCAAGACCATTGTTTCAAGCCTTGAAAGAACATCTCTTGGAGAATTAGCGTGGACTGTGCTTAAGCTACCATCATGACCCGTATTCATTGCTTGAAGCATATCGAGGGCTTCTCCTCCTCTAACTTCACCTACTATAATTCTGTCTGGTCTCATACGAAGTGAGTTTCTAACCAAGTCTCTTATGCTGATTTCTCCCTTACCTTCAATATTAGGAGGTCTGTATTCTAATCTAAGGACATGTTTTTGGGGTAATTGTAATTCTGCAGCATCTTCAATTGTTATTATTCTTTCTTCATTAGGGATAAATGATCCCAATATATTTAGTGTTGTCGTTTTTCCAGTTCCAGTTCCACCAGAAGCTATTATATTTAATCTACCTATAACGCAAGCTTTAAGAAAATCAGCAACTTTTTGGGAGCAAGTTCCCATTTCAACAAAATCTTCAATTGTAAATGGCTCTCTGGCAAATTTTCTTATAGTAAGATATGGACCAGTTAAAGCTATGGGAGAAATTACAGCATTTACTCGTGAACCATCGGGTAGTCTTGCATCAACATAAGGTGAAGCTTCATCTATTCTTCTGCCAATTGGACTGACTATTTTATCAATAGTCCTAAGTAAATGTGCCTCATCTAAAAAACTTTTATTTGTTAGATATATTTTCCCAAATTTTTCTATATATATGCTATATGGTCCATTTACCATTATTTCAGTAACTTCATCATCTGCTAAAAATTCCTGAACCGGCCCATATCCAACAATATCATCTATTAACGCATTAATAATTGTATTTTTCTCTTCATGAGAGAGAGGGGTATTTTCTTCTTCTAAAAATTGCTGGGCATATTTGCGAACTCTTAATCTTAATTCAGCATCGCTAAGCTTCTTTTTAAAAATTATATCTGAAAGCTCGGTTATTAAACGCATATGAATTGATCTTTTAATTTGATCAATCTGCTTTTCTCTGGTTTGCTCTACAACTTCCAATTTTAAATCAAGACTTCTCTCGAAATCTTGTGCTCTTTTTATCCTATCTTGTAATCCCATAAAATTATCTTTAATTTAAGTTATTTTGATGCAATTAAATATTTTGTTAAACTATTTATACTTTTACTTACAGCAGATTTTGGATAGCTGTTTATAATCGGATTACCTTTGTTTATTGTTAACGGCACCAATCTATCACTTGAAATAGTAAAATCAATTTTTCTTAATAAAGTGCTTTCAATCTCATCGGTTGTTAACCCAACCTTACTATTGGCACGATTCATTATAAGCAATATTTTTTCTTTTGGAAATTTTAACTGTTCCAAGACTTCTAATGAAACTTTTAAATTTTTTATACTGAGAACATCCATACTCGCAACCATACATAAAAAATCAGTTTTTTCCAGGAATGCCAGCGTGTTTTCACAAAAATTTGATTGTGAATCTATTACCATATAATCACAGATTTGTGAAAGAGTGTCCAATATTTTAATTGTCGCCTTTGTGTTTATTGATTCTGACTGAGCAGGATCAACAGGAGCTGGGAGGATTTTGATTCCTGAACTGTCTGGTGTTAAGAAACTGCTAAGCATTTCTGCATCAAGCTGATTTACTATTGAAGCAATATCAAAAAAAGTATGTTTTGGAACAGCACCAAGTATTAAAGCAATATCTCCAGATTGATAGTTTAAATCTACAAGTACTACTCTTTTTTTTGTTTGATTATATATGTCTATTGATAGATTTGTTGCAATAAATGATCTGCCTGTTCCTCCTTTGGAACTAAAAATCATAATATTTTTAGATACTTTTGATTTTGGTTTAGATTCTTTCTCTAAAACAATGCCTTTTTCAGCCATTCCTTCTTTTATATTACTTCTAGCCCTATTTATGGATTCTATTATATCTTCATAGCTAAATGGGAAATCCAGAACATCAAAAATATTAAGCTTAATTGCTTTTTTAAAGATACTTGAAGATGGCTCATTTGTTAAAAGAATTAATTTTACTAATAAACCCAAGCTTAAGCCTTTTGTTTTAAGCAAGTTTTCTATATCAACTAATGTATATAAAGGCCCTATTAAAACAATAGAAGGTATTTTTTCAAGTATAATAAATTCTAGGTCATCAATACTTGTACTGGTTTGATTTATTTCAATATCTGAAATATTCTTTAAAAGACTGCTTACTTTTTCAATGCTTTCTTCAGTCTTATCAATTAAACTTATTAATATTGTATTATCCATATTTTTATTTTTGTATTTTATTACTATATTTTATAATAAAACTAATAATTTTCAAAAATATTATTATATGTGCAGCCCAGTGTTTCTTTTTCCTGAACACCTTCTGATGGAACAAGTGCTAGCCATACTGAGCCCATTTCTTCGCTAAATACCAGCTTCTCAGAATCTTCTGGTAAAACTGCAAGAGTTACAGTACTGACTTTAATAGGTGTTTTTTCTTTTTCTGTTTGTGTTGATAAAATTTTACTGGTTTTCTCAGTTTTCTCTTTTTGTTCTTCTGCTGTTACTGTTCGTGTGCCAATATATAGAACTTTGACATTCCATAATATCGTTTTAGTTATTGGTTCTTTTAAACTTGTAAGTGTTTCTTCGGTTGCTGCTGCCTCTTGTGTTTGTGCACCTGTTGTTTGCTGGGTAGTTGATGTAATTTGGCTAGTTTCAGGTTTAAAAGTTGCTATTACATTAACCATATCACCAACATTAATTAGATTTGATACACCTATAACTTCATTAACAGGAATAGAAATTGCTACCATATCAGAAGGAATATTAAAAGTCATACCAATTTGTTCAGGTCTTGCAAATTTTGTTGAAGTTATCTGTTCACCTATGCTAATTGGTCCTATTGTAACAAATCCCTTATAATCATCTAATGAGGTAAGTACACCGTTAGCTAAGTATTTTCTTGGTATTGCTTGCAATACAACACTTTTTGAAGACAACAGATTGTCTGCATAAGTATTTTTTGGAATGTTTTGAGCCGCAACCAGTACTTCAATTTTTTCAACTTCTTTTTCAGCTGCCTGTTTAATGTTTGATGTATATGAAATTACTGCAAATACCGCAACTGCGGCAAGTATAATTGCAATGATAATTAATACGGCTCTTAGTTTCATATCGCTTCCTTAAATTATGATTTTACTATATGTATTTTTTATTTATAAATATTATTTATTTTCTAAATTTTTAAAACTAATCAATCAAGCGTATTACTTTAATACCTCCATTGTATTCCTGAACTTCACCTGATGAAGGAATGATTGCATGCTTTATAAATTGTCCTGTAACCTCTGCCTGGTCTTTACCATTTACCTTTTCTTCGATTATTTCATTGATGAAAAATATAGCAAAACCAGTTATTTGCAGAGTTTCTGATGGATTAGCTGGGAAATCATTTGTAATTGGTACAAGAACAATCCTTGGACAACTGGGATTAGTAACTAATAATGTACCGTCTTCTAAAACATCTGTTACGTCTTCAAGAGTGCAGATATCACTACCTAATCTTGTTTCCACTCCATCACCAGTAGGAACAGCCATATTTCCTGCCTCAATTGGATACCACTCGTTAAGAAATATTTCACCGTCATATCCATTTATTATATTATCTTTATATTCATTAGATCCTCCACCGCCTCCATTGTAATCCATAGCCTGAAAATTACCAGGAGTTTGTTTGCTGTTAGATTTAAGAATGACTTCATGACCATAACTAATGGAACTTTTCTTAACTATCCAGGGAACAAGATTTGAAAGTGAACGTGGGCTGAATACTTTTGCTATAGCTTTTGCACTTATTGTCTTCTGGGTAAGCCCAAAGATGCCAGAAAAGAAAAGTGGGGTGGAACTATCCTGTGCATTATCAACAAATATTGTGTCGTAGTCTTCGGAAAAATGAATATCACTTTCCACTAAAGTTACATTGCCATGCTCCTGAGCATATTCTATTGCTTTTGCTTTAGCTTTAGCAGGGTTTTCAGGCAATTCCTGAGCACCTGCTAATGCAGCAGAGTCTGCTGCTGTTTGTGCATTTCTTCTTGTCTCATACATTGATCCGACATCAATAACATATGCCAGCATTCCTACTAACGCTATAATCGTAATAGCTACTATTACAGCTACCTGACCATTTTCTTTTATTACTTTTTTAAAAATATTCTGCATTTTTATAATTTTTTTAAATAAGATTAAATTAAAATCATAAGGTATTAAGGAACATTAACATTATATTCTACTCGCATTTCTGCAGTACTGCTTAAATGCAAATCCTTGCTTAATACAAATGGAATTTCAATATGCAAAACTTTACCGGTTACAGTAACTGTTACCGGTTCTCCAACAACTCTGGCACTGGGGGTTAATGGATCTATTGTTACGCTTTCGATTGAAACAGAAGGTGACATTAAATGGCTTTTAATATAATCCAAATCTTTTCCGACAGCTGCAAGTCTTGCACCTTCTCTTGCTGCATGTGTAAGTGCAATGTAATTATTATATGCTATGCCAAATTCAAATATCCCAAAAACAATCATAACCAAAACAGGAAGAAGTAGTGCAAATTCTACAGCACTTGCTCCTTTTTCATTTATAAATTTTTTATTAAAATTTAACATAATAAGACTTTATAAAACATTTATAAAATATATTATATATCTAAAATATTTTTTATATTAAACTATTTAAATCATTTTATATTAAAACTGAATTAATTCTTATATTTAATGTTTAACATCACTTTGCTGATTATCATCAAAAACATCATTGTTAAATTAAGTTCTGCCATCCTGTTTTTCTTTTTTTAAAATTTTACTTTTAATTAAAAAACATGGATTTATATTTATCTGGTGCCTTGTATTTATCGAAATTTAAAATTGCTTAAATTAAAAATAAAACTATATTAATAATTATTTTGGAAAATTATCTTATAGTAAATAGTCTGGATGCTTATATATAAATACCCATACGCTAAAGTTTCTGGAACTCACCCTTACGGGTTATTAAAAAAAATAAAGCAAAATCAAAAAATATAAGAAACTTAAATTAATAATTTAACAAGAAGTCAAATCATTCATTTAACACCAATCACCTTATATCTGGTGCTTCTGAGCAAAAACTAAGAAGCACCAGATATAACCAAGATAAATAATTAACAACACTAACTACGCATTAACTTATTTACTTATTGAGATCCAGTATTTATTTTAGTTGCAACATTACTAAACATATCTCTAATATTTTGTCCCAGTGTTGTAACTGCAACTATGATTACAACAGCAATAAGTGCAACCATTATTGCATACTCAACAGCTGTAGCTCCCTTTTCATTATATCTTACTGCAAGATACCATTTAAGGAATTTTTCACCTAATTTTTCACCCAGTTTTTTCATTTATTACACCTCCTCATATTAAATCCAAATTTTGATATTTATCATTTTTTTATAAGCCTAAAAACAACAAAACTGACTATAGTTCCAATTTACTTTAGTCAGTTACACTGCTTGATTATCATTTCTCGCAGCGTCCAAACTTGAGAAAATAATCTTTACATATAAATATTTATTATTAATTTATTATTAAGCTTTTTTGTACTAATTTTTTATTTTTGTATTATAAATATATCAATTAATATTTTTAATGTCAAGTAATTTTTAATAAATTGATAATGTCAATTTTTTTGTGTAAATTCTTTTATCTCTTTTATTGGCTTACTCTTCCAACTTTTATTAATTCCTGATATTACTCCAAATATAATTCTATTTA
>Ga0123519_10016781_pt1 | contig 10131 bp, 7 predicted proteins | sample YelNatPaOPRAMG02_FD_87396 | JGI IMG/M metagenome (GOLD analysis project Ga0123519, IMG submission 87396) | Hot spring microbial communities from Yellowstone National Park - Yellowstone National Park OP-RAMG-02 (version 2) | ecosystem: Environmental > Aquatic > Thermal springs > Hot (42-90C) ...
CACAGGCCCCGAAGCGTCGGCACCTGCCAAAAGCAAGCCCGGCGGGGTAGGCGCTCCTCCCCCGCCGGGCTGTAGATCGTTGTCGTTATGATGCCTGTTTGGGAGGCAGATCAGTCTTTGACCTCAACCTTCACCTTGTGCTCTTCGGTGACCTCGGCCTTCGGCATGTGCACTTCCAGAATGCCGCTGTGATACGTCGCCTTCACGTCGTCCGGCTTCACCTCGGCCGGCAGACCGTAGCAGATCTTGAACGCGCCATAGCTCTGCTGGCGAACGTGATAGGTCTCACCCGGCTTCTCTTCCTCCGCCTTCCGCTCGCCGGAGATTGTGATGCGGTCAGACGTCACGTTGATGTCGATGTCATCCTTCTCCAGACCCGGCAGCGAAGCCGACAGGATGAGCTCCTTCTCCGTCTCCCGCAGATCGACGTCCGGTACGATCTCGTACCCCGCCTCAGGCATCAGCCAGCGCCGCGACCTCAGAAGCGGAAACGGCGACGTGAAGAAATCTCGGAACATCCTCTCCATCTCCCGGAAGGTGTTCCACGGCTCAAATTCCTCGATTTCCGGCCTTTCTCTTCGTGCAAGGGTCTTCTGACGTGCCATTGTCCTCACCTCACTGTGTATTGGTAGTCATCCGGTTTCGATAATTTCATACCCGCATGCTGCAGAGGCTAAACATATTTCTTTACAACCATAATGGCCGATCACTTGACAGCAACCTACTCAAGCCAACCTGCCGTACGAAACGACTTGTCGGCCCGAAGGTTCGGCAGCGGTCCGCGTCCAACACAATAGCGTATGAAACGCGCAGGTGGAGTTTACCCACCGCATGCAGGGAGAAAAACGTGACCGTAGTCGAGGAGATACGCGAGAAACATCGCCGTTTGGTGGAGTTGATGGACCGCGAACGCATCGACGCGCTCGCGATCACAAACGTTGGCAATTTCGCATGGCTGACTTGCGGGGGCGCAAACTGGGTGGGCACGTCGAGCGACGTCGGCGCAGCCACCGCGGTCGTAACCCGTGACGCCAAATACATAGTCTGCAACAACATCGAGGCGCCCAGGCTCGCGGATGAAGAAGTCGGCGGCCTGGGCTTCGAGTTCCGCACATTCCCCTGGCACGAGGACGCCGCCGGACGCATCATCAGCAAAATCGCGGACGGCGGCGCGATCGGATCGGACGTGCCGATGGAGGGCGCGCGGACGGTCTCCATAGACGCCTGCCGCCAGAGCCTCACCGAGTCCGAGATCGAGCGCTACAAGTGGCTGGGTGCGAACGCCGGACAGTGCCTGTCGCTTGCCTGTCGGGAGATCGAGCCGTCCATGACCGAGTTCGAGATCGCCGCCGTGCTGGATAAGCACATCTACGCCCGCGGAATCGTGCCGACGCTGACGCTGGTTGCCGTTGACGAGCGCATCGGCAGGTACCGCCATCCCATTCCTACCGATCAGAAGCTCGAGCGCGTGGCGATGTTGGTCACGGGCGCTCGCAAGTGGGGGCTGATCGTCTCCGCGACGCGGCTTGTGCACTTCGGCCCTCTTTCGGACGATCTTCGGCGGCGGCACGATGCGGTCGCGCGTGTTGATGCCGCGCTGATAGCATCCACCAGGCCGGGTGCGCGAATGGGCGACATCTTCGGCAGGGGCGTGGCAGTCTACGCCGAGGCGGGATTCGCCGACGAATGGAAGCTGCACCACCAGGGCGGCCCCACCGGCTACCGCGCCCGCGAGTTCCGCGTTCACGAGGGTTCAGACGCGGTCGTGGTCGCGAACCAGGCCTTCGCCTGGAACCCATCGATCACGGGCACGAAGTGCGAGGACACCATCGTCGCGACCGCCTCCGGCGCGGTAATTCTTTCGGAGACGGCGGATTGGCCGAAGGTCAGCATCGAAATCGGCGGCGCGACCATCGCCCGGCCGGACATTCTGTTGAGGTAGCTGAGTCGGTCAAACAGGGTTATTCGATACCTGGTAACGCACCGCGTCGGGCCGATTCCGCGCGAACACGCCCCTCGCCGCATCGGCGTGCTCCGCTTCCAGCGCCTTCAGGACACCGGCCCAATTGCCGCCTTCCCGATGCGAGCAGTCCACCTCCGCGATTTCGCGATACAGACCCAGCGCACGTGTGAGACGTTCCACCGCCTCGGAGTCGTCGCCGCGGGCGTGCGACAGCGCCGCGCGGAGCCTTTCGACGTAAAACTCGCCCAACCTGCCCATGCAGAATGCGTCCCGCGCAAAGCTGGGCAGCTCTTTCTCCCCGGACGCGCTCCGCATGCCCTTCTCGCCCGCCGCAACGGCCTGCTCGCTGAGGTCCGTCAGCTCCTCAATGAGTTCCTCGGGGCCGTAGGCGTCGGCGGGCGTGCCGTAGGCAATATACTCGGCGAGGTGAACGACCCTGTCGCCCGTAATCTGCGTCCACCAATCAAGCGCGTCGAAACCCGGCACATTCTCGAGATGGAGCATGTCCTCGAGCGTGAGCAGCCGATCTGCCATCGAGCATGTTTGAGGCCGCCATGCAGCCGACCTGTCTGCCGCAAAGTACAGCGAGAGCAGCTCCAGTATTCGCGATCCGGCTTCGAATCCGGGCATCAGCCGGGCGTTGCGCGCCAGCCACTTCGGCTGTCCCCGGCGCACGAGCTCATCGGCGCCGGTCCCGCCCCAGACGCTGTACCACACCAGATCACGCTGCCATTGGTACTTGAAAAACGTGTCGGATGTGTGCGGCCATTCGGCAGCGCACAAAGGGTGAACCGAAAACCCGTCGCAGCCCAGCTCGGCAAGATTCGCAAGCGCGCCCTCGACCGTGTCGTAGGAGAAGCTCGTCCACGGTTCGAAGTTGGAGATGCAAAACTCGGCAAGCACATTCTCGGCACCGACTTGCTCGACGCTCGCCGCGAACTGCGGATCGGGATTGGCATCAACCAAATGGTCGCCGGTATACTTGACGCAGTAACCGATTCGCCGTCCGCCGCGCCTCGTTATGACCCGAGGTGCGGTCTCGCCCCGACGGGTTTGAGAGCGAATGTATATGGCGGCGTCGGGTCTGGCAGCGTCGATCGCGTCAGCAAGCGCCTGACTTTCCGCGCTCAGTAGCACCCCCCGAAGCTCCGAATACGACTCGACCATCTCCCGCACGCTCGGAGTCAACCGATCGACCTGGCCGACCTCGCCGGGGACGTCGATCAATACATACGGCGCGATCTCGTAGTCCAGTGCTGCGCTGAATATCCAGTGCAGCATCTGCCGGTAGTCCGGCGGCCCGTCGACGGGGCGCGCGTCGGCGAATATCACCGAGTCGAACCCGCACCCGGCCATCGCGCGCAGCATCTTTTGCCACACGCTTTTATCGTAGAACCATTTCTCGTTTCGGTCCGTGTTGTGTGTCCAGAATGCCCGAATCATAGTCGGCCGCCGGTCGCCAGGTAATTCGCGCTTTACAGCATGCGCGCGGTTTGAGGCTTACTGCCAGTTCGGGCAGCTCGCGCCGCTGTCATTTCTGCCTTCGCTCGAAATGACGGGGCTAATGCGTTCGGAACGACAAAGTGCAAGCCCGCCGGCGTCAATTACCCGTTGTTCGGTTCGTCAGTATTCGGTTCCGTAGGATGGGGTTGCGCAGGAATCGGATCCATTTTGCCTGCCCAATATACCCTCTGCACGCGGCGATGTCAATGCCGGGAGGAAGGCCGCGTTACGCGAGCGAAGCAGGTGGATAGGATATGGAAGTGGAGGACGCAATGAATATCACGTGTCGGTCGGATCATCCGACAATTCGATACGCCGCCGATGAGCTGGAGCGGTGCCTCAACGCGATTACTGCGGGCAAGGTTGAGCCGGATATCGAAATCGGGCTGATGACCGATCTCGGAGTGAAGGCGCCGAACGTCGCCGATCCAGCGCTCGACGACGCCGTGCACATCGACATGATCGGCGCTGCGGGCGTCATCGCGGGGATCAATCCGCGCAGCGTGCTGCTGGCCGTCTATCGGTATCTCACCGAGCTCGGCTGCCGGTGGGTGCGGCCCGGCGCGGATGGAGAATGCCTGCCCGGATTAGACAGCCTGCCGGCGGTCAAGATCAGCGAGACGCCGTCGTATCGCCACCGAGGGATTTGCATCGAGGGGGCGGTCAGCGTGCAGCACGTTATCGATATGATCGATTGGATGCCCAAGGTCGGCTTCAACGGCTACTTTATCCAGTTCCGCGAGGCCTACACGTTCTTCGACCGCTGGTATTCCCGCCAGGGCGAACACATCACCGTCGATCAGGCTCGCGAGTTCACCGCGCAGGTCGTGGCCGAGATCAAGAAGCGCGACCTGCTCTATCACGGTGTAGGGCACGGTTGGACGTGCGAACCGTTCGGGATCGGCGGGCTCGGCTGGGACCGCGACGAACGCGAGCTTCCGGCAAGGATTACGCGATATCTCGCGGAGGTCAACGGCGAGCGCAAGCTCTGGCACGGAGTCGCGCTAAATACCAACCTCTGCTACGGCAATCCCAGGGTGCGCAAGATCGTAACCGACGAGATCGTCAACTACTCCGCCAAGCATCCGGAGATCGACATAATGCACTTCTGGCTCGCGGACGGTTCCAACAACCACTGCGAATGCGAGCGCTGCCGCGACACGCGCCCCTCGGACTTCTATGTCCAAATGCTCAACGAACTGGATCCCAAGCTTGCCGCCAAGGGCCTGCCGACGCGCATCGTGTTTTTGATCTATGTAGATCTGCTCTGGCCGCCGGAGCGGGAAAGAATCGAGCATCCGGAGCGGTTCATTCTGATGTTCGCGCCGATCACACGCACGTATTCCGAGCCGTTCGCCACCGACGTGGAAATCCCCGAGCCGCCGCCGTTTGTGCGCAACAAGCTTACATTTCCGCGCAGCGTCGCCGAGAACATTGGGTTCCTGAGAGCGTGGCAGCGCGTCTTTCCCACTCTTGCAGATAGCGAGACCGCCGACTCCCCCCTCCTTGCAAAGGGGGGCGCCGTTGACTCTTCCCTCCTTGCAAAGGGTGGGCCCGTTGACTCTCCCCCCCTTGCAAAGGGGGGGATTGAGGGGGGGTCGGGCGACAGCTTCGACTTCGACTACCACATGATGTGGGACCATTTCCGCGACCCCGGCTACGTCCCCGTCGCCAAAATACTCGCGCAAGACATCGCCGGTCTGCGCGATCTCGGACTAAACGGCTACGTAAGCTGTCAGTTGCAGCGGGCATTCTTCCCGACGGGGCTGCCGATGACGGTGATGGGCCGCGCGCTCTGGAATCGGGAGATCGGATACGACGAGGTCGCCGACGACTACTTTGCCGCCGCGTTCGGTCCCGATGGCAAGCTTGCGAAGGAGTATCTCGAATCGATTTCGTTCCTGTTCGACCCTCCGTATCTGCGCGGCGAGACGCCTAGGGTCTGCCCGGAAAACGCCGACAGCCTGGCGAAGGTAGCGGACGTCGTCGATAGGTTCATGCCGACCATCGAGCGCAACATCGAGAACCCCCCCTTGCCCCCCCTTTGCAAGGGGGGGAGCGAGACCCCCCCTGACCCCCTCTTTGTAAGGGGGGGGACGGGGGCGGTGTGCCGCGCGAAGTCCTGGTTCTACCTCAAGCACTCGGCGCAGATATGCAAGCTGCTTGCGGCGGCTGCCGAGGAGATGGCGCGCGACAACGCAGACGCCGGCAGATTGCTCTGGGAGGACACCAAGCGCTACGTCCGAGAGCACGAAGCCGATCTGCACCCCGTGCTTGACGTGTCATTCTTCTGCAGCACGCTGGAGGGGTTCTTTGCATAGAGGGCCGGGCCAATGACGACTTGCATCAACGCGATTTTGGTTGTGGCAGCCGGGCTTATGATCGGCACGTGCGCATGGCCGTTCAAGGTATTGCGCGTGTTGAGATTCGAGCACTGGTGGTTTGCGGGAATGCTGACGGGGCTTGTGATCGTGCCGTGGGCGAGTGTGCTTGCCTTGTGTCCACGCTGGTTCGACGCTTACAGATCGGTGCCGCCCTATATACTGATCAGAGCAAATGCTTTCTCGCTGGCCTGGGGTGTTGCAAACCTTCTGTGCGGGATTCTCATCACGAGGGTCGGCATTGCGCTGACGGGTGCATTTCTCACGGGTCTCGGCGCCGCCGCCGGAGCGATCCTACCGATGATCGCGAAGGGTTCGGGGCTGTTCAAGCGTGCGCCGGACATCGGTTCTGCCGCCGGCGTGGCGGTGACCGTCAGCGTGGCGACGATGCTTTTGGGTGTCGTGCTCGCGGCAATCGCCGGGATGGGGCGGGACAAGGCGCTGCGTAAGGCCGAGGCCGTGCCGCTCTCGATGCCACGCTCGGATAAGCCCGGCGGATTCGCGTTGGATCTCGCCCTGTGCGTGTTCGCAGGAGTCGCGTCAAGCGGGTTCGGGCTGGCATTTGTCTACGGACAGGGGCCGATTGTGGCCGCGATGAAACAGCGAGGCGCGGCGGACATACCCGCGAATATCGCGGTTTGGGCGGGAGCTATCGCGGCGGGAGCCTCGATCAATCTGATTTATCCGGCGTATCTGATCAGCCGGAGCGGTTCGTGGAAAGTGCTTTGGAGACACCGTGCGGAGACGTGCATCGCCGCCATCACAGGCACGCAGCTCATCGGAGGTGCGCTGCTGATGGGAAAGGGAATGCTGCTGTTAGGTGCGCTCGGCGGATCAGTAGGTTACGGGATACAGCAGGCGACGCAGATGCTCGGCAACCAGGGGCTGGGCTTCCTGAGCGGCGAGTGGCGAGGAGTTCACGGCGCACCCAGGCGGCTGATGTTGATTGCGGTTGGTGTGATTATAGCAGCCGCTGTGATAATGGCCTACGGCAACACGCTGACTTAACGGTCCGTGCGCCAGGCAGAGTGCGCGGGTGCTGACTCGGGCATCGCAAAAAAGGCATGCTTGCTGAGCGGCTGTCGGGGCAGAGAGCAGCGGAGAACCGAACCAGCTTTCGCGATGCGAGATGCTTGACGCCCAGGCTTGTTTGCCCTAACATAGCCCTGATGCGAAGGACGAAGATAGTCTGCACAATCGGGCCCGCGTCCGATTCGCCGGAGATGATCGAGAAGCTCATCAAGGCCGGAATGGACGTCGCCCGGCTTAACTTCTCGCACGGCTCCTACGAAGAACACCTGGAGAAGATACACCTAATCCGCGAAACCTCCGCCAGACTCGGCCGCTGCGTCGGCATTCTGCAGGACCTTTCCGGACCGAAGATTCGAATCGGCAGAATTGAGAGCTCGCCTGTTAGGCTCGAGCCGGGAGCGCAGTTCGTGTTCACCACGCGCGATGTGGTCGGGGACGCAACTCAGGTCACGCTGCCGTTTCCGGACCTGCCGAAGCAGGTCAAGAAGGGCCAGCTCATCTATGTCGATGACGCCAAGCTCGAATTCAAAGTCGTATCCACCACGGATACCGACATCATCACCAAGGTCGTCATCGGCGGCGAGCTTTCCTCCAACAAGGGCTTTACCGTTCCCGGCGCACACTACGACGTTCCCGGCGTCACTGAAAAAGACAAGGCCGACCTGCGCTGGGGCCTTGAGCACGGCGTGGACTGGATCGCAAGCTCGTTCGTGCGCAGCGCGGACGACATCCTGCCGCTTCGCAGCGTCATGCGCGAGGTGGGCAGGCGCGTCCCGGTGATCGCCAAAATCGAGCGGCCGGAGGCCGTGAGGAACATTACCAGTATCATCGAGGCGTATGACGGCATCATGGTCGCGCGCGGCGATATGGGGATCGAACTGCCCATCGACGAAGTCCCCGTCATCCAGAAGAACATCATCCGTCACTGCAACCGCGCCGGCAAACCCGCCATCACCGCCACCCAGATGCTCGATTCGATGATGTCCAACCCGCGCCCGACCCGCGCGGAAGTGACCGACGTCGCCAACGCCATCATCGACGGCACCGACGCAACCATGCTCTCCGGCGAGACCGCGGCGGGCCGGTTTCCCCTCGAAAGCGTCCAGATGATGGACCGTATAGCGCGCCGCACGGAAAAGTCACTCGACTACGAGGCGATGCTCATCTCCCGTTCGGTCAAGACCACCGACGTCACCGAGGCAATCGGCGAAGCGGCTGTCAACCTTGCATCCGACCTACGTGTCCCGGCGATCATAACATGCACGTCCAGCGGCACGACCGCGCGGCTGGTGAGCAAGTTTCGGCCGCAGGCGCGCATCATCGCCGCCGCTTCCAATGATGAGACGGCGCGGCGGCTTACGCTTAGTTGGGGCGTGACGCCGATCTACGTCGAAATGGCAGACGATACCGACGGCCTGATCCGCAACGCCGTCGAGGCCGCCTGCGACTGCAAGCTCGTCAAGCGCGGCGATACAGTGCTGATGATCGCGGGGGTACCCGTCGGCGCCCCGGGAAACACGAGCCTCATTCGAGTGCTCAAGGTGGAGTGAGTCAAGAGCGCTCCGAGATCGTGTCTGTTCAGTCTTGCGGGAAAGAGCTCCGCTAGCGCTGAGTAGACCTGAGCAACGAAGGCCGTATCGAAGCGCGCTGGAGCCTTGACCGCCCTTCGATACGCTTCGCACTCAGGGCTTGCGGGGTGGACATTCCCAGAAGGCTGAACAGTCTCCCGGGATCGGCGACCGTATCGAACCGCGGCACGCGGGGAGGTCGGCGGACGCAAGCCGGCCAACCAATCGTTGAAAGAACCATACGGAGGATCGTTTTGCGATGCGCTTCAAAGTCCCGATAGCGGCGGCGGAACAATGGGTTCGGGTACGGTTATTAACGTATGAAGGTAAGAGCGTCGTACTATCAGCAATTCGATGCCGACATCACGCTCGATGTCCCAGGTGAGGGCTACGGCGGGTGGCGATCCGGCATAATCGAGATCGCGCCGGAGCACACGGCGGTCGTGGTGATGCATGCCTGGGAGACCGGCACGCCCGATCAGTACCCCGGCTGGTATCGCTGCGTCGAATACATCCCGCGTGCTCAGGCGATCTTGCGCGACGTCTTCCCGCCATTGTTGGAGGCCGTGCGCAGCTCGAATATCAAGCTCTTTCACGTCGTGGGCGGCGGCGACTACTACAAGCATCTGCCCGGCTACAAGAGAGCGCTCGAACTGGCCGAACCTGCGCCTGAGATCGAGCGCGCTGCCCCCGATCCGGTGCTCGACGCCCTGCGGCAGTTCAAGCGCGAGCACGTCTACGTCGGTCTGCACAACGAGGCGGATGTCGCCCGAGGCTTTGCCGACATCGATTTCGCCCCCGAAGCCCGGCCTGTGGGCGACGAGGGAGTGGCCGAAAACGCCGAGCAGCTCTTCGCCCTCTGCAAGGCCGACGGCGTCAACCACCTCATCTACATGGGCTTCGCCATCGACTGGTGCCTGCTGATGTCGCCGGGCGGGATGGTCGACATGAACCGCCGCGGTATGATGTGCTCGGCGATTCGCGACGCCACCACCGCCGTCGAGAACAAGGAAACCGCCCGAGATCAGCTCTGCAAGCAAATCGGATTATGGCGGGTCGCGCTGCTTTTCGGGTTCGTCTTCGATTCCGCCGACCTCATCGACGCGCTGCGGAAGGTATAGCGCGCAAGAACCGCAAAGGTTACAGTATGGTACTCAAACTTATTTGCATACTCACGGCGTGTGCGGCGCTCAGCGCGCCGTGCTTGGCAAAGACCCTCTGGGTCAAGGGCAACGTCCACTGCCACACCAACGGAAGCGACGGCGACAGCCCTCCGCAGGTCGTCGCGGACTGGTATCGGTCGCACGGCTACGGCTTTCTCGTCATTACCGATCACAACGTGCTCACCGATCCGGCGGCGATCAAGGCCGCGGACGGCTTCGTTCTGATTCCCGGCGAGGAGATCAGCGCCGACTTCGAAGGCGCACCGATCCACGTCAACGCGCTCGGCATATCCAAGCAGCTTCCGGTCGCGACGGGCGGATCGAAAATCGAGGTGCTGCAGCGCAACATTGACCTGGTCGTCGCCGGCGGCGGTCTCGCGCTGATGGACCACCCTAACTGGCACTACGCATTCGGGGCCAAGGAGATGAGCGCGGTGACGGGCTGTATTCTCTTCGAGGTCTGTAACGCCAGCTCCGACTGCAATAACGAAGGCGACGCAACCCACCCATCGACCGAGGCC
>Ga0123519_10016783_pt1 | contig 10131 bp, 5 predicted proteins | sample YelNatPaOPRAMG02_FD_87396 | JGI IMG/M metagenome (GOLD analysis project Ga0123519, IMG submission 87396) | Hot spring microbial communities from Yellowstone National Park - Yellowstone National Park OP-RAMG-02 (version 2) | ecosystem: Environmental > Aquatic > Thermal springs > Hot (42-90C) ...
TATGTACGCTTCTCCTGCCGAAATGGTGAAATTGCGCCGGCAAAATCCTTCACGGCCCGTAATTTTGTGTGAATATGTTCATGCCATGGGAAACAGTTGCGGAGGCGTGGCCGATTACTGGGATACCATTTATGCCTATCCCCGCATGCAAGGGGCTTTTGTGTGGGACTGGGTGGATCAGGGCCTGCGTAAAAGGAACGACAAAGGAGAATCTTTCTTTGCTTATGGCGGGGATTTCGGAGATTTTCCCAACGACGGCAGTTTTTGCCTTGACGGACTTGTCAATCCCGACAGAATCAAACATCCTCAACTGGACGAGATAAGAAAGGTGTATCAGCCGGTGCGTTTTCGTGCCGTAAACCTTGCCGAAGGAAAAATAGCTGTCACAAATCTTTTGGCTTTTACCAATCTGGATGAGTATGATTGTTTCTGGACTGTCAAAAGCAATGGGGGCATTGTGGCTGCCGGGAAACTGGCCGCTGTGCGGGCAGCTCCTTATGAAACCCGCGAAATCGTTGTTCCGGTCAGAGACCTTTCTCTTTCCCCGACACAGGAATATTTCCTGGTGGTTTCTTTTAATCTGAAAACATCTGTTCCCTGGGCTGAGGCCGGATATGCCGTTGCATTTGAGCAGTTCCCTCTGAACAGGCGCCCTGCAAAACAATGGACCGAACCTGAAAAAACTGTGCAACTCATCGTCAAGGAGACCGGCGATGAGATATTGTTTCAGGGAGCAGGATTTGAATACCGCATAAGCAAAAAAGAGGGGACTTTTTCTTCTCTTTCTGTGCAGTCGAGAGAGTTACTTTACAAACCGGGAAAAATTAATTTCTTCCGGCCTCCTACCGAGAATGACAGGGTGGATGTTAACGGCATGAAAAAATGGAAGAAATATGGCCTCGACAGCCTGCAGCCGGTGCTTAAAAAAATTCAGTATGAGATTGTTAATCCTCAGGTGGCCACAGTGACTTCTGTTTTTGATGTAGTCAATCAAAGAAAGGAAGTATGTTTTGAAGTAATGGCTCTTTATACCCTTTATGCCAGCGGGGAAATACGCATTGAAACATGGATTGAACCGGATGCCCGTATCCGTACCCTGCCGAAAGTGGGGTGGCAGTTTTATGTAAAAAAAGAACTCCAGAATGTACGATGGAATGGTTTTGGGGCTGAGACATACCCCGACCGTAAGGCGGCAGGTATTGTGGATGTGTTTCAGGCAACGGTAGATGAATTGTGGCATTCGCATATTGTACCTCAGGAAAATGGCAACCGGAGCGACATCCGCTGGGTTACGCTTTCTGATAATGAGGGGTATGGCCTTTATGCCGATGGCGATACGCTGATGAACTTCAGCGTGAGAAGATATTCAGATGACAACATTTACCATGCCCGCCATACCATTGATTTGCAACCACTGGACTATATTGTGTTCAATTTTGACTACCGGCAGCAGGGGATAGGAACGGCTACCTGTGGACCGGGTGTGTTTGAACCTTATCTGTTGCATGCTTCTCCCATGCAATTTGCCATCCGTCTTGTACCGGCTCATCTGGGCATCCGCGAAGCCTCAGATATTTTCCGTTCGGCCATGAAACCTCTTCCTTTCCGGCCGCGACTTAAAAAACCGGTTGTGACTTTATCGGAACCTTTCTTTAACAAACCGGCCAGGGTAAAAGTATCTTCTACTGGCGAAGGAGAAACTATCCGTTATACCCTTGACGGAACAGAACCTGATGAAAAGTCGCCTCTTTATAAAGAGCCCTTTTTAATCAATCAGACCTGTACGGTGACGGTGAAACCCTTTAAGAAAGGATACAGCAACGAACTGGCCGTGGTCCGTAAAAAATTTGAACTGATGCCTTATTCTTCTCTTTCTCTCAAATATCCTGCAGAAAATAATCTTCCCGTGTATGTCCTTTTCGACAGGCAGTATGCCGATCTGGGAGATCTTGCTTCAGGATGGCTTTGTTTCCGGGGGACCGACATGGATCTCCTGGTGGAGATGACCCGTCCTTTGCCGGTCCGCCTTATTCAGGTGCGTTTCATGAACGACTGGTGGCACCGTGTTTATTTGCCCGGAAAAGTGGTTTTTGAAGTTTCTGCCGATGGCCAGAATTTCAAAAAAGTTTTTGAAGAGGAATATGATATTAACGGGAAACCGTGGACCATTGAAGTAAAACAATACAAGGCTGAGATCCGGGAAGACAATGTCAGGTATGTGAGAATTTTTGCAGAAAACATGAAAACTTATCCTTCCTGGCACGAAAAAGCAGGCCAGCCTTCACCTATGATGACAGACGAAATAGAACTGGAATAGCTTTTTTATAACATCTGCAGCTGATGGAGATTACGGTACAGGCCGTTTTTGATTTTCAGCAGTTCTTCATGACGGCCGCGTTCCACAATACGGCCCTCGTCCATCACAATAATTTCATCGGCATGCTTGATGGTGGAGAGGCGGTGGGCAATGACGATAGAAGTACGGATTTGCATTCAGTTTTCGATGGCATCCTGCACCAGCCGTTCCGATTCGGTGTCGAGGGACGAAGTGGCCTCATCAAGAATGAGAATAGGAGGATTTTTAAGAACTGCGCGGGCAATGCTGATGCGTTGACGTTCTCCGCCTGACAGCTTTCCTCCGCGGTCCCCGAGGGAGGTAAAATATCCCTGGGGAGAGTCCATGATAAAGTCATGGGCATTGGCTACTTTGGCCGCAGCAATCACATCGTCGAGGGTGGCTTCAGGCATGCCAAAAGCAATGTTGTTAAAGAAAGTATCGTTGAACAGAATGGCTTCCTGGCTTACAATTCCCATGAGATTCCTGAGGTCCTTGAGACGGTATTGCTGCACAGGGATGCCATCAATGAGCACCTCTCCGCTGGTTGGATCAATGAAACGGGGAAGCAGGTCTACCAGCGTTGATTTCCCCGATCCCGACCGGCCCACAATGGCAATGGTTTTTCCCTTCTCTATTTTGAGCGAGATGTCTTTAAGAACAAATTCTTTGTCGTAGCGGAAAGAAACATTCCTGAATTCGATGGCCGACCGTAATGTTACCGGCTCCGGCACAGGCTTTTCAGGATCTTTGATGGTTACTTCAGCGTCCAGAATGCTGTCAATTCTTTCAGCAGAAGCAATGCCTTTTTCAATGTTAAAATAGGCCTGGGAAAAAGATTTGGCAGGGTTAATGATTTGCGAGAAGATGACAAGATAAGCAATGAACATTTCGGAAGAAAATCCTGCGTTGCCTTTTAATACCAGTGATCCTCCGAATCCCATGACGGTTACCAGGACAATGGCTCCCAATACTTCACTCAGGGGCGAAGCCAGATACCGGCGACGCATCAGATGTTTCTGAAGTTTGTTGTAAAGATGGTTGATGAAATGGAATTTTTTCAACATCATTTCTTCGGCATTAAATCCTTTGATAATGCGAAGACCTCCCAGTGTTTCTTCAATGGCAGAAAGCATAAGGCCCATTCTTCGCTGTCCCTTGCGCGACGAAGAACGGAGATTTTTTCCAATGCGACCGATGAGCAGGCCGCTTAAAGGCAAAAGGACAATGACAAACAAGGTGAGTTTGTAATTCATTACAAAAAGCGTAATGAGATAAAGAACAATGGTAATAGGGTCGCGAAAAACCATTTCGAGAGAACTCATGATGGAAATTTCTATTTCCTGGACATCCTGTGTCATTTTGGAAATGATATCTCCTTTACGGGTTTCGGAAAAAAACGATAAAGGCAAGTCAAGGATTTTTTTGTAGAGTTTGTTCCGTATGTCGCGAACCACGTTAGCCCGGACTGAAGTCATGTAATAGTTTGCCATGAAGAGCATGACATTTTTCAGGAGGGTTACAATTACAGTAAACACACACACACCGATAAGGGCACCGCTAGGCCCAAACTGGCTGATGATTTTACCAAGGATGTAGTTGAGGTTATGCTGAATACTTTCCGATGAAAAAGCAAAAGGCATGGGTTCGGAAACCATGTATTGCTGGTTGAAAAGAATTCGTAGGAAAGGAATCACCATCATAAAGGAAAAAAGTGAGAAAACGGAAGAAAGAATATTGAAAAACACATTAAGCAAGGCAAAGGGCCAGTAAGGAAGAATTAACCGTGCGATTCTTAAAAAATTTTTCATGGGCTCTTTTTCTCTTAAATAAATGTGGCAATTGCCTTTATTTCCCGGTGTAAGTAAAAGGAGTAATGGCTTTGAGCCGTTGTTTTGTTTTTTCATCCACCTGCAGTGAATTGATAAATGACTCAAAATCCTGTGGGGTAAAATGCCGTGATGTTCGTGTAAATTCTTTTAATTTTTCATAGGCATCGGGATAATTGAGGCTTCGCAGGATGGTTTGGATGGCTTCGGCGATGACCACGTAATTTTTTTGAAGATCTTCCCGGATGGCTTCTTCGTTTACCTGAAGTTTGTTCCATCCCTGCAGGAAGGAATGAAAGCCAATCAGGCTGTGGGCAAAGGGCACCCCGATGTTGCGGATGACTGTTGAATCGGTCAAATCGCGTTGAAGACGCGAAACGGGTAATTTTGCAGAGAGGTGTTCAAATAAAGCATTGGCAAGGCCAAAATTGCCTTCTGCATTTTCAAAATCAATCGGATTCACTTTATGAGGCATGGCCGATGAACCCACTTCGTGACGGGTGATTTTTTGTTTGAAGTATTCCATGGAGATGTAGGTCCACATGTCGCGGGCACAGTCAATCAAGATGGTATTCATGCGCTTCATCCCGTCAAAAAGGGCGGCAAGATTGTCGTAATGTTCAATCTGGGTAGTGGGATGACTGCGTACAAGGCCGAATTTCTCTTGCAGTAGCCGTGAGGAAAAAGCATGCCAGTCGATGTCAGGATAAGTGATATAATGAGCATTCAGGTTGCCTGTGGCTCCTCCGAATTTTCCACAATAAGGAATGGCCTTTAACAGTTCCAGTTGTTTTCTGAGCCGTTCCGTAAAAACGTTGATCTCTTTTCCAAGTCGTGTGGGCGAAGCCGGTTGACCATGTGTCCGGGCCAGCATGGGGATGTCTTTCCATGCAAGAACACACTCGTCCATGGCCTCAAGGATTTTTTTGAGGAATGGATAATAAACTTCCTCCATGGCTTCTTTTAACAGCATGGGAATGGCGGTATTGTTAATGTCCTGCGAAGTGAGCCCGAAATGAATGAATTCCTTGAAAGAAGATAATCCGGCAGCATCAAACTTTTCCCTCAGATAATATTCTACTGCCTTGACATCATGATTGGTTATTTTTTCATGGGCTTTTACCTTTTGTGCTTCTGCGGGAGTAAAATGGCGGTAAAGATCCCGCAGGGTTTCATTATATTTTTTTTCATAGGATGCCAGTTCCGGCAGGGGAATTTCTGTAAGGGCAATGAAATACTCTACTTCTACTTTTATCCTGCACCGGATGAGGGCATACTCTGAAAAATAAGATGCCAGTTCAGCTGTTTTGTTCCGGTACCGTCCGTCAATGGGAGAAACTGCTGTTAAAGGTGTTAATTCCATAAAATGCCCCGTTAATAAGAGCCGTAAAGATAAGAAATTTAAGGGGAATATGCAGCTTTGCCTTTTTCCTTTTAACCGGGGGAAGAAGATATTTTTCCGGCTTTTCTTTAGCGGCTTTTTCCGATTTTTTTATTTTGTTGTTTTAGTAAACAGCGGCTTGTCGTTTAATTAAAAACCCCCGCGGAACGGGGGTTTGCAGGGTGTATATATCAGCCACATTTTGAGTGGCCGCACGAGGTACATACAAGGCAACCTTCCTGATAAACTAAAGACTCATTGCCGCATTCGGAACATCTCTGGCCGGGTTTGGCGCGGGTGCCATTGGGAATGAATTTTTTCAGTGCCCGTTCCACTCCGCTTTTCCATGTGTTGATGGTTTCATTGTCGAGCTGCAGCGAACTTACCAGATTGACCACATCGGGAATAGGCATTCCATAGCGAAGCACACTGGAGATGAGTTTTGCATAGTTCCAGTATTCTTTGTTAAACTGATGCGATAATCCTCCCAGTGTATTTTTGTATCCGTATTTATCCACGTATTGAAAATCGTATCGTGTATTTCCGTTTTCGTCTTTCGTTTTAATGATTTTTCCTTTGGTGATGGTTTTGGGAATAGGAAACATTTCATCGTCCTGCAAACCGGTGAATATTTCGTAAGGCCTTCCTTCATGCAGGCCTACAAAGGCAATCCAGTTTTCGTTGTTGTTTTTAAAGCGGATAATTTCTGCATCAAGCACTTTGGGACGTTTTACCGGAAGAGGTACTTGTGGAAGTAAAGTGTTCTCCTCTTTCTTTTCTTTTTTCACCAGCACACCTGCCCGGGATCCTTCACGGTACACGGTGCATCCTTTACATCCGCTCTTCCAGGCAGTGAGGTACAATTCAGACACCAGTTCTTCCGTAACACTTTCAGGAAGATTAATGGTTACACTGATGGAATGATCTACCCACTTCTGAATTTCGCCCTGCATGCGGACTTTGCTCAGCCAGTCAACATCGTTGGCGGTAGCTTTGTAATAAGGAGATTTGGCCACCAACTCCTGCAGTTCTTCATCGGAGTATGATTTAACCTTTTCAATATCGTAGCCGTTTACTTCCAGCCAGGTAAGGAACTTGTGATGAAAAACATTGTATTCTTCCCAGCAATCGCCCACTTCGTCCACAAAAGAAATTTTAACGTTGGCATCGTTGGGGTTTACTTTTCTCCGGCGTTTATATACAGGCATGAAGACAGGTTCAATGCCTGAGGTAGTTTGTGTCATCAGGCTTGTGGTGCCGGTGGGAGCAATGGTAAGGCATGAGATGTTGCGCCGGCCATACTGCAGCATCTCCTGGTACCATTGTTCGTCTTCTTTTCTTAAACGGTTGATAAAAGGATTGTCTTTTTCCAGCTGAGCATTGTAAATAGGAAAGGGTCCCCGTTCTTTTGCCATATTGACCGATGAACGGTAACAGGAGAGGGCAATGGTTTTGTGAACTTCCACTGAAAAATCAATGGCATCATCACTTCCGTAACGTAAACCCAGGGCAGCCAGCATGTCTCCTTCGCCGGTAATGCCTACTCCTGTCCGGCGTCCCTGAATGGTTTTTTTCCGTATTTTTTCCCATAGCTCTTTTTCTACTCCTTTAATTTCAACATCTTCAGGATCTTTATTTATTTTATCAAGAATGGCATCGATTTTTTCCAGTTCGAGGTCGATAATGTCGTCCATCATTCGCTGGGCATGCTGTACATGTTGCTTAAACAAATCAAAATTAAAGTAGGCTCTGGAAGTAAAGGGATTCATCACATAACTGTATAGATTGATGGCAATCAGCCGGCAGCTGTCATAAGGACATAAAGGAATTTCCCCGCAGGGATTGGTAGATGTTGTTTTGAATCCGTAGGAGGCATAGCAATCAGCCACCGATTCTTTGATAATGGTATCCCAGAAAAGTACTCCCGGCTCGGCCGATTTCCATGCATTGTGAATAATTTTGTTCCACAACTTGCGGGCATCAATTTCTTTTTTCACGACCGGATTTGGGGAATCGATAGGAAATTGTTGTATGTAGGGCTTGTTGTGAATCACTGCCTCCATGAATTCATTGTCTATCTTTACCGAGATGTTAGCGCCGGTGATTTTCCCTGCTTCCAGTTTAGCATCGATGAAATTTTCGGCATCCGGATGTTTGATGGAAATGGACAGCATCAAGGCTCCCCGGCGTCCGTCCTGGGCCACTTCACGGGTAGAATTGGAGAAGCGTTCCATGAAAGGCACTACTCCTGTGGAGGTAAGAGCGCTGTTTAATACAGGAGTTCCTGAAGGACGCAGATGAGAAAGGTCATGCCCTACCCCACCACGACGTTTCATCAGCTGTACCTGTTCCTCGTCAGTTTTTAAAATACCCCCGTATGAGTCAGCCATGTTTCCGATTACAAAGCAATTCGATAAGGAAGCAACCTGAAAGTTATTTCCTATACCGGCCATGGGACTTCCCTGAGGAACAATGTAACGGAAATCCTTCAGCAGTTCATAAATTTCTTCATAGGACAACGGATTGGGATAACGTTTCTCTATCCGGGTTATTTCCGAAGCAATCCGTTTATGCATGTCATCGGGGGTCAATTCATAAATATGCCCGAATGAATCTTTCAGGGCATACTTATTAATCCATACCCTTGCAGCCAGCTCATCTCCTTTAAAATACTCCAAAGATTTCCGGAATGCTTCGTCAAAACTGTATGTTTTTATTTTCTGTTCGTCGTTTGATTTTTTTTTCATCTCTTCTGCAGCTTGAGATCCTTTGTTAACACTGACAATTTCTTCTGTTTGCATGGTCCAAAAATTTTTGGGGTTAAAGCATATAAAAACTTGTTGCAAGATAAGATAACTCTCTTTCTTACACCTAACCGCAAAAATTGCATTTATTAACTTTTTGTTTGAGTTATTAACAGGATATTTTTTTGTTTTTTATTATCCCGTGAAACCATTGTAAATACTGAATTTTGTAATTAACATCCATGAAAAAATAACGTGAAACAAGGAAAAGAAAAGAAAAACAGAATGTTTGATTTTGATAATCAATAATAAGAAAAATTTTTGAAAAAAACAATCTTTTTAAAGATTGGATTTTGCAAACTGAATGTTTCTCATCAAACGGCTGTATCCGCAACGCCGGATTGAAGAATTTGAAAAAAGGTGATTGAAGGTTTCCCGGCTAAGATTTTCCCATTCTTCTTTTTTTATTGCCAGAATTTCAGGATGAGGGGAAAAGGCAGGTTCCTTGCTGACAGCCATTTGGTTATTCCATGGACAAACTTCCTGACAGAGATCACATCCGTAAATGTGATTGCCAAAAGCCGGTTGCAGAGAAACGGGTAAATCATATTGATTTTCAATGGTATGGTAAGCGATGCACAGGCGGGCGTCAAGGCTCCCGGGCTGGTGGATAGCTCCGGTGGGACAATTTTCTATGCAGCGGCGACAACTGCCACATTGCTCTCCCGGATAGGGGTCGTCGTATTCCAGCAGACAGTCGGTGAGAAGGATGCCTATAAAATAAAAAGATCCTGTAGGGGTAATCAAAAGAGAATTTTTCCCTATCCATCCGAGTCCTGCCCTTTGCGCCCATTGTTTTTCAAAAAGTGAGGAAGAGTCCACGTAAAGACGGCAGCGGCTTTTCCCTCCGGTAAGACGGGTGAGGAATGTTGCCAGGGCAGATAATTTTTTTTTCACCACCCGGTGATAATCTTCTCCAAGGGCATATCTTGAAATACGATAGTTATTTATTAACGGAACATCAACAGGATAATAATAATTGCTCAGCGTGACAATCACTGACCGTGCCCCTTCAAGGAGATGATCCGGATGTTTTCTTTTTTCAATATTTTTCTCAAGATAATGCATTCCCCCGTGACGTTGTTCTTTTAGCCATTGTTGCATAAAAATATATTCCCTGTCCATCGCTCCGGCGGGAGCAATGCCACAGGCATCAAAACCAAGGTGGATCGCTTTTTCTTTTAATTGTTTTGTGAGGGCAGGAGGGGAGAAGGCATTCATTTTGTTTTTTCCCGCATTTGTTTCTGTGTTTTCAGCATGCGGTAATTAATAAGGGTGATGTTGTTTTTTTCAATTTTCTTTTTAAATTCTTCTGAAGATAGCACAGCGGATACGGCTGCCCGTTGTTTTGCCACCATGCCAGCCTGAGAAGGATCGGGCTTGTCGGTTTGTACCATCAAAGCCTGCATTTCGGGAGTGTCATCGCCCGGATGATTAACCATCAAGGTAATGCCTGCCGTGAGTGAATCGAGGGTGTTAAGAAAATCTCCGGGACGGTTATAAAAGGCTTCTACTCCTTTTGTATGATGCTCTCCTTCGTCGCCCGAAATAAAAACATGGTATCTGGCTGCCAGTTTTTTCATCAAATCTTTTTGTTCAGGAGTCATGCCGCAAGCCCCCATGTGCCCGTCGATATAATCAATTTTAAGTCCCGACCGGACTACTTTTTCAATCTGTGCCGTGAGTTCTTTTTCCATCTCTTCTATTTTCATGATGTCTTTATAAAACCATGTGACCTTCCATGGAAAATATCCATTGCTGTCCACAAGCGATGGCACGGCA
>Ga0123519_10016787_pt1 | contig 10130 bp, 6 predicted proteins | sample YelNatPaOPRAMG02_FD_87396 | JGI IMG/M metagenome (GOLD analysis project Ga0123519, IMG submission 87396) | Hot spring microbial communities from Yellowstone National Park - Yellowstone National Park OP-RAMG-02 (version 2) | ecosystem: Environmental > Aquatic > Thermal springs > Hot (42-90C) ...
CACCCTGATCCTCATCATCAACGTGTCAGTCATCGCCGCCTCCGCGTACGCCACCGAACTCACCATCAACCTCTCCGGGGGGGCGACGCGGTGGGTGCCGGTCACCTCCATCGTCATGGTGCTCGCGCTTCTCGTGTTCTGTGAGTTGACGCCGAAGACGTACGCGGTGCGTCGGTCCGAGCGCGTGGCCCTCGCCTGCGCGCCAGGACTCCAGGCGATTCATGCCGTCGTCAACCCCTTCGGCCGACTGCTCCACCTGGTGGGGCTTGCGATCATCCGACGCGTCCTGGTGCCCCTCTTCGGCGGCCGGCCGACGACCGCACTGCCGACCTACTCTGACGAGGAGGTCCTGGAGATGGTCTCCCAGGGGGAGGCCGCCGGCGACATCGAGGCCGAGGAAAAGGAGATGATCCACGGCGTCATCGAGTTCGCGGACAAGGTGGTGCGCGAGGTCATGACGCCCAGGACGGACATGGTGTGCGTGCCTGCCTCAGCCAGCCTTATGGAGGCGGCCAGCGTGAGCAAAGAGAGCGGGCACTCGCGTCTGCCGGTGTATGTGGAGGATGTGGACCACATCATTGGCATCCTCTACGCGAAGGACATGGTGGCGGCGCTGGAGCGCGACGCAACCCACCTGACAGCCGCCCAGCTCGCCCGAAAACCGGCGCCGGTGGTGCCCGAGAGCAGGAAACTCGACCAGGTGCTGCGGCTGATGCAGCGCAATCGACTTCACATGGCGATCGTCATCGACGAGTACGGCGGCACGGCGGGCCTTGTCACCATCGAGGACTTGCTGGAGGAGATATTCGGGGAGATCCAGGACGAGCACGACTTCGAGGCCGAGCCCATCATGGTGGTGGACGCCAACACGCTGGTGGTAGACGCGCGCGTCGGCGTCGACCAGGTGGAGGAGGAGCTGGGGGTCAAGCTTCCCGAGGGCGAGTTCGACAGCATCGGCGGCTTCGTCCTTGATCAGCTCGGTCGGCTGCCGTCGGCCGGGGAGAAGGTGGTGTGGCAGAATCTGGAGTTCACCGTGCAGGACGTCTCGGAGAACAGGATCAAGACTGTGCGCATCGCTCGCACACCCGCGGCCCCGCCCACCCCGGAGGAGGATGATCATGACCCGCGCGAAGCCCGGGCCGAAGATGGAGCCTGAATGGGCGGCACTGATTTCGGCCGCCCGCGCGGCGAGTCGCCGCGCGCATGCCCCCTATTCACAACTGCGCGTGGGCGCCGCCATCGCCGGCCGATCGGGGCGGAGCTTCCGCGGGTGCAATGTCGAGAACTCCTCCTTCGGCCTCACGGTGTGCGCGGAGCGCGCGGCCGTCTTCCGGGCGGTCGCGGAGGGCGAACGTTCCTTCACCCGCCTCGTCATCTACACGCCGGATGCCGGGCCGCTGGCGCCCTGTGGCGCGTGCCGCCAGGTGCTGGCCGAGTTCTGTTGCGATCTCACCATCGTGTCTGTGGGGCGCGACGGGGCCCGGCGAAGGTACCGGCTTGCCGATCTGCTGCCTTACGCCTTCTCGTGGCCGGCAGGAGAAGACGCCGGGGCCGCGGAAGCGAAGACACAGGGTGCGGGTGCGACTGACTGAGGCCGGCCCCTGAAGCGCCAGGGTGAGGCCGGGTCGGCGTTGCCCCCGCAGGGGATCCACGGCCCGCCGCGCCGCGCGAGCCCTGTCACGCGGCCGCCGGGGGCCGGCGCGGGAGAAGGTCAGCCGCCCGCCTCCGGATAGGAGCCCAGAACCCTCAGGGTGAGCGTATGGTCCCGCAGCGCGGACAGCGCGGCCGACACCTCGGGCTGCTCCAGGTGGCCCTGAATATCGACGAAGAACATGTACTCCCACGGAGTCTGCTTCGTGGGGTGCGACTGGATGAAGGTCATGTTGATGCCGTGCTCGACCAGCGCGCCGAGGGCGCGGTGGAGCGCGCCTGCCTGGTGGCGCAGGGAGAACAGCAGCGAGGTCTTGTCCCGCCCCGACCGCGTCGGCGACTGGAGCCCGACGACAAAGAAGCGGGTCCGGTTGTCCGCCATGTCCTGGATCTGGGCGCGAAGCACAGGAAGGCCGTACAACTGGCCGGCGAGGGCAGATCCGATCGCCGCCGCGTCGGGCTCCTCCCGGGCGATCTCCGCCGCGCGGGAGGTGGTGCCCACGGGGATGATCTCGGCCCGCGGGAGGTTCGACCTCAGCCAGATCCGACACTGCGCGAGCGGCTGCGGGTGAGAGTAGACGCGGACGACGTCCTCCAGCCGCGCCGCGCGGGAGAGCAGGTGGTGCTCGATGTCGACGTACATCTCGGCGCAGATCTTCAGCCGGGACTCGGCGAGAGCGTCCAGGGTCAGCGGCACAACGCCCGCGGTCGTGTTCTCGATCGGCACGACCCCAAGGTCGGCCTCTTTCTTCTCGACGGCGGCGAACACGTCGCCGATGGTGTCCACGGGACGCAGGTCCGCGCGGCCGAACTTGCGGACCGCCGCGATGTGCGTGAAGGACCCCGGGGGCCCGTAGTAGGCCACGACGAGGCGCTTCTCGAGAAGCCGATGCACGGCGAAGATGGCGCCGAAGATCTCCTCCACGGCCTCGGCCGAAAGCGGACCGCGGTCGCGCTGCGCGAGCCGATCGAGGATCTTCCGCTCGCGCGCCGGATCGTAGACGTCGCCGGCACCGCCCTCCTTGAGCCGGCCGATCTGAACGACCTTCTCCGCCCGCTGCCTCAGGAGGTCGAGGAGCGCGTCGTCGATCCTGTCGATGTCCAGTCTCAGGTCATCTACGCCCATGTGGCGAGCCCTCGGCGCGCTTGCGATCGCGCGCGGCCTGCGGCCGTGGGGTGCAGGTTCGCCGGGCGCGGCGCGACGACCTCCTGGGAACGCCCCCGGGCGATTGCAGCCGGCCTTGCAGCGAACGGGAGAATAGGGTGACCCAGGAAGAACGACCCGAGGTGACGCCAGAGCGCGCCAACTCCTCCACGGCGGCGCCGGAGGGGCTGTGGACGAAGTGCGCCAAGTGCGGCGAGATGCTGTATCGGCCAGAGTTCGAGGACGAGCTGTACGTCTGCCGGCATTGCGGCCACCACCGACGGCTGACCGCGCGGGAGCGCATCGCGATCACCGCGGACCCCGGCTCGTTCCAGGAGCGCGATGCGACCATGCGCTCGAGCGATCCGCTGCGCTTCCCCGGCTACCGCCAGAAGGCGGCGGAGGGCGCGCAGCGCAGCGGGATCGGCGAGTCCATGGTGTGGGGCGAGTGCACGATTCGCGGCCACCGCGTCGTGCTGGCCGTCATGGACTTCAACTTCATGGGCGGGAGCATGGGCGCGGTGGTGGGCGAGAAGTTCGCGCGGGCTGCGGAGCGCGCCATCGAGGCCCGCCTGCCGCTGGTCGTCTTCGCCTGCTCGGGCGGCGCGCGCATGCAGGAGGGGATCGTATCGCTCATGCAGATGGCGAAGACCACGGCCGCGGCGGGGCGGCTCGGCGCCGCGGGATTGCCATTCGTCGCGGTCTTCACCGATCCCCTGACGGCGGGGGTGTTCGCGAGCTTCACGTCGGTGGCCGACGTCGCGATCGCCGAGCCCGGCGCGCTGGTCGGGTTCGCCGGCCCCCGCGTCATCGAGAAAGCATTCAATATCAAGCTTCCCCCGGGCAGCCACACGGCCGAGTTCCAGTTCCAGCACGGCATGGTCGACCTGGTGGTGCCGCGCCGCGAGCTGCGCCCGCTGCTGGCGCGGTTGCTGACCGCGCTGCGGCCCGGCCGGGAGGAGGGGCCGCGGTGAGTCGCTGGCTGCGGTTCGAGAGGCAGCTGCGGGAAGTCGACGCGGACATCGAGAAGCTCGAGCGGCTGCTGGCGGCCCCGGGGGTTAGTGAGGAACGCCGAGCCAAGGTGCGCGAGCAGGTGGCCTCGCTCCGACGGCGACAGGAGCAGGTCACGCGGGAGGTGTTCTCGATGCTGACCGCCTGGGACAATGTGCTGCTGGCGCGCCACGTGGACCGGCCCTATACGCTCGACTACATCGCCGCCATCTGCGACGACTTCGTGGAGCTGCACGGCGACCGCCGCTTCGGCGACGATCCCGCGATCGTGGCCGGCGTCGGGGTGCTGGACGGACAGTCGGTCGCGATCGTCGGACATCAGAAGGGCAGGGATGTCAAGCAGCGCCAGTTCCGGAACTTCGGCAGCGCGCGTCCGGAGGGGTACCGCAAGGCAGCGCGCATCATGCGCCTGGCGGAGAAGCTGCGGCTGCCGGTGCTCAGCTTCATCGACACGCCGGCGGCCGAGTCTCGCCTGGAGGCCGAGGAGCGCGGCATCGCCAACGCGATCGCAGAGAACCTGCTCCTCATGTCCGCGCTGAGGACGCCCATCGTCGTGACCATCATCGGCGAGGGAGGCAGCGGGGGTGCGATCGGCATCGGCGTTGGGGACCACGTGATGATGCTCGAGCATGCGATCTACTCCGTCATCCCGCCGGAGTCGTGCGCGGTGATCCTGGAGGCCTTCGGCCGGGACCCCGCCCGCGGGCCGGAGGCCGCCGAGGCGCTGCGCCTATCGGCGCGACAGACCCTGGAGCTGGGGGTGATCGACGAGGTGATCCCGGAGCCGCTGGGGGGCGCGCACCGCGACCGCGCGGCGGCGGCCCGCAGGGTGAAGGAAGCGCTTCTCGACGCGCTGGGGCGGCTGCGGCGCGTCCCGGTGGATGAGCTGGTGGAAGCGCGATATCGCAAGTACCGGGGGATCGACCATTTTGTGGAGTGAGGCGCGTCAGAGCCCGTGCCGGTGGAGGGAATCGAACCCCCACGGGCTTGCGCCCACCTGATTTTGAGTCAGGCGCGTCTGCCGTTCCGCCACACCGGCCCGGGGCGAGTATAGCCCCCGCCGGAAACGCATGTCAAGGCGGGTCGCGCTTCGGCAGACGCTTGGGAGGAGAATACGCATGAGCGCACAGCCTCCGATGCAGACACCCTACGAGCCGCCCACCCGCGAGCAGCGCCGGTCGGCCTGGCGCTGGGGGTGCGGGCTCGCCCTGGCCGGGTGCCTCATCGTGATTGTGGTGCTGCTGGTGTTCGGGTTCATCGCCCTGCTCTCGCGAACCGGCGGCATGGAGGAATTCAGCGTCGGCGGCGGACAGATCGCGCTGATCCGCATCGACGGGCTTATCGCGGCAGGGCAGTCCGGGTTCAGCATTCTCGGAGGGGGCGCCACCGGGTCCGACGACGTCGTGGAGCAGATCGAGCGGGCCGTGGAGGACCCCGCCGTGAAGGCGATCCTGGTGCGGATCAACAGCCCCGGCGGCTCGGCCGCGGCCTCCCAGGAGATCTACCAGGCCCTGATGGAGGCCCGCAATCAGCACAAGGTCGTCGTGGTGTCGATGGCCGACGTGGCGTCCTCGGGCGCCTACTACGTCTCTGCGGCGGCCGATCGCATCTTTGCCGACCCGGCCACGCTCACGGGCAGCATCGGTGTCATCTCGATGACGGAGGACCTCTCGGGGTTGCTTCAGAAGATCGGGGTGAAGCCCGAGATCGTGAAGGCCGGCAAGCTGAAGGACATGTTCTCTCCCTATCGGCCCGTGAGCGACGAGGCGCGGTCCATCATGCAGACCATGGTGGATGAGGTTCACCGGCAGTTCATCGAGGCGGTGGCGAAGGGCCGGCGGATGAAGATCGAAGAGGTGGCGAAGCTGAGCGATGGGCGCGTTTACAGCGGCACACAGGCCCAGAAGTTGGGCCTCGTGGACGAGCTGGGCGGCATGCAGCAGGCCGTGAGGAAGGCTGCGGAGATGGCGGGGCTCAAGGGCAAGCCGCGCCTGCGGGAATACGGCGCCAAGTCCCTGCTGCAGCGACTGCTGGGCGGCTCGAAATCGCAGGCCGTGGCGCTTGAGGGACGGCTGCTCTACGACGACTTCGCGGCCCGGATGGTGCAGGGCACGCTCCACTCAGCAGTGCGGCCGGGCGAGATGTGACTGCACGCGCGGATCCCAAACTCGTTCTGATCGACGGCAACAGCCTGCTCTATCGCGCGTTCTTCGCGCTGCCGCCGCTGACCAATGCCGCGGGCCAGATGACGAACGCGGCCTATGGCTTCACGACGATGCTCTTCAAGATCATCGACGAAGAGCAGCCCGACATGATCGCCGTCGCGTTCGACCTCCCTGAGCCCACCTTTCGGCACCGGCGCTTCCCCGACTACAAGGCCACCCGCGACCGCATGCCCGATGAGCTCGCGCCCCAGATCGACATGGTCCGCGAGATCCTCGATGCCATGCACATACCCCTCTACGAGATGGAGGGCTACGAGGCCGACGACATCATCGGCACCCTCGCCAAACGAGCCGCGGAGGCCGGCGACCGGGTGCTCATCGTCACCGGCGACCTCGACGAGCTTCAGCTCGTGTCCGATGCGGTGTCGGTCATGGTCACCAGACGGGGCATCAGCGACACGAAGGTCTACGATGTCAACGCCGTCAAGGAGCGCTTCGGCTTCGCGCCGGAGCGGCTGCCCGACCTCAAGGCCCTGCAGGGAGATACCAGCGACAACATCCCCGGCGTGCCGGGCATCGGCGAGAAGACCGGCGCGCAGCTCATCCAGCGCTTCGGGTCGCTGGAGGGAGTGCTCGCCCACCTGGACGAGGTCAGGCCAGCGCGCATCGCGGCCGCGCTGGAGGCCCATGCCGACATGGCCCGCCAGGCCAAGGAGCTGTCGACGATCGTCCGCGATCTGCCGCTCGAGCTGGATCGCGAGGCGCTGCGGCGCGCGCCGCCGGACCACAGGAAGCTCGCGGAACTGTTCCACCGCCTCGACTTCCGGTCTCTGCTGTCGCGACTGGAGGAGGTCGACCGCGAAGAAGAGGCCCAGTACGAGGTCGTCTCCACCGTGGAGCAGGCGCGCGCGCTCGCCGGCCGTCTGGCCGGGCAGGAGCGCCTGGTCCTGTGCCCGCTCGCGGAGGCCGGGCCGCCCCTCCGCCGGCAGATGCGCGGGATCGCGCTGATCGCCGGCGGGCGCCCGACGGTCGTCAGCGCGGCCGATCAGGCCGCGGTCCTGGAGCCGCTGCGAGAGGTGCTCGAGTCGGCAGCGGTCGGGAAAGTGGGGCACGACCTCAAGCGGCTCGCGCTGCTGCTGTGGCAGCGGGGGATTGAGCTCAAGGGCTTCTCGTTCGACACCATGATCGGCTCGTACCTGGTGGACCCCTCCCGCCATTCGCATGAGTTGAGCACCGCGGTCTACGAGTATCTGCAGCCAACCGCCAAGCCCGACCGCTCGCTCGACGCGCCCCTCGAGGCCGAGGCCGCGGCCGCGGCCGTGCGCCGAATCGCGGCGCTGGAGGCGGAGCTGGAGCGGCGCCTGCGCGACCTCGACCTGTGGCGGCTGTTCGAAGAGCTCGAGATGCCTCTCGTGCCCATCCTGACCGAGATGGAGGAGACTGGCATCGCCATCGACGCCGACGCGCTGGGGGCCCTCTCGTCCCGGCTTGCACAGCGCATCCGGGAACTGGAGACTGAGATCTACGCGCTCGCGGGAGAGGAGTTCAACATCGGCTCCCCCCAGCAGCTTCGCGCCATCCTCTTCGAGAAGCTCGGCCTGCCGCCGGACAAGACCAAGCGAACCAAGACCGGCTACTCCACTGACGCCGCGGTCCTCGCGGGCCTCAGCGAGCATGAGATCGTCGCGAAGATCCTTGAGTACCGGGAGGTGACCAAGCTCAAGTCCACCTATGTCGACGCCCTGCCCAAGCTCGTCGACCCGCGGACCGGGCGCATCCACACCTCGTTCAACCAGGCGGTGACAGCGACGGGCCGGCTCAGCAGCAGCGACCCGAACCTGCAGAATATCCCCGTGCGCAGCGAGCTGGGCATGGAGATCAGGCGGGCCTTTGTGGCGGGGCGGCCGGACCACGTGCTGCTGGGCGCCGATTACTCGCAGATCGAGCTGCGCATCCTCGCGCACGTCACTGGGGACGAGAACCTGATCGAGATCTTCCGGCGCGACGAGGACCTCCACCGGGCCGCCGCGGCCGAGATCTTCGGCGTCGCGCCGCAGGCGGTGACGCCGCGGATGCGCGCGTTTGCGAAGATGGTGAACTTCGGCATCCCCTACGGCATCAGCGAATTCCGGCTCGCGCGGGAGATGGGGATCACGGTCGAGGAGGCGAGCCGGTATGTCAGCCGCTACTTCGCGCGCTTCCCGCGCGTGCACGCCTACGTGCAAGAGATGCCCGAGCGGGCCCGCCAGGCGGGCTATGTCACGACGCTGCTGGGGCGGCGCCGACCGCTGCCGGAGCTGCGGACGCGGTCGGCCTCCCTGCGCCAGGCGGCGGAGCGCATGGCGGTCAACACGCCGATGCAGGGGAGCGCGGCCGACATCATCAAGCTGGCGATGCTGCGCGTGCACGAGGAGCTGGGAAAGCGCGGCCTCTCGGGCAAGCTGGTCCTGCAGGTGCACGACGAGCTTCTGCTGGAGGTGCCCGCAGGCGAGCTTGCGGAGACGGCGGCGCTCACCGAGCATTGCATGTCCCATGCGTACGAGTTGCGGGTGCCGCTTAAGGTGGACGTCAGGGCGGGTAAGAACTGGCTGGACATGCAGCCGCTGGCCCCGCCTGCGGGTTGAAAGCGGGGAAGGAGGCCGCGCCCACGCGTCGAAGCAATCCTGGTGATGTAGGCTGGTGGCCGCCCGGCGTGCGACGAGAGGGGAGTCGAGTGGCAGGAGCACCCCGTGGGCGCCGCTTGGGGAGGCGGCAATGACCACCGAATCGGGCCGCCGGAGAAGGCAGCCGGCGGACCTGACGCCGTGCCGCATTGGGCGGGGACGGCCTGGCGAGAGAGGGCGGACGTACAATGGAGCGGGAAGACAGTCGGGCGAGAGCTGAGCAGGAGGAGAGTGATCGTCGGGAACCACAGCCCGACGGAAACGACGTCCGGGCCAAGGACTCCGGGACGCCGGAGGTCCAGCAGCAAGGGCGGACTGGCGCAGCGCTCCCCGAGACCGGCATGGAGCTCCCCGTGCGCTCGCTGACGACGGGGCAGATCGTGGACGGCATGATCGTCCACATCGACGAGCAGGGCGCGCTCGTGGACGTTGGAACCAAGTCGGAGGGACACATCGACGCGCAGGAACTCGCCGGCGGGCTCACCGACGAGGGCCGGCCGCTGAGCGTTGGCGACCGCGTGGCCGTCTATGTCGTCAGGCCCGAGGACGAAGACGGCAACCCGGTGCTCTCCAAGAAGCGGGCCGACTACGAGCGGCTGTGGCGGCGGATCACAGACGCCTACGAGCAGGGCGACGTCCTCAGCGCCATGGTCACCGATCGCGTCAAGGGGGGGTTGGTGGTCGACCTCGGCGTGCGCGGCTTTCTTCCCGCCTCGCACGTGCAGACCCGCAACGTTCGCGCCCTGGACCGCTTCGTCGGCCAATCTGTCAAGGTCAAGATCATCGAAGTGGACCGGGCCCGCAAGCGCGTGGTTGTCTCGCAGCGCGAGGCCGTCGATCAGGAGCGCCGCGAGCGGCGGGAGAGCATCCTCGCCTCCCTCAAGGAGAACCAGGTATACAAGGGCGTCGTCCGCCGCATCACCAACTACGGCGCGTTCGTCGACCTGGGCGGCGTCGACGGCCTGCTCCACATCACCGAGATGTCCTGGACCAGGATCGACCACCCCTCCAGCGTCCTCAAGGTCGGCGACAAGATCGACGTAATGGTCCTGCGGTTCGACCGGGAGCAGAACCGCATATCTCTGGGCCTGAAGCAGATCCTTCCCGACCCGTGGGAGGAGGTGCGCGATCGCTACCGGGTGGGCCAGACGGTCACCGCGACCGTCTCCCGCCTGGTGCCGTTCGGCGCCTTTGTGCGCCTCGAGGATGGCATCGAGGGCATCGTTCCGAACGCCGAGCTTCCGGGGCCCCGCGGGCAGCGAGCCCAGGACATGCTGAACGTGGGCGACGAGGTCAGGCTCAAAATCGTGAACATGCGGCCGCAGGAGCGGCGCATGACGCTCAGCCTCCGGCAGGTCCAGCAGGCCGAGGAGCGCCGCGAGCTCAGGGAATACATGGCCCGCCAGCGAGAGGACAGCCGCGTTACCATCGGCGATCTGGTGGGCAACGTTCTCTCGGACCGCCAGCCCGAGGCCGAGGGCGCTGAGGCCCCTGCGG